>Ga0137409_10002148_pt1 | contig 21247 bp, 20 predicted proteins | sample CZODoug1_16funga_FD_122059 | JGI IMG/M metagenome (GOLD analysis project Ga0137409, IMG submission 122059) | Vadose zone soil fungal communities from Angelo Coast Range Reserve, California, USA - CZODoug1_16fungal (Hybrid Assembly) | ecosystem: Environmental > Terrestrial > Soil > Vadose zone... | reverse complement strand
GAGAGTGACTACAGCTGGTTCACGCTACCGGCTGATCCGCCGCGAGAGTGACTAGAGCTGGTTCACGCTACCGGCTGATCCGCCGCGAGAGTGACTAGAGCTGGTTCACGCAGAGCGCGCGGAGAACGCAGAGGTTTTTTTTGAAAAGCAAACCCTCTGCGCTCTCAGCGGGCTCTGCGTGAAACCCTTCCCTCTGCGCCCTCGGCCGGCTCTGCGTGAAACCCTTCCCTCTGCGCCCTCGGCGGGCTCTGCGTGAACCCTTCCCTCTGCGCCCTCAGCGGGCTCTGCGTGAAACCCTTCCCTCTGCGCCCTCGGCGGGCTCTGCGTGAAACCCTTCCCTCTGCGCCCTCAGCGGGCTCTGCGTGAAACCCTTGTAGTCCTCCTGCGGCGCGGCTAGGGTTCCGGCCCCTCGCTGGGAGACACGATGGCACGGGCCGCGCTCCAGATCGGGTACCACGACCACTGCTTCGACGGAGTCGCGTCCGCGGCGACGTTCCTGCGCTTCTATCGCGACAGGATGCGGCCCGGGCTGCCGATCGACCGGGTCGCCTTGCGCGGGCTCGCGCACCGCGCCGGGCAGCTCTTTGGCGAGGAGGCTTTCGCGGGCGAGGAGAACGCGGTGGTCGACTTCCGCTACACCAAGGACCCGCGCCTCACCTGGTGGTTCGACCACCACCAGAGCGCGTTCGAGTCGCCCGAGGACGAGGCGCATTTCCGCGGCGACGCCTCGGGACGGAAGTTCTGGGACCCGACCGCCAAGAGCTGCACGCGCTTCCTCGCGCGCATTTGCCGCGATCGGTTCGGCTGGGACTTTTCTCCCCTGCAGGAGCTCGTCGACTGGGCGGAGGTGATCGACGGCGCTCAGTTCCCCGATGCGAGGACCGCGGTCGAGCTGACCGAGCCGGCGATGCAGTTGATGCTGCTCATCGAGGCCAGCAAGGATGCGGAGCTCTGCCCGCGCCTGATCCGGGAGCTCTCCGAGCGGCCGCTCTCGGAGGTGCTGCGCGAGCCCTGGGTGGTGCAGCCGCTGGCTCCGATCCTGGCGCGGCACCGCGAGGTGGTGCGCACGGTGACCGAGCGGCTGCGCGTCGAGCGCGGAGTGGCGGAGTACGATCTGGCGGACCTGGGAATCGACAACGTGAACAAGTTCATCGCATACGCCGCCGATCCGTCCGCCGTGTACACGGTGGCGGTGACGCGCGGCACGAAGCGCAGCAAGATCTCGCTGGGCTCCAATCCCTGGAAGCAGGACCTGCGGCGCCACAACCTGGCCCGGATCGCCGAGCGCTACGGCGGCGGCGGGCATCCGGCGGTGGCCGCGATCAGCTTCGAGCCCGACCAGCTCGAGGAAGCGCGCGCCGCCGCCCGCACCATCGCCGCGGAGCTTCGGGGCTGAGCAGTCCGTTCGCGGACGCGGCGAGGCGGACGCGAACGACTGCCCGGTGTTCGCGGGGAGGCGGTGAGCCTCCCTCGCGGGTGCGGCTTTCGCGACTAGAGTGCATCCCATGACCGCCGCGCCGTGAAAAGCGTAGGGCCGCCCTTAGGGCCGCCCTATCGGCGGCCACTAGTTGGCTGGCTTGGTCTCGGCCTTGGCTTCCTTCTTGGCCGCGGACGGCGAATCGGTCATCTCCAGGTCGACCGTGAGCTGCACCTCGTCGCCCACGGCGACGCCGCCGGCTTCCAGCGCCTTGTTCCAGGTGAGGCCAAAGTCCTTGCGGCTCAGCTTTCCGGTCGCCGTCGCGGCGTACAGATTCGCGCCCTGCGCTCCCTTGACGGGACCGTTCAGGCCCTCGACGTCGAGGGTCACGGGCTTGGTGGTGCAGTGCATGGTGAGATCGCCCGTCACCTTGTACTTCTTCTCGGCCGCCTTCTCGATCTTGGTCGACTTGAAGCTCATCTCGGGGCACTTCTGCACGTCGAAGAAGTCGGCCGACTTGAGGTGCGCGTCGCGCTTCTCGACGCGCGTATCGAGGCTGGCGGGATCGATCTGGATGTTGGCGCTGCTCTTGGTCGGGTCCTTGGGATCCTGGTTCACCGTTCCGGTAACCTTCCCGAAGTTGCCGTGCACGGTGCTCACCATCATGTGCTTGATGGCGAAGGTGGCGGTGGAATGGGCGGGGTCGATCTGCAGCTCGACGGCGAGCGTGGGCGCTGCGAACAGCAGGACTGCCAGGGCGGTCTTCATGTGCGATCTCCTCGGGTGACTGAGCGGCTGCCCGTCTTTTAGGCGATTTGCCAGAAACGGACCAGCGCGGCCGGGTCCCCGCGCGCTTCCTGCAGGACGACCAGCGCCCGCTCCGCCAGGGTGCCCCGGGCGAGGACGTCCTCGAGCGGATCGAGCGCCCCCCGCACGTCGTCGCCCGATTCGGCGGCCCAGGCGGACAGCCCGGCGCGCGCGGCGAAGAGCAGCTCGCGGGCAAGGTCGCGCGCCGTGCGCCCGCCGGGGCCCTGCGCATCGAGCGCGCGGCGTGCGACGTCCCCCTGGAACTCGACGCGCTGGGCGAATGTCCAGCCTTTCGTCAGCTCCCAGGCGGCCTGGCGCGCCGAGGCGTCGTACAGGAGCCCCACCCAGACCGCGGCCAGCGCGTGCAGGTAAGGAGGAGGAACCATGTCCGCGCCGCGCAACTCGAGGACGCGCTTGACCCGCACTTCGGGAAACAGCGTGGTGAGGTGATCCACCCAATTGCCCATGTGCGGCTCGGAGACCCCGCCCGAGCGGAGCCGGCCGGTCCGCAACCAGTCGCCGAACGTCTGGCCCCGCGCATCCAGGTACTCGGAGCCGCGGCGGACGAAGAGCATCGGCACCCGCAGCGCCCAGTCGACGTACGACTCGTATCCCCACCCGTCGCGGAACATGGGCTCGAGCAGCCCGCAGCGGTCGGGGTCACACTCGCGCCAGACCTGGTAGCGGAAATCGAGCCACCCGCTGTCGCGACCCGCGATCACCGAGCTGTTGGCGAACAGCGCGGTGACGAGCGGCGAGGCGGAGCTGGCGGCGCGCACCTTCTCGGCCAGGTCCCGCTCGTCGCTCCAGTCCAGGTTCCCCTGGACGGTGGCGGTCATGAGCATCATGTCCAGCGCGAGCCGCCCTCGCGGGCCGAGCGATTTGCGCATCGCGGCGTAGCGTCCCTTGGGCATCCAGGGGACCTCGTCCCGCGATCCGAATGGCCGATATCCCGTGGCCAGCCAGCGGACGCCGCGCTGCCGGCTGATGCCCCGGAGGACGGCGAGGTGGCGCTCGATCTCGTCGCGCGCGTCCCGCAGGCCGCGGTGAGGGACGCCGGACAGCTCGAGCTGGCCGCCCGGCTCTAGGGTGACGCTGGCGCCGTCCTTGAGTACCGCGATCGGTTGGCCGTTCTCGGAATGTGCGTGCTGCGACCCGCCGGCCTCGCGCGCGAGCGCGTCGAGGACGGACCGGATGCCGGTCTCGCCGTAGTAGGGCACGGCCTGGAAGGTGCCGTCCACGATGCCGATCTTTTCGTGCTCGACCCCGACCTTCCACTCGGCGCGCTGCTTCTCGGCGCCCCGGAAATACTCGATTAGCTGGGCCTTGCCGGCGATCGGCTCGGACAGGCCGGCCGGGCCTTTCAGGTCGAGGGACATGTCGGAGCATTGTAGATGCCGGATGCCCCGATTGGGAGCGGGCAGCCGCGTGCGAGACGGACCGAACACGTCCGCGCTTCGAAAGCGCGGCGCCGCCTAGGGGCGGCCACCGAACGCCGCCAACTCGGGCCGACCCTTGAATGCTCGCGCCGCCGCCGCCCGGATCTGCTCCTCCGCCGCTTTGGCGGCAGAGCTGGGATCCGCTCCCCCCAGCTCCTTTTGCAGCTGGTCGCAGAGATAGGAGAGGTGCTTCACGGTGGCGGCATTGATGGCGTACTTGATCAAGTTGGCCGAGTACTCGGGCGCCTCGCGCGCGACCAGGCGGCCGAGCGCCAGCAGCTGGCGCGGCTCGCCGGGCACGGGCACGTCGGCCTTGAACACCGACTGGAACGAGGCGTTCCCGGGGAACTCCTTGCGTACGGCTGCCTGGATCTCGCCGACCTCGCGCTCCACGTCCCGGATCAGCACCTGCGCCGCCGGCCCCGGCTGACCGCCCGCCGCCACCCCTCGCAGCGCGGTTTCCAGTTCCTCCAGCACCTGCGACGGCAATCCCGCCGCGAGGAGCGCGTCCTGGTGCTCGCGGGCTGCCTCGAGCAGGCTCCTGCCGGCGGCGGACTTCCCCGTCTGTCTCTTCTTCGCAGTCACGATGGAAGCCCCCGCGCTTTCAGACCTGCATCAGGTCCTTTTCCTTGCCGGCGATCGTGTCGTCGACCTTCTTGATGCCGGCGTCCACTTCGGACTGGACCTTCTCCAGCGCCTTCTTGCCCGCGTCCTCCGCCAGGTCCCCGCCCTTGACCAGCTCCTCGATCATCTCCTTGGCGTCGCGCCGCTCGTTGCGGATGGCGATCTTGTGCTCCTCGCCCTTCTGCTTGACGATCTTGACGAACTCCTTCCGGCGCTCCTCGGTCAAGGCGGGGATGGGCACCCGCACCACCTCGGCGTCTGGCATGGCGTTGATCCCCAGCCCGGCCGCGTTGATGGCCTTCTCGATGGGCTGGATCATCGACTTCTCCCACGGCTTGATGACGATCAGCCGCGGGTCCGCGACCGTGACGTTCGCCACCTGGTTGAGCGGCGTGGGCGTCCCGTAATAGTCGACGCGCACCGAGTCGAGGAGCTGGGGGTTGGCGCGCCCGGTGCGCACCTTGGCCAGGTCGCGCCGGAGGTCGTCCAGGGTCTTCCCGATGCGCCCGTGCAGGTCGGAGATGACGTCCTCTGCCATGCCCATGCTGAGCCTCCTCAGGCGGCGCGCGGCTTGAGCGTGCCCACCGTGGTCCCCACCGCCTCCCCCCGCACCACGCGAAGGATGTTCCCGCGCACTCCGAGGTCGAAGACGATGATGGGCAGATCGTTGTCCATGCAGAGCGAGATGGCGGTGGAGTCCATCACCTTGAGGTTCTTCTTCAGGACGTCCAGGTAGCTGAGCTGCGTGTACCGCTCCGCGCTGGGGTCCTTGACCGGGTCGGCCGAGTAGACCCCGTCCACCTTGGTGGCCTTCAGGATCACCTCGGCATGGATCTCCATCGCGCGCAGGGACGCGGCTGTATCGGTGGTGAAGTACGGATTGCCCGTCCCGGCGGCGAAGATGACCACCCTGCCCTTCTCCAGGTGGCGCACCGCGCGCCGGCGGATGTACGGCTCGGCCAGCTGCTGCATCTCGATGGCCGACTGCACGCGGGTGTAGACGCCCCGCTTCTCGAGGGAGTCCTGCAGGGCCAGGGAGTTGATCACCGTCGCCAGCATCCCCATGTAGTCGGCGCTGGCGCGGTCCATCCCTTCGGTCGAGGCGGAGACGCCGCGGAAGATGTTGCCGCCGCCGATCACCACGCCGATCTCGACGCCCAGCTCGATGACGTCGCGGATCTCCTCCGCGACCTGCTCCAGCACCTTGGGGGAGATGCCGTACTTGTTGTCCCCCATCAGCGCCTCGCCGGAAAGCTTCAGCAGGATGCGCTTGAACCGCGTCGTGGTTGGCTTTTCCGGCAAGGTGCGACCTCGGCGCGCTCTTGCGCCGCGGGAAGCTAACTTGCGAGGTCAGGACGGTCAAGGACGGCTGGCTGGCCGTTCCAAGAGCGCAGCGCCGCCGACTCCGGCGGCAGCTGGGTCAGTTCGCGTCCTCGGGGACCTCCTTCCCGGTGAGCTCGGGCGACAGGAGCGGCCGGGGCGTGCTCTCGAGGGCCACGAGTGACTCGATCTCGAGGTCCGCGTGCGATGCCTGGAGGTCCTCGAACCGCCGGGCGGCGGGCAGCACGCGGCGCTCGAGCGACCCCACCGTGTCGTTGTACGCGCGGACCGTCCCTTCGATGTGGCGGCCCAGCTTCCCCAGGTGGCCGGCGGCGTCCGAGACCCGCTTGTGCAGCTCGCGCCCCAGATTGGCGATCTCGCGCGCGTTGATCTCGACCTTCTCCTGCTTCCAGCCGTGCGCCACGGTGAGGAGCAGCGCGAACAAGCTGGCGGGAGTGGCGAGCACGACGCGCTCCGAAAGCGCCCACTCGAGCAGCTCGCCGTCCTGTTCCTGGGCAGCGGCGAGCAGCGCGTCGTTGGGCAGGTACATGACGATGAACTCGGCGCTCTCCTCGAACCTCTCCCAGTAGGACTTGCGCCTGAGCTGGGAGACGTGCTGGCGGACCTGCGCCGCGTGGTCGCGCAGCCGCGCGATTCGCGTCGTCTCGTCGGAGGCCTGGGCGGCCTCCAGGTACGCGCCGAGCGGCGCCTTGGCGTCGACCAGCACGGTCCGTCCGGCCGGCAGCCGGATCACCATGTCGGGCCGCAGGGTCGACCCGTCGGCCGCGACCGTGACCTGCTCGAAGAAGTCGCAGTGCTCCGACAGGCCGGTCAGCTCGACCACCCGCCGGAGGTGGATCTCGGCCCACCGTCCCCGATGCGCGGGCGCCCGCAGCGCGGTGGCCAGCTTCCCCGTCTCGTCGTGGAGGGATTTCACCTGCTGCCAGAGCGCCGCGTACGCGCCCGCGCGGGACTTCTCCAGCTCCTGCACCTTGCCGTCCACCTTGTCGAGCGACTCGCGCACCGGGACGACCAGGTCGGCGATGGCCTTCTGCCGCTGGTCGAGGTCGCCGCGCGCCGACTCCTGGAACTTCTCCATCGACAGCTGCGCGACGCGCAGGAACTCGTCCCTGTTCGAGCGCAGCGCGTCCACCGAGAGCGACTTGAACGCTTCCTGCAACCGGGCGTTCATCTCCTCGAAGGACTTCGCCTTCTCGCCGGCCATCCGGCGCTCCGCCTGCAGGACCGCCTCGAGCCCCGCGCTGCGGGAAGACTCGGCCCGCAGCGCGTCCTGCAACCCGGCCTCGCGCCGGCCGGCGCGCGAGAGCGCGAGCAGCCACCCGAAGCAGAGCGCGACGCATCCCATTCCGAGCGCAAGACCGAGCCCGACGGCCGTCATCGGCGACCTCCGAAGTTGCGCTCAGGCTACACGGGGGGCCTGACACTCCTGCGCAAGCTTCGGGAACTCCACCGGAAAACGCGGACCCCAGAACCCGCGCTCCGCCTCGGCCACGTCCTCGTCGCCGAGCCCGAAGAGCTGGTACACGGCGGCATCGATGGCGCGTTCGAGCGCAGGGACGGCGGCCGGGATCGGTGCCCTGGCCGGGTGCGGCGCGCCCGCCGCGGCTTCCGCTCCCCGGGCCCGCGAAAGGCCCGCGAGCGCTCCGGCGGCCCCCGCCTGCAGCAGCGCGCGCGGGACCGGCAGCTCGCGCAGCACGGCGGGCTTGACGTTCACGTCGGTGGTGCGGAGCCGGTGGTACCGCTGCAGCGCGACGCTCCCGAGCACCGCCAGCAGGGCCCACAGCCGGTCGGCGTCGTCGCACGAGAGGGTGGACAGCGAGTCGAGGCACACCAGGTCCGGGGGAACGGGCGCCGCCTCCAGCCAGCGCGCGTGCGGGGCGCGCGAGTTGGTCCGGATCCGCTGCACGCAGACGCGTGGCCGGCCGAGCTGCCGTTCCGCCAGCGCGCGCAGCTGCGCGGTGGGGGAGCGCAGCGCCTTGGGACGCAGGCGGAGCGCGAAGGGGAGCACGTCCTCGCCGCCGACCAGCGCGATCTCCCCCGGGAGCGGCGGCCGGCGCGCCACGAAGCGACCGTTGTCGCCCGTGCGCAAGCCGTATCCGACCTCGCACAGCTCCTCGAGCGGCGCCCCGGCGGCCTCGAGCGCGGCGCAGAGCCGCCGCTCGGCGGCGCTCCGGTAGATCTGCCACCCGCGCCGGACGCCCTGGAGCAGCTCCGCGCGGGGGGCGTCGGCGAGCCGCTCGCGCCCGCGCAGCACCCGCGCGGCCCGCCGCGGCCGGGGCACGGCCGACCTTCGCACCAGCACCACCGCCTGCACGCGCGTGTCCTTGGCCGCGGCGAACGGCTTCCCGAGGTCGCACACCGCCGCGAGGTCGGCGGCGTCCAGCACCGCCTCGCGCAGCGGCCCCGAGCGGGCGTTGGTCATCCAGGTGTCGGGGACCAGGAGCGCCGCCGTCCCGCCGGGCCGGAGAAGCGAAAGGCTCCGCAACAGGAAGGCCGCGTAACGGTCGATCTCGCCTCCCCGGAGGGCAGGGAGCCTGTCCAACAGGAAAGCGCGCTCGGCCGCATCGGCGACGTGCCCGTAGGGAGGATTCCCGACCAGCAGGTCGGCCGGGGGCAGCCTGGCCCGCAACGAATCCGCGCGCCGGAGCTCCGCCCGCGCGCCGAGCAGCGCCAGGGCTGCGCGCGCGGCGCGCAGGGCGTCCGCGTGCAGATCCGTGCCGGACAGCGCAGCGGCTGGCACGGCGGCCGCCGCGGCGCAGAGGAAGGCGCCCGCGCCCGCGCACGGGTCCAGCACGCGCGAGGGCGACCGCGACGAGCCGTGCCGCAAGGCCAGCGCCACCACCTCCGCCGCGACGGCCGGTGGCGTGTAGTAGAGGCCCGCCGACCGCCTGCCGTGCGCGCCGAGACGGAGCGCGAAGAGCTCCTCCGCGGCGGCGCAAAGGGAGAAGGAGAATCGCGCCGGGCCGGCGGCTGCGCGCGCGGATCCGCCTTCTCCGGCCCACGGCGGCGCGCGGTCCGGCTCGGGCGCCGGCCCGGCGAGCAGCGCGCGCGCAACCTTCCCGAAGGTCTGCCGCGGCAGCGGCCAGGGCGGCAGCGCGCCGCCCGTCCGTGCCCGCAATTCGCGCGCCGCCTCGTCCGCCTCGCCTCGATCGGGGATGCGCGCGCACGTCCCGGCCGGGAGCAGCCCCGCCGCCTCGGCGAGCCGGAAGGAGAAGAGCGAGAGCGCGGCCCGCCCCGAGCGCAGCTCGGCAGCGAGCGCACCGATCAAGGCGCGCCCGTGACGAGGAGGGGGATGTCCACCGCGAAAGGCTCGCCCGCGAAGGGCGGGAACTGCATCCGCCGGGCGGCGGATTTGAGGCAGGCGCCCAGCGGGCTCTGGTCGACCGCCTTCTGCTCGATGCGGGCGCTGGTCACGGCGCCGGAAGGCGCCAAGGTGGCGGAGATGAGGATCTTGCCCACGTGCAGCGAGGGGTCCCGCTTGACCGCCTCGTCGACGCAGCCCTGCAGGACGGGCTTGCTCTCGTCGACCTTGCGCTTCAGCTCCTCCGGGCTGAGCGCAGGCGCGGCGGCCGGCGCGTCGCCGGGAGCGGTGCCCGCGGGCTTCTCCTCCGGCTTGCGCTCGCCTTCCGCAAGAGGGGACGCCTGCGCAGGGCCGCCCGGCGCGCTGCCCTGCTGCGCCGGATCGGGCGCCCGGTCGTTGCGCTCGGAGAGGAGAGCGAAGGCGAGGAGCCCGCCGGCCAGCGCCAGCGCGAGCACCACCAGCAACGCGCGGAAGGGAGAGCGCCGCTCGGGCTGGCCGATCCGGAGCTCCCTGGCCGTGGCCGGGGGCGCCTTGGGGAGAGGCTCCGGCGTGTGCGCACGGGGCTTGGACAGCTCGGCGGCACCCCACCGCGCCAGGTCCAGCGCGCCCGGCGGCGAGGGGACGGCGCCGCCAGCCGCGGGTCGATCCGCCACCGGCTGCGCCGGGGCGGCGGCCGACCCGGCCTCCTCGGGGATGCGCATCCCCCCGGGCGGCGTCGGCGCGTCGGGAGACGTGGGCTCCTCGACCTCCGCTACCGCCGCGGGAGCTGGTGCCGGCCGTGCGGACGGCGGCGTCAGGCGCCCGGCGGCCGATTCGAACGGCAGCTCGACGCGTCGCCCACCCGCCTCGGGCCGCTGAGCGGCAGCCGCGTCAGGCGGCGGCGGAGGCGGCGTGGGAGGCGCCGCGAACAGCGGGACCAGCTCGGGCACGTCCTTCGCCCGGATCCAGGACTCCATCCCGTCCTTCCACACGTACGTGCGCGGGCCCACCTGGCTGGCCGACGCCTTGAGCGCCAGCTCGGCGCGCGTGATCGGGCCCGCCTGCTTGCCCTGGATCATCGCAAACCAGACGGCCGGATCGCGCGGCGCGGAGGGCTCGCGGGGCGGCGGAGGTGGCGCGCTGCGCGGGACGGGCGCCGGGGAGGCGGGGGCGGTTGCTTCGCCCTTGCTGGCGCGGAGCGCCTTCTCCAGCACCTCGCTGTCCATCGCGCGCGTGCTCTCGGTGTCGGTCTCGCGCCGGGGCGCCACCGCGCGCGCGACCGGGCCGGTCGACGGCCTGCTGCCCGATTGCGAGGTCCGGACGGGCCCGGTGGCTGGCCGGCCGCCCGACTGCGACGTTCCACCGGCCGGCGAGGGCGCCGCCGGCGAGGCGCGGATCGGACCAGTGGGCGGCCTGCCGCCGGACTGGGAGGGCACGAGGGCCGGATCGACGATGCGGATCTGCAGGCCGCAGCGCTTGCAGCGGACGATGAGTCGCTTGCCCCGGATCTTCTCGTCGGCGATCTGCAAGTTCGCCTTGCAGCTTTCGCAGATGAATTGCATCCGCGGCGACTCTACAACAGATCGCGCGACCGACAGGGGCGGCTTACGAAGACGACGCCGCGCTGGCGCTGGACTCGCCGCCCGCCTTCTTGCGCGAGCCGGAGCGACGCCCGCGGCGCTTGGGTTGCAGCGTGCCCGCCTTCTGCGCGCGGTAGCGCGCCCGGTAGTAATGGGACCGGCACAATCCCTTGGCGAGCACCGCGCGGCCGCATCCAGCCACGCTGCAGACCGCCCGCGCCCCCGCGCGCCGGCCGCGACCGCGGCCGCCCACTCCCAGCTGGCGCGCGATGTCGCCCACGTCGATCGTGCTTTGCAACGATCGCTGCACGCTCTGCGCGATGATCTGGCCCAGCTGCGAGCCGATCTGCTCCCCCAGGTCCTGCACCCAAACGCCCATCCCTTGGTTTCGACGACCGCGACCGCGCGCCATCGGTCCTCCCGATTCGTAAAGTATTCGCAAGAAGCCGGTGCGCATCGCGCCGTTCGGCTGGGCGTACAGTTAGCAAACGCAAAACGATTGTCAAGTCGGACTGTCGCCGCCGCCGCCAGCCGCCGCCCCCAGGGCGGGCCCCGCGCTCTGGCAATGGGCGGTGAGGCAGCGCTGCGCTTTTGGGTCGCGGACACCGCGCCTCCCAATTTTCGACGTACGTTTTTGTACGGACCGCAAATGCGGGGCTATACGCGCGCCCCCCGCTCCTCCAGACGGCGGAGCAGCGCCTCCAGCTCGCGCTCCTCCCGCGAGACGTCGAGCCCGGCCGCGCGCGCCCCGTCGAGCAGCGCGATTCCCAGCAGCACCGCCGCGACCGCCTCGCGCTCGCGGCCCTCCTCGCCCAGGATCGCCTCGGCCCCGGAGGCGAGGTGACGGAAGTCGCGGAAGCAGAACGTCGCGGGCAGATCGGGGAGCGGCCCCGTGCTCGCCGTCGAGGGCGCGAAGGCGAAGCCGACGTCGGCGAGAGCGACCTTTCGGCCATCGGCGAAGACCAGCACCAGGTACGGCGCGGGCCGGACCGGGTTCTGCTTCACGGCCGCGAAGGCGATCTCGTCCCAGCGGACGCGGAGCGTCTTGCCGCTGCCCGCCTCGAGGAGCTGCGCTCCGCGGCCGTCGTCGTCGGCCAGGAGCGCGAAGCGGCCCGGCCTCTCGCGCAGAAAGGATTCGATCGCCGCGCGGGCCTGGTCGGGAGTCACGGGACCCGCCTCGGGGCCGCTCACGCCGCCTGTTCCTCCGCGTGCGGCATGCCGGTGGCCGCGGCGGCGCACTGGATGGCGATGCCGATCTTGCCCTTGTGCTGGTTCGCCGCCATCAGCGCGTGCGCCCTGGCCGTCTCGCCGAAGGGGAACACCTGGTCGAGCACCGGCCGGATCTTTCCCTCGTGCACGAGCTGGTTGGCGCGCTCGGCCTGGTAGGCGTTGCAGAAGTGCGAGCCGAGGATCTGCTTCTGGCGCATCCACAGGTGCCGCACGTCGAAGGACAAGTCGAATCCGGTGGTCGCGCCGCAGATGACGATCTTTCCGAACCGCTTCGCCACGAAGACGCTGGTCGGGAACGTCTGCTGCCCGACGTGCTCGAAGACGATGTCCACGTCTTTGCCGCCTGTCAGCTCGCGGATCCGCTTGCCGAACTTCTTGCAATCCTCGGCGCGCAGGCGGGCGCGCTCCGGCGACTCCGGCGGCTTGTACGCCAGGTCGGGGAACTCGCTCCGATCGATCCACATCGGCGCGCCCAGGGACTGCACCAGCTGCGACTTGTCCTTGCCGCCGATCACGGCGATCGGGTTGGCGCCGAGCATCTTGCAGATCTGGATGGCGAACACCCCCAGCCCGCCCGCCGCGCCCCAGACCAGCACGTGGTCGCCCGCCGTGACCTCCGCCTGGTGCACCAGCATCCGGTAGGCGGTGAAATACGTCAGGCCATAGCTGGCCGCCTCCAGCCAGCCGAGCCGCTTCGGCTTGCGCAGAAGCTGCTGCGCCTGCACCTTGGTGAACTGCGCGAAGCTGCCCCAGCTCGTCTCGTACCCCCAGATCTTCTGCTCGCTGCAGGCCATCGGATCGAGACCGTTGCACTCCGGGCATTGCCCGCAGCTCTGGTTGCAATGGACGACGACCTCGTCGCCCGCTTTCCAGCGCTTCACCTGGTCTCCCACCTTCCAGACGATCCCCGAGGCGTCGGAGCCGGCGATGTGGAACGGCTCGCCGTGCATCTTGAAGACGCTGACCGGCTTGCCTCGCGCGGCCCACACGCCGTTGAAGTTCACCCCCGCGGCCATGACCAGGACGAGCGCCTCGTTGGGACCGACCGGCGGCAGGTCGACCTCCTCGATGCGCATGGCGGTCGCGGGGTCGCCCTCCCGGTCGGGGCGGATGGTGCAGGCCAGCATCTTCTCGGGCAGCACCCCGAGCTCTTGCGGGACTTCACCGAGCGGCAGCGTCGTCATGGGACCCCTCTTGGGCCTCGACCAGCTCCAGCAGCGTGCCGCCGAAGGCCTTGGGATGGAGGAAGGCGACCTTGTGCCCGCGTGCGCCGGGCCGCGAGACCTTGTCGATGAGCGGCACGCCCCGCGCGTCCAGGCGGGCGAGCAACGCGTCGAGATCGCGGACGCGCAGCGCGAGGTGGTGGAGAGCGTCGCCGCGCTTCTGCAGGAACTTCTCCAGGCCCTCGTTGCCCTGCGGCGCGACCAGCTCGAGCGAGGCTCCGTTGGGGAAGTCGAAGAAGGCCGCATGGACCTTTTGCGCCGGGACGAATTCCTTGTGCGCGACCTTCTGGCCGAGCAGCTCCTCGATGAGGGCGATCGACGCGTCGATGTCGCGGACGCAGATGGCCGTGTGATCGAGGCGGGTGGCCGGGATGCCTGCCCTGGAGCTCGAGGTCGGAGTCGGGGTCGGGATCGCGGTCGCGGTCGGAGTCGCGGTCTCGGTCGCGTTCGTGGCCAACGCGCGCACGGTCTCCACCACGGCGGCGAGCGGCGACTCCGGCCCGAACACCGCCGCCACCCCCAAATCTTTCAGCTTGGCGAAATCCGCGGAGGGGATGATCCCTCCCACCACGATCGGGATCCGCGCCTCCCGGCGCGACAGCTCGTCGCGCAGCCTGCGGCAGATGGACTCGTGCGCGCCGGACAGGATCGAGAGGCCGATCACGTCCACGTCCTCCTGCACGGCCGCTGCCGCGATGGCCGGGACGGTCGCGCGCAGGCCGGTGTAGACGACCTCCATGCCCGCGTCGCGCAGCGCCGCCGCGATGACGCGCGCCCCGCGGTCGTGCCCGTCGAGCCCGGGCTTTCCGACGAGCACGCGGATACGACCTGTTTCCATCCCCACCTCGTCAGAACTTCGTCGGCGGCTGGTATTCGCCGAACTTCGTCTTCAACACGGAGGTGATCTCACCGACGGTGCAGTACGCCGCGACGGCCTCGCGGATGTGCGGCTGGACGTTCGCGCTGCCCGCCGCCGCCTGGGCGAGCCGCTGCAGCGCGGCGCGCGCCGCCTCCCCGTCCCGCTCGCGCTTCACCCGCCTGACTCGTTCCGCCGCGTCGCGCGCCGCCTCCGGCGAGCCCTGCTCCAGCTCCAGGTCGGGCTCGCGGTGTGCGTCGCCCACGGTGGCGAACTTGTTCACGCCCACCACCGCCACCTCGCCCTTCTCCACCGCCCGCTGGTGCTCGTACGCCCGCTGAGCGATGCGCTGCTGCACCCAGCCTTGCCGCAGGCATTCGACCATGCCGCCGCGCGACTCGATTTCGTCCATCACCGCGCGGACGACCCGCTCCATCTCGTCGGTGAGCGACTCGACGAAGTAGCTGCCTCCCAGCGGATCGGCCGTCTGCGCCACCTCGGTCTCGTAGGCGACCACCTGCTGCACGCGCAGCGCCGTGCGCGCCGACAGCTCGGTGGGGATGGCGAAGGCCTCGTCGTACGCGGCGGTGAAGACGCTCTGCACGCCGGCGCAGGCGACCGCGAACGTCTCCAGCGTGGTGCGCGCGATGTTGTTGAGCGGCTCGGCGCGGGTCAGGCTGTGGCCCCCGCAGACGCAGGCGGCGCGCAGGCGCCAGCTCTCCGGCTCTTTCGCCCCGTAGCGGTCGCGCAGCAGCCGGGCCCAGATGCGCCGGCCGGCCCGGTACTTGGCCACTTCCTCGAAGAAGTTGGTGTACGTGTAGAAGAAGAAGCTGAGCCGCGGGGCGAAGCGATCGGCGGGAAGGCCGCGGCGGACCAGCTCCTCCACGTAGGCGCGCCCGGCCGAAAGCGTATACGCCATCTCCTCGGCAGGCGTGGCTCCCGCGTCGCGGTAGTGCGAGGCGATGCTGATCGGGTTCATGCGCGGCAGCCGCTGCACGGTGTCCTCGATCAGGTCGCAGGCGAGCCGCATCGACTGCTCGATGGGGAAGAGCCAGGCGCCGCGCGCGCCGAACTCCTTGAGCAGGTCGTTCTGCACCGTGCCGCTGATCCGCTGGTCGGGAACGCCGCGCTTGCCGGCCGCCAGCTCGTACATGGCGAGGAGGATGGGGGCGGTGGCGTTGATGGTCATCGAGGTCGAGACGCGCTCCAGCGGGATGCCCTCGAACAGCTCCTCCATGTCGGCGAGCGACCCGATCGACACGCCCACCTTGCCCACCTCTCCTTCCGCCTCCGGATCGTCGGCGTCGAGGCCGAGCTGGGTGGGAAGGTCGAGCGCCAGCGAGAGCCCGGTCTGCCCCTGCTCGAGCAGGTAGCGGAAGCGCTGGTTGGTCTCGCGCGGCGTGCCGAACCCCGCGTACTGGCGCATCGTCCACAGCTTGCCCAGGTACATGCTGCGGTGGATGCCGCGCGTGTAAGGGAACTCCCCGGGGGCGGGCGGGGCCTCGCCGACGTCGCCGGGTCCGTAGACGGGCTTGATGTCGATTCCGCTGCGGGTCTTCACGGCCGGTACGCCTTCTTGAGCACCACCAGCTCGCGGGTGATCTCCAGCACCACCTCGCCGCGCTGGTTCTTGCCGCGCAGCAGGAACTTCACCAGGCCCGCCTGGCCCGGCTGGAGGCCCGGCGCGCCGCAATGAGAAATGCGCGGGTCGTCCTCGCTCTTCGCCAGCACGGTGCTCTCCGCGAACAGGGTATCGCCCGCGAACACCGGATTGAGGTGCCGTCCCTCGTCGTAGGAGAGAACCGCCACGGCGTTCTCCTCCGTCTCCTCCGAGGCGAGGCCGGCCACGTAGGCGAAGACGATCCCCCCGTACACCACCCGGCGCCCGTCGAAGGTGGTCTGCGGGGAGTCGTCGCACATCTTCTGGTTGAAGTGGAGCTGCGCGGTGTTCAAGACGAAGTTCGTCCACAGCATGTGCTCGCCGTCGCTCATCGTCCGCCCGCGCGGGTGCACGATCGTTTCGCCGACGGTGAAGTCCTCGTAGAGGTTGTCGTCCCGGGTGAAGCGGTGCTCCATGTTCAGCCCTCCAGGAGCCGCTTGGCGATCACCTCGTACTGGATCTCGCTGGTGCCCTCGAAGATGCGGAAGACGCGCGCGTCGCGCCAGAAGCGCTGGGCGGGGAACTCGCGCGAGTAGCCGTATCCTCCGAAGATCTGCATGGCCTCGCTGGTCACGTGCTCGGCCATCTCGGCGCAGAACGCCTTCGCCATCCCCGCCTCGAGATCGCAGCGCTTGCCCGTGTCCTTCATGCGGGCCGCGTGATAGGTGAGCTGCCGCCCGGCCTCGATCTGCGTCGCCATGTGCGCCAGCTTGTGGCCGATCACCTGGAACTGGCTGATCGGCTTGCCGAACTGCGTCCGCTCCTGCGAGTACCGGAGCGCCGCCTCCAAGGCGGCCTGCGCCACGCCCACCGCCCGCGCCGCCGTCTGGATGCGCGCGATCTCGTAGGTCGACATGAGCTGGTAGAAGCCCTTGCCGGTGGCGCCCCCGAGGAGGTTTTCCGCCGGCACCTGGTATCCGTCGAACTGCAGCGAGTAGGAGTTCATCCCCTTGTAGCCGATGGAGGGGATCTTGCTCCCCGCCAGCTCCGGAGGATGGAAGTCGTCGCCCGGCGTCTTGGGGATGAGCAGGATCGAGATGCGGTTGTGCTTCTTGGCCGCCTGCGGATCGGTGACCACCGTGGTGCACAGGATGTGGGCCTTGTTCGCCCAGGTGCACCAGGTCTTCTCGCCGGTGACCGCGTACTTGTCGCCCTGCCGCACGGCGCGGCACTTGATCCCAGCCGAGTCGCTGCCCGCGTCTGGCTCGGTAAAGGCGGCGGCCGCGAGGATCTCGCCCGTGCACAGGCCGGGAAGGAACTTCTGCTTCTGCTCCTCGGTCCCCGCGCTCTGCACCAGCGAGGCGGTGATGATCATGCGCGTCATCACCGAGCCGACCGAGAGCCAGGCCTTGGACAGCTCCTCGGCGACGATGGCCATCGAGAGCACGTCCAGGCCGCTGCCGCCGTGGTCGGGCGAGAAGATGAGCCCGAAATAGCCCAGCTCGGCCATCTTCTTCACGATGTGCCCGGGGATCTCGGCGGCCTCGTTGTCCAGCTCGTTGGCGATCGGCTTGACCTCGCGATCGGCGAAGTCGCGCACGCTCTCGCGGATCTGCACGTGCTCCGGGGTCAGCGCGCCCCCGTTCGGGTTGGGGATGGGCATCTAGTCGCCGCCGGTCTGCGGCGGCGCTACGCCCTTCCACGCCGCGGGAATTGTGGGTTGCATTCAGGCGCCTCCATACGCCGAGCGCTTCTTGACCAGGATGCGGCGCTCGTAGACGCAGACTTCCTCTCCGCGCTGGTTCACCCCGGTGGTGCGGACGTGGACGATGCCACGGTCGGGCCGGGAGCCGCTCTCTCGCTTGTCGAGGACCTGGGAGGAGGAGATCAGCGTGTCGCCCGGGTAGACGAACCGCGGGAAGCGCAGGTCCCAGTATCCGAGGTGCGCCAGGGCCTGCTCGGACAGGTCCTCGACGGTCATGCCGAAGACGACGTTCATCACCAGGAGCGGATGGGCCGGGACCTGGGGATGGCCCAGGCGCCGGGCGAAGATCTCGTTGAAGTACAGCGGGACGGCATTCATCGTCCCCGTGGCGAACAGCTGGCACTCGCCCTGGGTGAGGGTCCGGCCCCAGTGGTGCCGGTACAAATCTCCGACCTGGAAGTCCTCGTAGTAGCGGCCGCGCTGGACCGTGCGCCGCGGGCCCTTCGCATCGGATGTCAGTTCGGGCATGCGTACCGGGTTAGGTCTCTGGACGCAGAACGTCAAGCGGTGCTCTGCCGCCGAGCGTCGGACAGCAGACGCGTGCGCTTCCGGACAGGGGCCGCGGCGCTGAAAAATGGACGGGGGATCGCCCAGGGCGCATGGTCCGCGCGAGAAAGCCGATGGACTTCACCGAAGAACCCGGAGATCAGCGCCGCCGCCATCGGCGAAGGCGGGTGCAGCTCGCCGCGCGCATCAAGTTCGAGAGGAACGAGGTGGCGGCCGTCGCGGAGAACATCTCGCCCGGCGGCGCCTTCCTCCGCGTGGCGCTGCCCGACGAAGCCGAATGGCTGGTGGCCGAGATCGACCTCCCGGAGGGCAAGACGGTCTCGGTAAACGCGCGCGTCCGCTGGCGCCGCCAGACCCCCCCGGGCGTCGGCGTCGAATTCCATTCCTTCCTGGAACGCTGGGGATAAAGGCTAAAAACGTTTCACGCAGAGCCCGCCGAGAACGCAGAGAATTTCTCTTGAAAAGAAAAACTCTGCGGGCTCCGCGCGCTCTGCGTGAAACCGCTTGTAGTCAGATCCGCGGCGGGAGCTACAGCTCGAGAGCCATTTGCGCAGGGGAGGTCGCCGGCTCGGCGAGGTCGGGCTGGGTCTCGGCGGCGATGGTGGCGCGGCGGACCTTCTCCGGAGGAGTGCGCACGTCCCAGACCAGGCCGAGGGCCTGGAAGAGGCGGATCAGGTAGTAGCTCGGGTCGAGCTCCCACCAGAAGAAGCCCTGGTTCGCCGAGCTCATGTAGTGGTGGTGGTTGTTGTGCCAGCCCTCGCCCATGGTGACGAGGGCGAGCACGGCGTTGTTGCGGCTGGTGTCGGTGGTCGCGTAGCGGCGCGAGCCCCAGAGGTGGTTGAGCGAGTTCACCACGAACGTGCCGTGCCAGAGGAGCACGGTGGAGACGAAGAAACCCCACAAAAGCCACGACCAGCCGCCCAGGAGGAACAACCCGGTCCCGAGCAGCACCGGGGGGACCAGGTGGAACCGGTTCAGGAAGCGCAGCTCGGGGTAGCGGGAGAGGTCCTTGATCTCGCCCGTGGCGGCGTTGCGCTGGCAGAGGATCCAGCCCACGTGGCTCCACCAGAAGCCGCGCTGGGGGCTGTGCACGTCCTCCGGCTGGTCGGAGTACTTGTGGTGGTTGCGGTGATGCGCGGCCCACCAGAGGATGCCCTTCTGCACGCTGGTCTGGGCCCAGAAGGCGAGCACGAACTGGAAGAACCGGCTGGTCTTGAAGCCGCGGTGCGAGGCGTAGCGGTGATAACCGATGGTCGTCCCCGCCATGCGCACGTAGTAGAGCAGCACCGCCAGCCCGACCAGCTTCCAGGAGAACGGGAGGAAGAAGGGCGCTGCGATCGCCACCGCGTGGACGGCGAAGAAAGGGATCGAGTTCCACAGGTCCAGCTTCTCGTCCTCGCCTCTCGCGAGGGCGCTCGCTTCCGTCATCTCGAAGGTCTCCGGGGTCGAGCCGCGGGGCGGGCGGCATCGAGGAGAGGAATAAGCAGGGCGTGTCATCGCCCTGTCACTGAAGTGCAATTTTCTCCGATCTTCGACCGGTGCCACCCGGACGCCGATCGGCGACAATTCCGCGCATGACATCCCTGCGCGCGCTTTTCCCGACCCTGCTCTTCGCGGCGGCCTGCGCAACGCCCGCGCCGCCGCGCGAGCAGCCGGGTCGAGCCCGCGAGGAGCGCGCCGGGCTGCGGCGCCTGGCGATCGTCGGGATCAACGACGTGCACGGCGCGCTTCTGGCAGCGCCCGCTCCACGCTCGCTGGCCGCCTGGACGAGCGATCCGCTGGGGGGCGCCGAGTGGCTGGGCGGCTGGATGGACGCCATCCGCCGGGACGCGCGCGAGCGCGGGGGCGAGGCGCTGCTCGTCGACGCGGGCGACGAGTTCCAGGGCACGCTCATCTCGAACCAGTTCCAGGGCCGGTCGGTGGTGGATGCGTTCAATGCGCTGGGCGTCGCCGCCGCCGCCCTCGGGAACCACGAGTTCGACTTCGGCCTTCCGGTGCTGCTCGAGCGCATGCGGCAGGCCCGCTATCCGATGCTCGCGGCGAATGTCTTCGAGAAAGGGACCCGCAACCGGCCGGCCTGGGCGAAGCCGTCGGCGCTCCTGGAGGTGCGCGGCGTCAAAGTGGGCGTGGTGGGCCTCACCACCGTCGATACGCCCACGGTGACGAACCCGCTCAACGTCGCCGGCCTGGAGTTCGCGCCGGGTGGCCCGATCGCCGCGCAAGAAGCCGACGCGCTGCGCGCCCGGGGCGCGACCGTGGTGATCGTGACCGCCCATGCGGGGCCTTTCCCGCCCGCAGGCGAGATCCAGCGCATCGCCGGGTCGGTCGCCGGGAAGGTGGACGCCATCGTCAGCGGTCACCACCACACGATCCTGGGGCCGCCGCCGCTGGTGGTGGCCGGCATCCCCATCGTCCAGGCCGGGACCAAGCTCCAGTACTTCTCCGTCATCGAGCTCATCCTGGACGAAGCGGGCCGGGTGAGCGGGTTCGCCGTGAACGAGGGCACGTTCCCCAGGCCGGGAGGACCGCAGCCGATCTTCCACACGGTCCAGGGACGGCCGCCCGAATGGCGCGGCAAGAGGGTGGAGCCCGACGCGAAGGTGGCGGCGCTGCTTTCGCGATACGACGAGCAGGTGCGGAATCTCCGCGAGACCCGCGTCGGATCGAGCCAGGTGGACCTGCGCAAGGGGAGGGACGGCTCTCTGGGTAACCTGGTGGCCGACGCGCTGCGCTCGGGCGCGGGCGGCGGGCTCCGGGCCGAGTTCGCCCTGCAGAACTCCGGCGGGCTGCGGATCCCGGAGTTGCCGGCAGGCCCCATCACGTTCGGCCAGATCTTCGACCTGTACCCCTTCGACAACCTGCAGGTGGTGGTGCAGGTGCCCGCCGAGGCCATCCGGGACGCGCTGGAGACGGTGCTCCGCGCGGGCAAGCTGCCCCTGCAAGTGTCGGGGCTGCGCTACACCATCGACTGGGACCGGTTCGCGCAGCTCGGCGCGGACCGCCGCGCCTGGCCTCCCGGGGCGCTGGTCACCGAGATGACCGACGATGCCGGGAAGGCGCTGTGCCGGACGCGGAGTTGCTCGCCTTCAGCCTGCGATGGTTCCTGCGCGCAGGGAAGCTTCGCGGTCTCGGTGTCCGACTTCCTGGCCAACGGCGGCGACGGGCTCTCCATGCTGAAGGACGCGCCCCGGCAGATGGGCTCGGTGCTCACTCGCGACATCGTGATGAGCTACGTCAAGCAGCACGATCCGATCACCGCGGAGCTCGTCGACAGCGGGCGCCCGCGCGTCCAGGTGAACGGCACCCCGCTGCGCGCGCAGGCCGAGTGAATGGCGGCGAGCGTGCTCACCGATGCGCTGCGTGACCTGTGGGGGCCGGGGATCGTGTTCCTGGCGCTCTGCGGCTGGCTCGTCCGGCGGGCGCTGCGCGCCGCGCGCAACGAGAGCATCCTCGAAGAGCAGCGCCTGCGGGACGCGTTCGGCCAGGTCGGAGTGGGCGACGATACGACCCCGGCCGCGACCTCGACCCCGACCCCGACCCCGCCCCCCCCCCCCCGCCCCCCCCCCGCCCCCTCCCCC
>Ga0137409_10002147_pt1 | contig 21250 bp, 18 predicted proteins | sample CZODoug1_16funga_FD_122059 | JGI IMG/M metagenome (GOLD analysis project Ga0137409, IMG submission 122059) | Vadose zone soil fungal communities from Angelo Coast Range Reserve, California, USA - CZODoug1_16fungal (Hybrid Assembly) | ecosystem: Environmental > Terrestrial > Soil > Vadose zone... | reverse complement strand
TGGGAAATGGGGCGCGGCGGTAAAACCGCACCCCGGTTTTAGTCAGGCCGTTTGAGCATCAGCGGCGAAACGGCTGCCGTATTTCTCGCGGGGGTTTTGTGGCGTGCTGAAAGTGAACTTTCCGCACGGGTGCTGCCACGCCTGCCGCTTGTTGTTCCAATGGAAACCAAGCTGCGAAAGCTCAGCGCGAACGCGCTCAATCGGTGCCTCGGGAAACGTTATCCAAATCCAGTTGCCAACGACTTCGGCCAGTTTGTACTGGGCCGGGTTCCAGCGTTTGAGAATCTCCAACACCCGTTCCGAGGGCAGTTGCCGGTTCCGTTCGCGCAGCGCATAGTCAACATAAGGCTTAATGGATTTTTGATTCTCGAGTTTTGATTTTGGATTCTCGGAAACCGATTCCGATTCAGTGCTCGATTGCTCGGTTCGGTTCTTAAGCTCTGATTCCGAGTTCGTTGATTGCTGAGTGTTGATAGTTGAGGGTTTGATTTGTTTGTTGCTGTTTTGTTTGTTGGTTTTCATGGTCTTTTTTTTGTGCTCTGCTGCTCGGTTTCGGACTCTCGCCCTTCACCTCAGAAAGCCCGCGAATCAGGGCGGCCGGTGGGAGTAGTCTTCAGAGGGCACCACCTGCAATTGGCCCCCTGATGAAAGCGGGCTGGTGAGAGCGAGAGTCTGAAACCTGCGTGCAGCAGAGGAGAGCAACGCGGAAAAAGACCTGAAGCAACTAGCGTTGAGGCCACCATCAAACCGAAGGCTAAAAATCTGAAACCTGGAAGGTGAAATCAGGAAAGGGAGTTTTTACAAAAGGAAGCGAAGCGAACGAAGCGGTTTCACCGCTAATGGCTAATGAGATTCGGTGAGGGAAAAGCTGTTCGGCGGGGAAGAGGGGCTTCGCGGCACTATTGGGTCCTTAGGCGAAAATAGCTTTCCTGTGCTGTCGGCGCGAACGTAATTTCGAGATGGCCGTTGTTGGTTACTGATGATTGTGAAACCCCCTGCCATGATCCCTGAGTAAGGGAGGTGGCCGACTCAAGCAGGAAGCCGGTCGATGGATAGGGCCACGAGACTGTGACGAAGGAATTTGTACGGGAAATGGTGAGCTTCGGCGACGCGGTCGATGTATTCAGAAGCAGTGAGACAGTGTTAGAACCGTAGTTTGAAGCGAGCAGATCTAGCCTCCTGTCGCCATTGAAGTCTCCTATCGCGACGTAGCTAGGGACTGTTCCGGCGGAAAACCCTGCGCCGGCCTCAAAGGTCCCGTCGCCATTGCCGAGCAGAACGGAGATTCCGGAGGCGGAATTGGCGACAACCAAATCAGTGATACCGTCGCCATTGAGATCAGCGACAGCGACCGACCAAGGAGATCCGCCCACGTTGTATGTCGTGGAGGCAGGAAAGGTACCATTGCCGGTCCCCAGCATAACCGCGACGTTGCCCGAGCCCTGGTTTGCTACGGCGAGGTCGGGCTTTCCGTCGGCATTGAAATCGCCGCTGGTGATGTAGTGCGAGCTGAAGCCCGACCCAAAGCGCGTCTCGGCCGCAAACGTGCCGTCGCCTGAACCGAGCAGGATTGAGAGGTCGCCGGAGAAGTAGTTTCCGACGACGAGATCCGCCCGTCCGTCGCCGTTGAAATCTCCGATCACCAGCGCGAAGGGTCTCTGGCCCACTCCGTACCGGTGCTCGGCCTTGAACGTCCTGCCGGGGCGACCAAGCAGGACCGAGACGTCGGAGGAATAGTCGTTGGCCACGACCAAGTCCGCCAGCCCGTCGCCATTGAGATCCGCCGAGGCGCTGACAACGGGATGATCACCGACCGCGAAGGAGGGGTTCGGGAAGAGCGGCGTCGCCCGGGCGAGATCGACCATCGTGCCCAGGAGAATCAAGGGAAGAAGGAGAGACTTGAGGCGGTTCGTTTCCATCGTATCCTCCGTATTTGGATGGGTGGGCGACGGAGCCGTGCCCGACAACAGGCTCATTTCGCCTCTCCTGCTTCCCGGCTCCACGATTTCTCGACGCCGGTCGACTTGTTGTGGACAACCTTCGTGACGAGAGGGCAATTCAGGCTCCTGGTGCCTCCACTGACGAGGATGAAGCGCAGAGAATGTCGAGCCCGACTCGTTGCCAAAAGATGATCGTTTGTGTCGGAACCGTTTTCTGCCGCGTACCTGTTATGAATTCCACGCACCCGCCGAGGCTCCCAATTCGAAGACTCCGCCGCCGTCAGCGTTCTGCAGGCTTGGGGGCAAGCGCCGTGGATGGTTCCCGGAGCGTGCGGTCGCCGACTTCGCGCGCCTGCCGGCGATCAGATTCAGGTCTGCGACCCGCTCGCGCTCTTCGACCGAGGCGATGAGGTGCGAGCCGCGATTGAGTTGATTGACGATCTCGAAGATGGCTTCTCCGCGTTTCGCTGGAGGTGTGTGCGCGGCGAGAAGCATCCCGATGCGCAGGTGCGCCTCGGCGCGCAGTTTCTTCGGGATGAGCGAGTACGCGGCTTCTTGCACGCGGTCATGCAGGAATCGATACGAATCCTCCGCACGGAAAATGAGGCCCGATCGCACAGCTTCCCAGAGATGATCGTGCAGGTCCTCGACCGAGCCCTGATAGGCCATTGCCAGCATCTCGAACGCTGCACTGTTGCCCATGCACGCGAACTGCTGGAGCGCCTCCTGGGTCTCCACCGGCAGGCGATTCAACTTCCCGACCATCAGCTCGACGACATTTTCCGTAAAGCCTTGGGCGTGAATGCGGAGCAGGTCCCAGACCCAACGCCCCTCGCCGTAATCGAATGAAAGCAGGCCCTCGTCGGCCAGCGCAGAAATGAATTGAATCGTAAAAAACGGGTTGCCTGTTGTCTTCTCGTGAATCAGTTCCGCTAGTGGGGTGGCGCGCTTCGGTGGGCAGTGAAGGGTGTCCGCCAGCAACTGGCCCAAATCGTCACGCCCGAGCGGTGTGAGCACGATGTCCTGCACTGCCGCGCCGGTCTGTCGGATCGCGTCGAGCTTGCGTATCAGCGGGTGGGTGGCATTGACCTCGTTGTCCCGATACGCGCCGATGAGCAGTAAGTGTTGCAGCTCGTTGCTGGTCAACAGGTCTTCGAGCAGGTCGAGTGTTGCCGCATCTAGCCATTGCAGGTCGTCGAGGAAGAGCGCAAGCGGATGCTCGGGGCGCGCGAACACACCGATGAACCGCCGAAAGACCAGCTGAAAACGTCTCTGCGCTTCCTGCGGCGGCAGCTCGGGCACCGGTGGCTGTTCGCCAAGGACGTGCTTCAACTCCGGGACGAGATCGACGATGAGTAGGCCGTTCGGCTCCAGCGCCTCTCGAAGCACGTCACGCCATTTGCGTAAGTCTTCTTCGTTGTCGCTCAGGAGAGGCCGGATGAGAGTCTGAAACGCCTGCGCCAGCGTGCCATACGGAATATCGCGCTTGAACTGGTCGAACTTGCCGGATGCAAACAGGCCACGGGGAGGAACCAGCGGCTTGTGGAGCTCATTCACGACCGCGGATTTGCCGATGCCGGAGTATCCGGACACCAGCACCAGCTCCGGCCGCCCGCCCGCGACGATGCGATCGAAGGCGGTGAGGAGGGTTTCGACCTCGCGGTCCCGCCCATACAGCCTCTCGGGGATCATGAGGCGATCCGGGGTGTCATGAGTGCCGGGAGCGAAGTCGTCGATGAATCCGTCAGATTCCCATTGCGAAAGGCAGCGCCGAAGATCGCTCTCAACTCCCGCCGCTGTCTGATACCGCTCTTCGGCCGTCTTGGACAGCAGCTTCATCGTGATCGTGGAGACCGAGACGGGGACAGTTCTCAGTCGCTCGCTGGGTGCGACTGGTTGTCGCGCGATGTGACAGTGCACCCACTCCATCGGATCCGCTCCCGTGAACGGGAGACCGCCGGTCAGCATTTCGTAGAACGTGACGCCAAGGGAGTAAAGGTCGCTACGGGAATCGATGGAGCGGTTCACCCGTCCCGTCTGCTCGGGCGCCATGTAGGCGAGCGTCCCGGCAAGGACCTCGGGAGGCTCGGGCGCTTGGCGCTCGCGTGGGAGGCGCGATGCGATGCCGAAGCCGGTGAGATAGACTCGGCCGGTGGCCGAGTCAACGAGCACGTTGGTTGGCTTGATGTCCTTGTGAATGAGCCCACGCTCATGGAGCTGACTGAGTGCGCCGGACAGCGCCACAGCAAGTCGGAGAAACTGTCCGATCTCCATCGGTTGACGTGTGAGGCGATCGAGAGGCTCGCCTCCTGCGTAGTCGACAACGAGCATGCTCCGCCGGGGTTCGCGTACGAGCTCCACTGGCCGCAATGCCCACGCGCGGTCCAAGTACTCTCGAAGCGCGTATTCGTGTGTGAGGCGATCGAGGCTCTCGAGCGTCGGATGCTCGGCGCCGGAATGGATGGGTATGAACGCGTGTCGTTGACCCTCGGCATCGTTGCGCGACAGTCTGCAGAAGACGCGATCGGCGTCTTCCCACAACACTTCTAACAAGCCCCCTTCGCTACCCGTGTCCAACAAGACAGGCGCGTTCATTTGTCGAGCTCCCTCGTCGAGTCGACGTGATTCTTCCTGGCGCTGTTTGCGTTATCGGCGCGTGACAGCGGAATGGAGGCAGTCGATCAATACGGCCTCCTCCAGTGGCTTGCGAAGATAGCACCGGACTCCCTCGCTGAGCATCCGCTCCTGCACGCGATCGTCCGGATAGGCCGTGACGAGAATCGTCGGTATTCCTCGCCCCGTTTCGACTAGATGCCTGTACAACTCGACGCCGGACATTTCAGGCATGTGAATATCGGCAACCAGGCAGTTGGTCGCGGCAAATTTGGGGGACGCAAGGAATTCTGCTGCAGACGCAAAAACGGCACCGGAGTAGCCCAGAGACTTGACCAGCCTTCGCATCGAGTCGCGAAATGATTGATCGTCATCGACTATCGCGATCATGGATTGCTTGGACAACACGCCTCCGGGGGGTCGTTGTGCAGCGCTTCATGCACCTAAGAATGACGCGGCCACAAACTTGGAACTCTAAACCTTGGTTTAGACGCCCTGTCCAACGAGATTTGTTAGCGCTAGGATCCCAGCAGGGAGAACGCGATGCGCCTTTCCGCAGACATGCAGCTTCCAGCGAAAGCGGTACCACCCTCAGATCACTATGTGGCCGTCATTGACGACGACCCGGGTTTTCTGAGCTCGCTTGGACGCCTGTTGCGGTCGGTAGGCCTGCGCGCACAACTATTCACGTCCGTCGCCGAGTTCCTGGCAGCCGAGAGGCCAGATTCTCCAACCTGCCTGGTTCTCGACGTCAGACTTCCGGGACGGAGCGGACTCGAGTTTCAGCGAGATCTTGCGACGGCTAGTGTCAGCCTCCCTATCGTGTTCATCACGGGTCATGGAGATATTCCGATGTCCGTGCAGGCGATGAAGGGCGGCGCCGTCGAATTTCTGACGAAACCGTTTCGCGACCAGGATCTTCTGGATGCGATAAACGTTGGCCTCGTGCGCGACCGCGCGCGTCGTGCGAACGATGAAGACCTGAACGCACTCCGGGCGCGCCTTGAAGTGCTAACGCCGCGCGAACACGCGATCCTGATTCAGGTGGTTAGAGGCCGGCTCAACAAGCAGATTGCCGGCGACTTGGGCATTACTGAAACCACGGTGAAGGTGCATCGCAGCAACATGATGCGCAAGATCAGGGCCTCATCCGTCCCGGAACTTTGCAAGATTGTGGACAGATTGAAACTGGCGCCCGAGAAGCGCGAGCCTTCCTGATCCATTCCATGCGCCATCACGCGTGACGGTCTCCGCTGGTTCTATTCGCGACCAGCCGCGACGTCAGGCTCGGCCGGTCGCTAGCCAACCGCCGCCGACTCGCTAAGCTCCGCGGTGACCCCCTTGGCGGTCAACTCCTCGAGCGTCCACCCGTAGCGCTTCGCGTAGATCCGCTGCCGCAACGCGGTGAACCGGTCGTAGAACTCGTGGATGTCCTCTCTCGTGAGGTCAGGCAGGCGCAAGATCGACTCGCGGTGGTTGGCCGGGAGCTCGTAGTAGTTCTGCGGCAGGTAACCCTTTTCCAGACACTCGTGGAACAGCTGCGTGCCCGGGTAGGGATAGAACACGAAGTAGCCGAAGTCGGTGACGTCGAGCTCCTCGCACAGCGTCAGCGTCTGCTCCAGATCGTCGCGCGTCTCGCCGGGCAGGCCCATCATGAAGTTGGCGGTGACGCGGATGCCCGCGTCCTCGGTCCACTTGAACACGTCCTTGAACCGCTCGTTCGTCACCGGCCGGCGCATGACCTCGCGGCGAACCCGGACCGAGCCCGACTCCACGCCGTAGGTGATCTGGTTGCAGCCGGCCTTGGCGAGCGCCTTCAGCACGTCGGCGGACACCGTCTCCACGCGCGCGTGCAGCGAGAACGGCTTTGCGAGCTTCTCGCCGTAGATTCGGCAAAACTCGAGCACCCACCGGCGTTGGATGGTGAAGGTGTCGTCGAGAAAGATCACGTAGTTCACGCCGCCGGTGCGCTCGAGGAGGAACAGCTCGTCGAGCACGTTGCCGTGGCTACGCCGGCGCCCGTAGTCGCCGAAGCCCTCGTACAGGTCGGCGTACGTGCGGGCGGCGCAGTAGGTGCACGGGAACGGGCAACCGCGCTGGGTGACCATGTAGTAGACGCCGTTCTGCTCGTCGAGCAGGTCGCGGGCCATGAACGGCATCTCGTCGAGGTTCGGGAACGGTGGGCGAAGCTTCGGGCGCTCGCCACCCTTCACCCAGAGGTTCGGGATCGCCCCGTCCGGCACGTCACGCCCGCGCTGCTCGAGCCAGCGGCAGAGATCGAGGGTGACCTCCTCGCCCTCGCCGAGGCACACGAAGTCGAAGCCCTCGTGGGCCAGCACCTCGGGCGCCGAGAACGTGGGGTGCAGCCCGCCGGCGATCACCGGGATGTCGAACGCGCGACGGACGACTCGGACCACGTCGCGGCCCCGCAGCCACTGGCGGGTGGTCATCGACAGCGCGAGCAATTGCGGATCGTGCTCGCGGACCACGGAACGGATCTGCTCGTCGGTCATGTCGAACGTGACGCGGTGGAATCCGACCTCCACCCCGTGCCGGCGCAGGAACGCCGCGACGAACGCGGGCCCGATCGAGGCCACGGCCCAGCTGCGCTCGGCATCGCACTCGAGGAACAGCACCTTCATGCCGACCTCCGCCGAGAAATGGCGATCGGCCCGTGCGTGCTGAGCTCGCCCGTGCCGATGTCGGCCGCCACGCACGCGAGATACGTCGTGACGAAGCTCGCGAAGTCCGCCACGCGCACGTAGGCGGGCGGGACGTACGTCACGCGAAGCGGGCTCGCCGCCGGCGCGCCCCGCGCACCTTCCCGCGTGTAAGTGGGCCAGTCGTGCTCGACCTCGATCGTCGCCGGATCACCGTGGCCGAAGCGCGGCGTGATGAGCTGCTGGAAGCGGAACAGCTCCGCGACGGCGGACGTGCCGAGCCCGCGCTCCTCGAGGAAGCGCCGGGTCTGTGTCTCGGCCTCCGAGAGGAACGCGTCCGCGTCGGCCAGCACCGTGACCGCGACGGCGTCCGCGGCTTCGAGCGGGCCGGCGCCGGTCAGCGCGTGAGGCAGCGTGAACGGCCCGCACGCCAGGATCGAATCGAGATACGCGTCCACGACGCGGCCCACGGCGGCGAAGCGCGTCTCGCCGGGCTCCTGCGTCCGCTCGCCGAGGAACGCCAGGTAGTCGACGATGTCCACGCCGACGGCCTCGCCGAGCCAGTGCAGCACCACGCGGAGCAGCCGCAAGTTGTAAGCGGCGCCGGCGAGGGCCACGAACCGGTACGCGCGCCGCCACTCCGGAATCGGCATGTCGCGCGTGCCGACGACAAGGTCTTGGTACTCCTCGATCACTGTGTCCCAGGTCGGGTTCGCGGAGGACCAGCGCACGCGTCGCGTCTCGATCCCGAACTCCTCGATCGAGGCCGGCGACGCCAGCTCGGTGTTGTCGAGCAGGCGGCACTGGAACACGACGAAGCTGTGACGGGGATGGGGCGGCATCGCCTGGGCGATGGTGCGCGCGAACGACGCGAACGTCTGTCGCGGCAGGCCAAGGATGAGCTCGTTGCGCGTGGCGATCCCGCGCGCGGCGCAGATCTCGCGCAGGCGCATCGACTCGCCGCTCTGGATGTTGTCGCGCTTCACCGCGGCCAGCACGTCGTCGTCGAAGTCCTGCACGGCGAGGCCGACGCAGCAGCCGATGCCGGCCTCGTGCAGAATCTCGATCGTTCCCAAATTCCGGCGGTGGTTGTTCTTGGTCAAGTAGAAGTAGCAGAAGCTGGGATGCCCGGTACGGCCCTTCAAATCGGCCATCCACCGCGCGATGTCGTGATCGCGGGGACGGATCCCGAAGTTTGCGTCGGTGATGCACACGTTGCCGAAGCCATGCGCCGCGATCCACTCGAGCTCGGCGTGGACCCGATCGAGCGGATACTCGATGACCTGGCGAGTCAGGGACCAGTCGCAGAACGTGCAGCTGAATGGACAGCCGCGGTTCGTCTCGACGAGCGCCATGGTGAACCGCGCGCGGTCACGAGCGACGAGCGCATCGAACGTGCCGTCGAGGTAGGGGGAAGCCGTCTCCGACAGGTCACGCACGCGCGCGGGAGGATGGGTGAGGCGCACCTCTCCACGGCGCCGCCACGCGATGCCGCCCACGCTGTCCAGGTCCGCCCCCCGGACGTGCGCGAGCAGCAGGTCGCGGAACGCGAGCTCGCCCTCGGAGAGGACCAGCACGTCCACCTGCGGGTGCGCGTCGAGGAATCGCCGGGCCGAGGCCGGACGCCGCGGGACCGCCGGCCCTCCCGCCACGACGAGACACTCGGGATGCGCGGCTCGCGCGGCGCGGGCGACGTCGAGCGAGTAGGCGGTGTTCCACGGATACAGCGAGAAGCCGAGCACGTCCGGCGAGTCGTAGGCGGCGACGGCGCGGTCGACGGCCTGGCGCTGCACGTGAATCGAGAACTGCGCGGCCGACAGGGCCGGCGCCTGCTTCGCGGCGGCGACGATACAGCCCGCGGCGAGCGGAAGGCCCGGCGTGTTGTCGATGCCTTCGAACTGGCTGACCACGACGTTCATCGGTGGCTGATCTTGCCACACGGAGGGAAAACGAGAGAATGCGACGATGGGCACCCCCGACACGGCCACCGCCGTCGATGCTCGGTCCGGCGCGCGCCGGCTCGCCGAGGACGGGTTCCATGTGACCGCGCCGATCCTCTCTCCGTTCGAGCTCGACTCCGCGCGGGAGGCCACCGACCGGCTGCTCGCCGCGCACGGGGCGTCGAGCCAGTTCGGCGCGATCTGTCTCGATGCATGGCGGCGCGAACCGGCGCTGCGCGCGCTGCTTCCGCTCGTCGCGGGGATCGCACGGGAGCTGCTTGGCTTCCCAGAGATCCTGGTGTTCCAGGATCTGGTGATCGACAAGCCGCAGAGGGCCGCCGCCTCTGCGATGCCCTATCACCAGGATCAGCCCTATCTGCCGATCGACCGTCATGATGGGCTGGTCGCCTGGGTGGCGTTCGACGACACCGACGTCGAGCGCGGCTGCCTGCACTACGCGCGGGGGACCCACCGGCTTGGCCCTCGTCGGCCGGCGCGGTTCTCCGACGCTCCCGAGCGGGATGAACACCTGCAGCCGATCGACGTTGACGCGCGGACCGTGGTGGCGGTGCCGGCGCGCGCCGGGCAGGCACTCTTTCACAGCCCGATGATCTGGCACGGGTCGCCGCCCAACTCCACCGCCCTGCCGCGTCGCGCGTGGTCCGTCTACTTCCTGCATCCCGACGTCCGCTGGGCGCCGAACCGCTCGACGCACCCGTACCTTCTCGAGCTGACGCCCGCGGCGGGTGATCCGGTCACCGGAGACCGGTTTCCACGCTTCTGACGTAGGTCGCGAGCGCTCAGTGCGCTGCGCGTCGAGTGGTGCTCGAAGCGCTCGGCCGCGGACGTGTCGTTCCTTGGTCTAGTTGCCGGCGCGGGGTGCGGGGACGGGAAGCGGTAGGACGTAGTTGTCCTTTAACTTCTTGCGGTACTCGGGGTACATCGTCTCGGGACCGCCGAGCACCGTTTCGAGCGGGATGTTGTGTTTCTCGGTGACCTCGTTCATCGCCGGATGCTTCCCGGGCAGATAGCTCGGCGCGATCTCGGGGTGCTCGTGCAGCCGCGCGATCTCCTCGATGGGCTCGCACGCGGTTAGCGGGAAGCCGTTGGGATTCGTCGTCAAGCGAAAGACCTCGGTCAGCACGTACGGCGCCGCGAGATACACGGGGTCCTCGAGGAAGCCGGTGACGGTGAGAATGTCACCGTGCCGATTGAAGCGCATGGTGAGCGTCGCCTGGTCGCTGCTGAACCCACGATGGCGCTTGATGTCGCCGAGCTTGAAATGCGTGGTGACGGTGGTGAGCGTGTCGCCTTCCCACGTTCCGGTGGTGAACCCGCCGTGCGAATGCGGCGCGTACCGCGACGGGTGCGGGCGACCGTCCATCCAGATCATGGTCACGTCGCGATCGCCCCAGCCGGCGATCTTCCACGCCAGCAGCTTCTGCGTAACCGGATCCTGCTCCATTGAGATCTGCAGCGGGAACGGCCCGTCAACCAAATAGAACGGCGGATACATCTGACACTGCCGCTCGGTCGCCGAGAGCGCCGCGATGTCGTAGCTCAACGCCTTCGCGCGGCCGTCCGCGTTCAGCGGCATTCCCAGGAGATCCACGGGCTCGACCGCGTCGACGTTGTCCGACTGCCCGCTGCGGGCCCACGTGCCGGTGAGATCGACCTGGGCGAACGCGGGAGCCGCGGGAAGAAGAACGAATGCGAAGAGTGCGGCGATTCTCATCTGGGCTGGGCCTCCTCCAGGAACCGCAGCGCCACCTCGGGGTCGCACGGCTCGCGCAAAGGCTCGAGGTCGGCACGGTGGTCCCAGGTGCCCTGCAAGGTCGCGGGCCCGACGAGATACTCCGGGATGTCGAGCGTGACCTCGTACTCGAGATGCCGGCGATCCTCGCTCAAGCTGAGCCGCTCGACGAGATGCGTGCCCGGATGGGTCGGCAGCCACATCAGGTCGGGTTTCGGAGAGGGGGCAAAGCCGACCGTGTCGACGACCAGGGTCTCGCTCTCCCACCGGCCGATCGAATGACCCTCGACCCTGGGCTCGAGGCCGGCCGGGTGGCTCTTTTGATCGAGATGGACGACGCGCTCCTGCTTCACCCCGTTGGTCTCAGTGCGAATCACGACGCTTGTGTCCGTGACCTCGATCGTGCGCGGGTCGGGGAAGACGTGGAGCAACGGCGGCGCCAACGGGTCGCAGACACCCTCACTGGTACCGCTCGGCGCCGCGTACCGGCGGAGCACCTCCTCCCGCGCCGCACGGCCCGCCGCGGTCAGTGGCACGGCCCCGTACGCCGCCACCATGCGCGCGAAGCTCTCGACCGTCGGCGCCCATGTCCCGGCGAGCCCCTGTGCTTGCACGACTGGCGGCGGCGCAGCACTGAACCGGGCGTAGCTACTGAGCGGCATCGCGGTGCCGTCGCTCGTCGTGACCGCGATGCCGAACGCCCTCTCCCCCGACCCGCGCCGGTTAGGGGTCGCGCGCACCACGACGCGCGCGCCGGGGCTGATCGCCTCGCGGCGCAGCCCGAGCCCGCGGGCCTGGCTCACGGACATCACCTCGATCTCCTGAAGGCGCAGCGCGCCGTCGGGATCCTTTGTTTCAACCGTCATGGAGATGTGGGGGTTTTTCCACGAGAGCGCGGTGACCGTCCCGTCGATCACGACGAACCGCGTCATGTCGTAGGCCGCGCCGCTGTGGTGGGCGGAGGCGGTGCAAACCAAGGTTGCGCTGCCGACGAACGCGAGAAACAGACGTTTCAGAAACACGGATGGAAGGAGCGCGGCGACTCTCATGGGACTACCAATGCGACGAACACGGCGTCGGATCCCACTTGGCGCCGTTCGGCTCCTTCTTGAAGATCGGGGCTACGAGCCTCGCCGTGCGCAGGTACTGCGGATCGTCGACCACGGTCGTGATCGTCAGCCACTCCTCGCCGTTCGGCCGCTTGTAGAGATCCCAGTGCTCGGTGAGCACGGCATTCTCGCTGTACGCGACGCCGTTCTTCCGCAGGTACCCCGCACGCAGATTCGTGGTAACCACGCGCAGCGAGCCTCCGGTCGGGACGACGCCCGGTGCGTCGGCGGTTCGCTCGGCCGGTCGGAAGACGAGCGGCACGTTCGGACGCGGCGTCTGCCACTGCGCGACCGAAACGCCCTGCCACGTGCGTGGCGCGTCGGCGGGCGTCTTGGCGTCGCCGAAGCGCAAGAGCCTCGTCTGCATGCCCGCATCGGTCTCGACCTTCAGCGTGCTGTCGTCCTGCCACGTGATGTGCAGCCGTCCCGGAACGTTCATCAACGCGGCCGCGCCGTAGGATCGGCACTGCTCGCCCGCGGCTTCGTCCTTCGCCGGGTCCCAGGTGTCCGCGGCGGCTCGGCCTTCGGGCGTCAGCGGCAGGTGCTCGTAGTCGCCTTTGGCAGGTGTGACCATCCGCCAGCGCCAGTCCTGCGTGACGATCGACACCCAGTAGCCGGTGAGATCGATGGGGGCCACCGCTCGCGGAGCCGGCGGCGGGGGCGGCGCCGCGGCGCCGGCGCGCTGCGCGTCCACGCGTGCGACGAGCCCGAGCGCCAGCACGCCGGCGACGACGACGATCGTGGTCCTCATGGTGTTCCTCGCGCGACTCATTGCTTGTTCTTCTTCGCCGCGAGCTCGTGGTAGACCGCCGCGACGAACATCTCGGTGGTCCATGGACCGGAATCTCTTCCGTACTGGCTCCGGTAGCCCAGCGTGGGATTGGCGGCCTGGACTTGCGCGAGCGTCATACCCTGATCGAGCAGATCCTGCACGCGGTCGCGCACGATGGTTACCGCATCACGGTACTCGAGCAGATCGAGCTTGTCGTACACGTGACCGTGGCCCGGCACGAGGAACGTGCGATCGGGGTACCAGAGCAGCGGCACGTTGTGGATGCTCATATCCATCAAGCGATTCAGCGCGTCGAGCTCGCCCTGCAGCGTGCCGCCGCGCGCGACGTCGATGAACGGAAAGCGGGTCGTGTCGATGAGGTCGCCGGTCGCGATCACGTCGCCGCGGCGGAAGAACACGATCACGTCGCCGTCGGTGTGCGCAGCCGGCTGGTAGATGACCTGAATGCCTTCGCCGTTCAAGTACATCGAATACGCGCGGTAGAAGAACGTCTTGGTCGGGTAAAGAACCGACGGGATCGGCGGCTTCGCCGCAGTCATCCGCGTGAGCACGTTCTCGTGCGCGAGCACGCTCGCGTAGCCGAAATTCGCGAGCACGTCGTCGCTCAACCCCGCGCCAGCCGCAACGGCGCCCGGCAGGATGCTCAAGCCCGCCTTCGAGAGCACCGCGTTACCGCCGACATGGTCGGCGTCCATGCTCGTGTTGATGATGTAGCGAATCGGCAGAGGTGTCAGCCGGCGAATCGCGGCCAGCACTTCGTCGGCCATTGCCGCGGAGCCGGAATCGACGAGGATCACGCCCTCGGGTCCGATCTGCACGAGGATGTTGCCGCCCGCGCCGCCGATGACGTAGAAGTTCTCGCGCAGCTGGACGACTTCGATGCCGCCGCTCGCCGGCGTCCGTTGCGCGGACGCGCCGTCGGTCCACGCGCCGAACGCGAGGACGATGGCGATCGAGAGCAGCGAGCACGCGGGCGACAGACGCTTTTGTCCGACCAGTCGTTTCATTGGTGGCCCGATCTCCGGCGGGGCATTCTGGTTGCCGTGTCTCCTCGGCGTCAACCAAACGACGGCTGCCCCGCGTGCCGGCGTTACGGAGCCCGGGCCGGACTCTGGCCGTTTCGAGGCCGGGGGCCACCTTGGGGAGCCGCGATAAGCACACGCCGACGCGTCTGGTCCTGTACACTGCACCCAGTCGGGCTTCGCCGACGCCCCCCCGCCAAAGGAACCCACGTGAGCACATCGCTTTACGTGAGCAATGTGCCGTTGACCGTCACGGAACAGATGCTCTTCCCGACCGAGGCGCGCGATGCCGAGGGCGCGTTGAACGCGTGGCGCTTCGAGGGCTGGCGGTCCGTGAACCGCGCGGCGCGAGGCTGATCGGCGTGATCCCGAAGAGCACCTCCAGAGCCACGTCGAGCGAGGTCACTGCCGAGGCGTATCGACTGATCTCCATCGATCACACGAGCGCTCCGGACGACAGCGGCGCGAACGACTGGCTCGTGTATCGAATCGGGCAAGGTTCACACGTGATCACGGGTTATCGACGCGGGCCGGTCAGCGTCGTCACGGCGGACGTCAGAGATATCGTCGACGCGCTGAACGCGCGCTGCATGGTGAGCGAGAAACCAGGCACACCGTTCAGGTCCCTTCCAGCCCCGCGACCAGCCGCACCCGTGGTGCCACTGCGCCACAAGGATTTCCCATGACAGCCATCCGTTCAATCGAAACAACGCGCTGCGCAAGCGCTTGGGGCGCCGTTGCGCTGGTGCTCGGCCTCGCGTTTAGCGTGGGAACTCCGGCGCAAACGACGTCGACGATTCCCGCGAATGCGCTGGCCCGCGCGTATGGCGGCGGCTGGGCTTGCGTCTACGGCTATCGCGAGGAGCGCGGCGCGTGCGTCCCCGTGGTCGCGCCCGCCAACGGTTACGTGAGTGCATCGGGTACGGATTGGGAGTGCAACCGGCTCTACCGCAAAGCGAACGACGGCTGTGCCCCCATCGTGATCCCGGAGCACGCGTTCGCCGAGGACTCCGCGTACGGGCGGGGCTGGCTCTGCGAGCAAGGCTATCGCGCGACAGGCGGCGATCGTTGCGTCGCGGTACAGGTGCCAGCGAACGCGTACGCGTCGGACTCGTCATACGGCTCGGGTTGGAAATGCGAGCGCCGCTTCGTCCAAACGAACGACGCGTGCGAGCCGTTGTTGTTGCCCGCGAACGCGATGCTCGATACAGCCGGCGATAGCTGGACCTGCCACCGCGGCTTCGTAAAACGCACAGGCATGTGCGCACCCGTCGAGGTTCCACCGAACGCGTTCCTCGACTCGAGGGGCGCGGGCTGGCGTTGTGAGCGAGGCTTCCAGGCCGTCGGCGCGAGATGCACCGCGCTCGTCGTTCCTGCGAACGCGCACATCGGCTATTCCGGCAACGACTGGGTGTGCCACGACGGGTACAACAAGGAAGCCAACGCGTGCCTCGCGAGTAGCGCGCGGGTCACGAGCCGTTAGTTGGGATCTGTCGGTGACCGTTCTCCAGCGATCGAACGTGACAGCAGCGCGCAATCGCATCGCGAAACGACGACGGGCGAGCGCTGTGGATCGAGCTCGCCGAGGTGGCTCGCGGTCAGCACGCTCGCCCGAGATCAGCGCCAACAATGCTGCTCCAAAGCGCGAAGAGGCACGCGAAGGCTTATCGGCCTACGAGGAATCGGCTCGGCGCGCGACGGCGGACCAGTGACGCCGCTACGGATCCCTGTGTGAGGCTTCGGCACCTGACTGGAGAATGTAATGAGCTCACCTTTCCTGCGAAGTCATCAACCCGGCACGCACGAGCGGCAGATCCGCTCGCTAAGCGAGAGCAGCGACACGCCGGCGTGGAAAGTGCGCGCCCTCTTCAACGCGGAGCTGGCGCGGCTGCAAATGGGCGCGAGCGTGGGTTCCTATCTCGCCGTGCTCACCGAGTCGAACGTCCGGGGAATGTTGCGCCGCAAGGCGAAGTTGGCGGTCGACCTCGCGGAGAACGATGACGGTGGGTGCTTGCGGCCGCCGAGCGTACGCTGACCCGCGATGCCAGCGATCCCAGACACATCGGCCCTGGTCCGCTCGCGACGAGCATCGCACGCACGCGCTGACTACGCGCAACGTGAGTTCCCGATCGATAACGTGGACAACGCAATCCCAGTTGCGTTCGTCGGCACTTACGGTCCGCGCCGCTGCGGAATCGCAACGTTCACTGCGGACCTCGCGCTTGCGGTCGCGGCTCCGAATCAGCGTGTGTCGCCCGTGGTGCTGGCTGTTACCGAGCCCGCGGGGCAGTACCAGTACCCAACCGAGGTCAAATACGAAATCAGGCAGAACGTAAAAGCCGACTACGCGCGGGCAGCGGAATTCGTCAACTACAGCAACGTGCGCCTGGTCTGCATTCAGCACGAATACGGCATCTTCGGTGGCGACGACGGCGGCTATATCCTCGATTTCATCCAAGCGCTGCGCGTGCCTGCCGTGATCACGCTGCATACGGTGCTCAAAAGCCCCTCGGAGAATCAAGCAGCGATCGTCCGAAAATTCGCGGAACGCTGCACGCAGCTCGTGGTGATGAGCCAAATCGCGAAGGATCTTCTCGCCGCTTCCTACGGCGTCCGAGGGCCCAAGGTGCGGATCATTCCGCACGGCATTCCCGTGATGGACAGCGGATCCGACCAAGAAGCTTTGAAAGCCGAGTTCGGCGTGGCCGGTCGACGACTGCTGCTCACGTTCGGACTGATCAGCCGCAACAAGGGCATCGAGACGGCGATTCGTGCGCTGCCTGCCGTCGTGCGCCGCTTCCCGGATGTCGTCTACTTTGTCGTGGGAGCCACGCATCCCGTCGTCGTTCGTCATGAGGGCGAGGCCTATCGGACGCTGCTCGAGCGCGAAGCCGAGAAGCTCGGCGTACGCGAGCACGTGGTCTTTCGCGGCCAATTCGTCGCCGCTGACGAGTTGTGCCGGTATCTACAGGCCGCCGACGTCTTCATCAGTCCGTATCTGAACGAAGCTCAAGTAACGAGCGGTGCGCTTTCCTACGCGATGGGCGCGGGCGCGGCCGTGGTATCGACTCCGTATTGGCACGCGCAAGAGCTGCTCGCGGAAGGCCGCGGGTGCATGTTCCCCTTCAACGATCATGAAGCCTTGAGCCGCACGCTGCTCGAATTGCTCAGCTCGCCCGCCGAGCTACGCCGCGTACGCGACGCCGGGCTCGCGCTCGGAGCTTCCGTGGCCTGGCCGCGCATCGGCGACGCCTACTTCGAGGTGGTGCGCACCGCGTTGGCCGCCGGTACACACGAGCTCACGGCAAGCCCGGCCGTAAACGTCGATACCGCGAGCGGCTTGCCCGAGCTACGTCTAGACCATCTGCTGCGGATGACCGACGACACGGGCATCGTTCAACACGCCGCGTACAGCGTGCCCGCGCGCAGCACGGGCTACTGTGTCGACGACAACGCGCGTGCATTGATCGTGGCCGTGCACGCCGATCACATCCAGGGCGGCTCGAAGACTCGCGAGCTCGTCACGCTCTATCTGAGCTACCTATTCGTGTCGCAGCAGACGGACGGCAGTTTTCGGAACTTCATGAGCTACGATCGCGTGCTCGACTCGGCGCCCCCGTCCGACGATTGCATCGGCCGCGCGATTTGGGCTCTCGCCGTCACGGCAACCGCCGCAGCCGACGAGGGTTGTCGGCTGCTCGCGCGAGAAATGCTGACACACGCTCTGCCGCATGCGGACGGCCTAGGGCCTCGCGGCACGGCTCAGGTGGCTCTCGGCATCGTCGAGCTCCTCGCGGCCGATCCGGGCGCGGCCGCTGAGCGCCGGCTGCTCGACGAGTTGGTTGCGAAGCTGCTCGACGCTTATCGCGCGAATGCCACCGACGAGTGGCGCTGGTTCGAGTCCACGCTCACATACGACAACGCGCTACTGCCGCTCGCGCTGTTCGCCGCGTATTCGATCACCGGCGAGCGACCGGCGCTGCGCGGCGCGCGTGAGTCACTCGAATTCCTCGAAGAAGTGTGCTTCGACGGCGAGCAGCTCGCGCTTGTCGGCAACACCGGTTGGCATAGTCGCGGCGGCGAGAAGTCCACCGCCGACGAGCAAGCCATCGACGCGACTGCGCTCGTGCTGGCGTTTGGCCGCGCGTATGCGGTCACTAAGGAGCAACACTATCTGCGGCGCATGCGCGAGGCGTTTGCATGGTTCCTCGGCGCCAACCGCTTGGGACTGCCGCTGTACGACTTTACGACCGGCGGATGCCACGACGGCATCGGCGTGTCGCACGTGAATCGGAACCAGGGCGCCGAAAGCACGATCTGCTTTCTCATGGCCCTGCTCGGGATGCTGGACGTAGACGGAGCAATGGTCGAGCTCGACTCTGAACAACACGCCGCGGCCTCGACCGCCACAAATGCCACCAATCCGCATTGAGCGCACTCGGCATCGGCTGTTGCACGATGCCCGCCGCGTGCTGGCCAAGCAGTACCTTCCGGGGGAAGAAGCGATCCTGCCGGGCGAATCGCGCGCCCAGCTCTTGATGACGCGCGTCCTGGCCATTCCCGACGAGAAGGTGCTGTCGCTGAATGCCGGCATTGCGCGCCGCTTCACCGGCCGCCACCACGACCTGAACCGAATTCTGGAGAGCCATTTCGACGCGGTCGCGCACTACGTTCCGGCCACCGCCACGCTGTCGGCGGAGCGACGCCGCTTGATCGGCGCCTACTTCACGCATGAATACTCGATCGAGGCGGCCGCGCTCTTCAATCCGTCGATCGTCCAGGCGCCGGACCAGACCGGTCTCCCGAACGGCGCGAAGCGCTTCGTGATGAGCTTGCGGGCAGTCGGCGAAGGGCACTTGTCGTCGATCGAATTCCGCTCCGGTGTGCTCGGTCCGAACGGCGAGATCGAGGTCCACGAGGCTGGACGGCATCTCGTACCCGGCCGGCGGACGCCGCCCAGCCACTTCGACAAACGACATTTCAGCGCCAAGTTGCAAGAGCTCGGCGCGATCAACGAGTTGTCTTCGGGAATGTTGGACCGGCTCGGAGCGAAGTTCACGCCGCAGGAGCTCGAGGCGGCATTGAGCATCCGCGAAGCCGGCGGGCCGCCCCCGGCGATCTGGTTCGAGACCGCGCAGATCGTCCGCGTGCTCGCGTCGTCCAACTATGTAACCACGTTCCCCGCCGACTCCCAACTTGCCGAGCGCGTGATATTTCCGGCGGGCCCGAACGAAACGCGCGGGATGGAAGACGCGCGCTTCGTGCTGTTCACCGAAAGCGACGGCAGCACTAAGTATTACGCGACGTACACGGCCTACGATGGATTTTCGATCCTGCCGCAGTTGATCGAGACCGAGGACTTCGTGAGCTTCGGAATCTCGACGTTGAACGGCGCCGCCGCGCAGAACAAAGGCATGGCGTTGTTTCCTCGCAAGATCGATGGCAAGTACGTCATGCTGTCGCGCAAAGACCGCGAGAACCTGCATCTTTCGACGTCGAGCGACGTTCATCACTGGGACGACGTGACGGAGTTATACCGCCCGCAGCACCCGTGGGAGCTGCTGCAGATCGGCAACTGCGGGTCGCCGCTCGAGACGCCCGCGGGCTGGCTCGTGCTCACGCACGGGGTCGGCCCGATGCGCTCCTATTCGATCGGGGCGATATTGTTGGACCTCGACGACCCGCGGCGGGTGAAGGGCCATTTATCGGTACCGCTAATCGAGCCGGACGAAGGCGAACGCGAAGGCTACGTGCCGAACGTCGTGTACACCTGCGGCGCCATCGTGCACTCCGGTCGACTGATCGTGCCGTACGGGTTCTCGGACTCCGGTGTCGCGGTCGCGCAGCTGCCGCTCGGGGACGTGCTCGACGCTTTGCTCGAGCCGGCGCGCCGCGCTCGCTAGGTCTACACCGCCCACCCCACAAGCGTTTGCCAGCCACGCGGATGGGCGGGCGGCGCCCGGCACTCGATTCGAGTCTCTAGGCAAGCCACATCCGCGCCAAAGACGCGCTGGCGTTTCCCCCGCTCATGTCCGGAATGATGGTCAACTCGAGCGCCGTCACCGCGGGCAGGTCTACACGATGGTCCTCCGTCTCGGAAATCGCGCCCGGCGGGCTGAAGTTCCACTGCTGCCGTACGATCTCCCGGTAAGACCGGCCACCATCCGCCGACCAACGCAGAACGTATTCCTGGGTACGCCGAGCCGTGGGCTCGACGTAGCTCAGGCAGATCCGTCTTAGCCGTTGCGGACGAGTGAAGAGCAGCCGGATCGTTTGTTTTCCGGGTGCCCCGGCGCGCCAACCCGAGCCGTGCCCGGAAAGCAGCGCCGCCTCGATCGGATGAGCGACCTCCTCCGACGTGACTTCCACGTCCGCGAGACTCTCCAAATCCAGCCAGTCATCCTCGGGAGATCCGGTTTCCCGCTCGAACGGAGCGATGATTCGTTTACGCATGATTTGCCCTCGTGAAGCGGCCAAGTCGTCAGTCTAGAACGTTCTGGGCACGTGCCGTGCAGGTTGCGAGAACCCGAGGTCTGTAGTTCACTTCGCCTGTCGGCCCACGAATGCGGACCTCGCGACCCCTCCCGGTCGCGCTGGAGACACAAAATGACAACGCACTATCGGCGCCTTGTCCGTCTCATCGCTGCACCGCTCCTCGGCTTGATATCGGCGCTCTGCCTCGTTCCCGCGGCGCTGGGACAGACCCGCTATCTGAATCTCACCTGGGTCGACCGCTCCGGCGAGGTCATCGGGGTGGTGGGCACGCCCGGTGAGTATCGAGGCCTCGACGTGTCACCGGACGGCCGGCGCGTGGCGGTTCACGCACATTCGGGCAATGGCGGTGACGTCTGGGTGCTCGACCCGGACGGAAAGGCGACGCGTCTCGTCGCCGAGGCCACCGGCGTCCAGGACAACGCGCATCCGATCTTCTCGCCCGACGGTACGAAAGTCGTCTACAGCTCCCTGCGTGACGGCGCCTGGGGGCTCTACATCAAGGCCGTGGACGGCTCCGGCGGCGAGGAGCGCGTCCACAGCTCGGGACGCACGACGGTGCCGATGAGCTGGTCGCCCGACGGCCGCTTCATTGTGTTCTGGGACAACACGGGGTTCGAGTGGGTGCTGCCGCTCGCCGGCGACCGCATGCCGTTTCGCCTCATGCCGGACCAAAGCTCCCACAGTCAGATTTCACCCGACGGCAAGTGGGTCGCGTATTCGGCCGGCAACAATGTCTGGGTGCGCGGTTTTCCGGACGGCGGGAAGGCCGTGCCGGTCTCATCCGAGGCGGGGTTCTTCCCCCGTTGGCGCGCCGATGGCCGGGAGCTCTATTACGCGAGCTCCGTATCGCTCGGGATGATCATGGCCACGACGGTGACGGCGACGCCGGACTCGATCACGGTGTCGAAGCCGCAGCCGTTGTTCA
>Ga0137409_10002146_pt1 | contig 21261 bp, 21 predicted proteins | sample CZODoug1_16funga_FD_122059 | JGI IMG/M metagenome (GOLD analysis project Ga0137409, IMG submission 122059) | Vadose zone soil fungal communities from Angelo Coast Range Reserve, California, USA - CZODoug1_16fungal (Hybrid Assembly) | ecosystem: Environmental > Terrestrial > Soil > Vadose zone... | reverse complement strand
GCCCTACCTCCTCGGCGGCCCTTCGGTGTTCATCACGACGCTGTCGCCGCGCAACACGCGGCTGTTCCGCAACTTCGACGACGACACCGACATCGCCTTCGGCTACAAGGGCGGCGCCGGCCTGGCCATCTCCGTGTACAAGAACCTCGTGGTGTTCGGCGAGTACCGCTTCACCCACGTCGCGCACGATTTCGCGATCCGCGACATCAACGCCTTGAAGGCGACGGTGCACACCGATCTCGACAGCCACACCGGCCTCGTCGGTCTCGGCGCGCGCTGGTAGCCGCCTGACGCGCGGCCGCTAGCCCGCCGGCTCGCCGGCGTTCACCGCGAGCACCTGCCCCGAGATGTTCTTCGCGAGATCGCTCGCGAAGAACAGCGTCGCCTCCACGATGTCGCCTGCCGTGGTCATCCGCTTGAGCGGTGAGCGCTCGATCATCGTCTTGCGCATCGCCTCCTCGCTCACGCCGCGCACCTGCGCCTGACCGGCGATCACGCGGTCGATGCGGTCGCCCTCGACGGCGCCCGGCGCGACGACGTTCACGCGGATCCCGTGCGGGCCCAGCTCGAGCGCCAGCCCGTAGGCCATGCCCACCTGCCCGGCCTTCGCCGAGCAGTACCCGATGCGATAGGCCAGGCCGCGCCGGCCGGCGCCGGAGGAGATGTTGACGATGGAGCCGCCGCCCGCCTTGATCATCTCCGGCACCGCGAAGCGCGTGCACACGTAGGAGCTGGTGAGGCACGAATGGATCGTGTACATCCAGTCGTCCATCGTGTAGTCCTGCACCGGCTTCGTCGGCCCGCCGTCGCCGGCGTTGTTGATCAGCGTGGTGATCTTGCCGAACGCCTCGAGGCCCGCCGCGATCATCCGCCTCACGTCGTCCTCCTTCGCGGCGTCGCACGTGACCGCGATGGCGCGGCCGCCCGCCTTGCCGACCAGCTCGGCGGTCTCGCGCACGAGATCGGCCGAGCGCGCCGCGCAGACGACGGCGGCCTTCTCCTGCGCGAACCTCAGGCTCAGCGCGCGCCCGATGCCCTTCGACGCTCCCGTGATGATGGCAACTTTTCCGTCGAGCAATGCCATGGCGATCTCCTGACCGTGAGTTGTTCGGCGAGTGTACTTTACCTCGCGCGTAATTGAGACGTCGCCTTCCTCGCGTGACGATGCTCCCGGCGTCGAACTTCGAGAGGAGGACGACATGAACGATCGCACGGGCTTTCTGCGGCGCAGTCTCCTGCTTGACGGCATCGCCTCCGGGCTCACGGGGGCGCTGCTGCTGGTCGGCGCGGGCCCCCTCTCGGCGGCCCTCGGGTTCTCGACGCCCGGCCTCGCGCGCGTGGTCGGCGCGCTGCTCGCCCTCTACGCGGGCGCCCGGCTGTGGAACGCCGGCCGCCCCCGCGTCGGTCGGGGCCAGACGCTTGCCGCCGTCGTGCTCAACGCCGCCTGGGTCCTCGGCAGCATCGCCGTCATCGAGCTCGGCCCGCTGACGACGCTGGGCAACGTCGCGGTGGCGGCCGTGGCGCTGGCCGTGCTCGGCTTCGCGGTGCTCGAGATCGTCGGACTGCGGCGGGTACGGGAGGCGTGATGGAGTACCTCGTCGCGGCGCTGCTCGCCGTCGGCGGCGGCTGGGCCGCGGGGCACGGCGCCGGACTCCTCGTCCGCGCCGTGCGCCGTGCCGACGACCCGGTGTCGTCGCTGCGGGCCGTGCGCGGCATCCGCGGCGTCGTGATCGGCGTGGCCACGTGGGCGCTCGCGGCCGGCCTGCTCTTCGAGCAGACGTGGCTGCTCGTCTTCGGCGCCGTGTTTCTCGCGGAGAAGCTCTACGAGACGGGCGTGCTCCTGCTCGTCCTCACGATGATCGACGACGCTACTTCCGGGGCCCGCTGACCTCCAGCTGCACGTTGTCCGGATCGCGAAACACGACGATGGAGATCCCGAACGCCTCGCCGAGATCGCGGATCTCGCTGTGCGCGACCCCGTGCTTGTCGAGGACGCGGACCGCGTCGTCCAGCGCCGCCCGTGAGGGCACCGCGAAGCTCATGTGGTCGAGGCCGATCCGGTTCTCGTCGAAGCGATCGTTCTTGATCGCGTGGTCCGGAAAGGGATGGGGCCCGAGGCCGAGGCCCACGCTGCCGTTGCTCAGGAACGCGCCCGGATTCAGGTCCATGAGCTTCGTGAAGCCCAGGACCTCCGTGTAGAACTTCACGGCGCGATCGACGTTGCTGACGGTGAGCCGGAAATGGTGAACACCCTGCGCGGCGATCTGGTTGGCCATGCTGGTCTCCTTCGTCGGGCGGCCGCGACGCTGCGGCGGCCGGCCCGTGGTTGTCGAGGGCCCGCGGCTAGGGGGACTGACGCTCTGACGGCACCGGCGCGGTGACCGCCCGGCCGCCGGTCTCGCCACGAAGGCCGGTCTCGCGCGGCCCGGGACGCTCGTCGTACTTCACCTTCAGCTTCGCGACGAGGTCTGGATAGCCGTGGCGCTGGATGATGGCGTTGAACTGCGCGCGGTAGTTGGCGACGAGGCTGACGCCCTCGAGCGTCACGTCGTACGCCCGCCAGCGGTCGCTCTGCGGGAACATGCGATAGTCCACCGGGATCGCCGTGCCCTGCTTCGTCACGATCAGCGTCCGGACCACGGCGCGGTCGCCGTCGGCCGTCTCGCCGACGTACTGGATCTTTTCGCCGGAGTAATTCTCGATCTTCGAGATGTACGACTGCTCGAGCAAGTCCCCGAAGAGACGCGTGAACTCCTCGCGCTCCGCCGGCGTGCGCGCCTGCCAGTGCAGCGCCAGGCTTCGCCGGGAGATCTCGCCGAAGTCGAAGATCTGATTGGCGATGGCGCGGATCGACCGACGACGCTCCAGCGACCTCGCCTCTTTCTTGAGCTCCGGGTCCGAGAGAATTTTCAGAACCTGATCGACCGACGTACGGAGTTGTTCCGTGGCCGGACCGGCCGGCGCATCGGAAACCGGGAACAGCGTCAGTCCGGTGGCCAGCGCGAGGACGAGCGAGCGGGTCGAGATCATGGCGAGGATACTGAGGCATCAGTGGATGAAACGAAAGAGGCGCCGCCGGGTTGATCATTTTGTAGCCACGCGTGCCACGGGGCCGTCTGAGATACGGCCACCGCCGCCGGCCGGGCCGCGTCTTTTCAAGGGGTTTCAGGACGGGGGAGCTTGGCACCCCGATTGCCCTACTAGCTGACCGACGCTCTTTCCGATAAAGGCAAACCAGTCGTGAGGCTGGGACGCAAAGCCACGGGCCTGGGAATGATTCCCAGGTAGCCGGGTTACCGAAGAAGGAGAGGCCGGACTCGAGTCCACCTCCCGGAGAGAGTCACCACTCTTAGGAGGGGACTGTCATGTGGACCGTCTCGGACCGCAGCATGCCCGCCGATTCCTTCCCGCAGCGCGTACGCGACGCGGTGCCGACGAAGGTCGAGGTCGCTCGCGCGATCCAGCGAATGCTCGAAGCCGTCACGCTCGCTCGCCCACCGCACACGCGGGTGATCGGCCCCGGCGGGTTGGCGTTGAACTTCAACGCCCTGCTTCAGATGGCGAAGGAGCAGTTTCTCGCCTCCGACACGCTGCGGCTCATCGAACCGGTGGGCTTCGACGCCTCCGTCGCCCTCATCGCGGTCCGACTCTCCATGGTCAAGCGAACGATCGACGCCGAGTTCGCGCGCTCGACCGAGGAGGCGTCCTGACTATCAGGTCGGGCTGGAACGTGCGGTAGCGCTCGACGTCAGGTCGTCGTCGCGGATGGCGTCGCCGTTCTGTTGAAGAGCCGGTCGAGGAGCGCGAGGAACTGGGATACGTCCAGCGGCTTCGTGAGGTACGCGTCCGCCCCCTGCGCGAGGAGACGCGTCACCTGACCGGGTGTCGCATCGGCGCTGACGATGACGACCGGAATATCGCGCGTGCTCGGATCGCCGCGCAACCGCGCGAGCACTTCGGTCCCCTCGAGATCGGGCAGATGCAGGTCCAGCACGATCACCCGCGGCTGGTGGTCACGCGCCAGCTCGAGCCCGCGCCTTCCCTGCACCGCCGTGAGCAAGGTGAGTCCCGGTCGGTAGCTGACGATACGCTCGACCAGACGCAGGTTCGCGGGGTTGTCCTCGATGTAGAGGAGGGTGCCGAACGTCTTCGGCGTGGCCGCGGGGGGCGGCGGAACGCCATTCGTGCCGGCCACCACGGCCGAGCGGCCGACCGCCAGCGGCAGCTCGACGGCAAACGTCGTCCCCTCGCCGACCGTGCTCTCGACGTGCAGCGTCCCGTGCATCGCCTCGACCAGTCGCCTGGAGAGGGCCAGCCCCAGCCCGGTGCCCTCGACACCCGATCGATCAGCGCCGAGGCGCTCGAACGGCGTGTACAGGCGCTCGAGCAGGCCGGGCGCGATGCCGCACCCCGTATCGCGAATGGCCAGCCTGATGCTGCCGCTGCCCGCCTTCGTGCACGACACCTCGACCCTGCCGTCGTCGCGGTTGTATTTCACCGCGTTGGAGAGAAGGTTCAGCAGCACCTGCTGGAGTCGCTGCCGATCGGCCATCACGTGATCGTCGCCGGCGACGGCGTCGACCAGCGTGATGCGACGTCCGCGGGCCTGCGGGCGAACCAGATCGAGCGCGCTCCGGACGACGTCGGTCACCGGCAGCGGCTCGAGCGAGATCGAGATCGCGCCCGCTTCGATCCGGGCGATGTCCAGCACCTCGTTGATCAGCGTGAGGAGGTGCCGGCCGCCCTTCTGGATGTGCTCGACGCTCTCGCGCTGCTCCGGCGTCAGGGAATCGAGCTCGAGCAGCTGCGAGAAGCCGATGATCCCGTTGAGCGGCGTGCGCAGCTCGTGGCTCATGCGGGAGAGGAAGTCACTCTTGGCGCGATTGGCGGCTTCCGCCTCGGCCGTCGACTGGACGAGCCGCGCGTAGAGCTTGCCATTCTCGAGCAGCAGCACCATCAGGACGAAACTGGCCGCCAGCAGTCCGTAGATGCGGCCCGCGTAGAAGCCGAGGTCGAAGCGGCCGGCGTTGAGCACCGCGGCCAGTGCGATATCGAAGACCCACGCGCACATCACGACCATGAGCCACAGGTCGAGCACCGCGTGGGGCCGGCGCCGCCACAGGATGACCAGGGCGAGGAGGCTGAGCACCCACGTGGTCGACACCACGCTGAGCATCACGGCCGTGTACTGGTTGCCCCGCATGATCGCGGGAAGAGCGCGCTGGCCGGCCGTGGCGAGAAGCGTCAGCCCGCCCACGAGGGCGACGATCGCCGCGATGCTCGACGAGATCGCGACACCCGCGCGGCCTGCCGGCCCGTCGATCTCGCGCTTGTCGTTCTTGAGCAGCGCGTACGCGATGACGCAGAGGGGAAAGCCGCCGTGCCAGAACATGAACAACCAGGCGGTGCTCTGGGGGCCGGCGCCGAGCAGACCGGTCGGCCCGAACAGACCCGGGAACGTGAGCATGTGCGACACGGCCATGAACGCGGTGAACAGGTACCCGCCGGCCAGCACCAGCAACGCCCGTGACCGCAGGAAGCCGAACTGGCCGAACAGCAAGACCGCTGTGATGAGATCGTTGACCACGAGCGCCGACTGATAGGTCGGGATGAATGCCCACACCTGGCCGAGCGGCAGCTTCGCGAACGGCACGACGGAGAGAAAGATCGCGAGGGACGCGAAGACGACGGCGAGCGCCAGCCGACGCTCGCCGGGCCCCGCCGGCAGCGTCGACACGAATACCCGGCGGCCTTCCGCGGCCCCGCCCGCCATGCTCTGTCTGGATCCCTGTGTGCTTCGGCGGTCGCCGGCGGATGTCGCCGAGAACGATAGTTCGCTGACTTCATCAGCATATGGGAATCCTGCGCGGAAAGGCAACACCACTTTCGTCGTCGCGCCTGGCGCGCTCGAGCTGCCCGACGATCTCGCGGCGCTCCGCGAGGAGGCGCCTGGCCTCCTGAGCGCGCGTGACGAAAAGCGCGCCGAACCTGAGCTGATGGCGCAAGCGCCCTGTACCGACCAGATACCGATACGCGATCAAACCCCCGAGCGGGAGTGAGAGGAAGAAGACGAGCGCCCAGCGGAGACCGGCGGCCCACCCGACGAGTGACGTCTCGAGCGCCCAGAAGAGCGGGAATGCGGCGACGCTAGCCAGGAGGCGGGTCGTCGCGTAGTCCGTCTGCCTGCGCGACATCCGTGTCGCGAGCCACCTCGGCAGGTAGTACGGGAGGAAGTTCGCGGCCGCGCCGTACGCGAAGAGCGGGAGGCCCACGATGGTCTGCCATGACCGTGCGACCCGCTGGCGGTCCGCCGTCCCCTCGACGCGAGGCCGCACCGCCTCGTCACCGAGCCGGTAGGCGGCAAGTCCGGCGTGGTACCCGAGAATCCGCTGCCAGAGCCGCTCGATGCGCTCGGGGTCCTGCTTGCGGAAGTGCTCGACCGCGTCCGCGATCGACCGCGAGAACGGGTCGATCCGCCGTCCCGAGAGCCCGCGCTCCTCCCACAGCTCACGCTCGAGGTCGCCTCGATAGAGCTCCTCCACGGCGCGAGCGAGCGCCGCCGCGTCGATGCGCGCGACGTGGACCACCTCGCGCTCCATCGCCCACTGGATCGCCGTCGTGAGCGCATGCAGCGCCTTCGCCGGCTCCTCGCGGTAGACGGCGAGGTACGACGAGACGGCAACCGGCTCGCCGAAAGAGACGAGGACGCGCCCGCGGAACCGCTCGCGCGCCTCGAAGCTGAGCCCGACCGGTACGACCGTGAGGCGCCTCGGGGCGTGCGCCTCGTAGCCGAGCGCGATCCGCGCGGCGCCCGTCTTGATCCGTTGCACGTGCACGTCCGCGCGGATGGTGCCCTCGGGATAGATGGCGATGAGCCGCTCGCCTTCGAATGCCTCGTCGCACGCCGCGAACATCTCCGTGTTGCGGTCCAGCTTGTCCGGGTCGTCCGCCTTCAGGTAGACGGGAATCACCCCCAGGGCGACGAGGAACCGCGACATGAGCGGATTGCGGAAGAGCGCGGCGGTGGCGAGGTAGTGCACCTTCCGCGAGAGCACCGACCCGATGAGCAGCGAGTCGATCAGGTTGTTCGGATGGTTGATGCAGAGGAGTACGGGGCCCATGCACGGCACCCGCTCCGGATGCCGCACCTCGACGCGCTCGAAGAAGAACCAGATCCAGAACCGCGCGATCACCCTGACAACGGCGTAGAAGAGCTCCACTGCACTCCTCATCCTGTCTTAGTCCGGACCGCGCGCCTCCAGCACCGAGACCACGGACACTTCGACGACGTCCGCGGAGGGCTCGCGATAGCTCCCGGTGTAGCCGATCGAGCCGACCGGCGGAGTCGTCCGCTGCCGCCAGCCGGGCTCGTCTCCTCTTGAACGCGAACTGCTCGCGCTTCGCGGAGCGAGCTGATCCACTCGCGATTCGACAGTGATCGGCCCGGCCCCTGGCTTCAACAACGGACACTGGTCTCGTCGCGGGACGATTCGCTGCGCACCTCGCGAGCGACGCCGGTGTGCCCCCCACCGAAATAGTCGATGGCGGCGTCGATCCGTTTCTTCCGGTCGACATCGACGTCGAAGAGCTGTGCGCGCGTGATGTCTAGGCTCGTCATGCGTCCGGACAGTTCGGCGTCGACATGGGCGAGGGGTCGTCTTGGCACTGGGAACCTCCCACGTGATGAATCTAGTCGTCGCCGAGGGGGATGCCTATTGGACCTTGGTCTCCCGGCCGTCGTGCCTTCTGTCTCCCCGGCGGCGAGACCTAGGTCCAATAGCGTTCAGGGGTACGCACGCCTAGGGTGGTGACGAGCGGCCCTCCAGCGGTCGGGACGAACCACGATCGAACGGCGGGGCGGATAGCAGCAGCCCTGTACACGACGCACAGACATCCAAAGACGGAGATCTCCCATGACGAGCACCGGATGGAATCCAAGGAAGATGACGGCCATCGGGCTGGGTCTCGTGGTCGCGACCGCGCTCATCACCGGCGTCGTCGTGGCGAACAGGTCGGGATATGAAGGAACGCAGAAAGCTGTGACGTCTGCCGCGACGACCAAGACGCGCGCCGCCGAGGTTGCGCCGGCGGCCGTCGTGGCTCCTCCGCTGGGCCTTCCGTCCCAGGCCGTGATCGATGCGTGCAACCAGCACGCGGCACAGGCGGCGCCGCAGAGTGAGACCACCGAGCTCGTGAAGGACGGCGCGATCGGCGCCGTGGTGGGCGCGGCCATCGGCGCCGCCGGCGGCGCGATCGTGGACGGGGGCTCGGGCGCCGGCAAGGGCGCCGTGATCGGCGGAGTCCTCGGAGCGGGCGGCGGCGCGCTCTACGGCGTCAACGAAAACAGGAAAACCGACGAGCGCTACCGCGCGGCCTACGCGAGCTGAGCGTGCGCCGGCGCGCAGTCGTCACACTCGCTGTGGTCGTCGTGCTGGCCACCGTAGGCGTCCTCTTCGTTCAGGGAGCGCGGGCGTGGGGCTTCGCGGCCGATCGACAGCGCCGCGCCCAGGAGATCGTGGCCCGCGAATCGTATCTCTACCGGGAGCTCGCGAACCGGGACGCTGTCCTCGAATCACAGCGCCGCATCTATATGGAACGCTTCCGCAGTCTCGAGGCGCAGCTCCGGCAACGCGAGCAGGATGTCGCGGTCCTGCGCGAGCGCCTGGTCACGATCCCGATGCGGAGCCGGCGCAGCAACGAGATCGCGGCGCCCGACGAGGCGGGCAAGAACGTCGACGACGCCGTCAAGGACCTCAAGAAATGACGCGGCCCGCCGACCGCATCGCCACGGTGAGGAAGATGCCCTGACGTCGTGCCGGCGGCGGTCGCGTGGCCTATGGCTTACGTGCGGCGTCTAGCCCGCCAGCTCAGATGAGACGGAAATGTCGAAGTGCGTGCTCGATGGCCTCACGCTTCTCGGCCGGGCACGGCACGACGCGGCGGCCGCGCCCCGCGCGGTTCGCGGCACGGCGCGTCGGTAGGCCGGCCAGAGCCTTGACGTGACTGATCCACCCGGTCGTCGGGACGAAGCCGTGGCGCCGCTGCACGAATTTCTGGATCGCGCTGTACGTCGTGCCCGTCACCTCGTGGCCACCATCTCCACGCTCCAGAACTTACGCTGGACGACGATCAGGATGAATGCTCCGACGAACGCGGCGGCCACGATCGCGAGCCAGCTCCCGGCCTGCGCGATCCCCTGCATCCAGAGGACAAAGCCGCCCGCGACGCCCCCGACGACACCGAGCGAGGTGTCGCCGACCAGGCCGTATCCTCCGCCCTTCATGACAAAACCGGCCAGCCAGCCGGCAAACAGCCCGACGACAGCCGTGATCGCGATCGTCTCGAAGTTCATCACGTTGCCTCCTCGGCAGTCGGCGGACCGCCGGCACCTTCAACTTAGGCGATGTCGTCGGGGCGGGGTATTGGACCTTGGTCCTGCCGCCTGCGCCGCAGAATTGGGTCGGGGGATGCGCGAACCGCGCTTGTGCGGCGTCATCTTCCCCTTTGGATGGCTGACAGCATCCAGAAATTGAGGCCGGCTGGGCGCGTGAACGTCCAGAATTCTTCGACGTTCCTGGCGATCGTTCTCGAGCCGTGCACCAGGCTGTCATTCACCTGGTCAACGGTGTAATCGATGATCGAACCCCCAATGGACGCCGTCACGTAGTCACGATCGCTGTCCTGCCACGCCTCCGTGATCTCGGCCGTGATCTCGATCCGTTCGACGCGGTTCGTTTGTCCGGTGTCGCGCAACCGGTCGCACTGCGCCTGCAGCTCGCCATACATCTCCGGCGTCACGCGAGCACGAAGGGAAGCGATGTCCCGAGTCATCCACGCGCCCTGCGCCTCACGGAACATCATCGCCGCATAGCCGGCGAATCGGGCCGGATCGAACCCCGGGTCCATTCGGCGGATGTCCCGGACTCCCCGGTCGAACCTCGAGTCGCCGCCCGGATGGTCCCTGGTCGTGGTTTGGTCGGACGGCGTATCGACGCGGCTCGAAATACTCACGGCCGCGCGCGTCGGCTGCGCGCGCGCGGCGTGCCGACGGCGAACACTAATCAGCAGCACGACGACGCCACCGCCAGCGAGCAACAGGTCGAGAAGGCCGAGGCCGACGTCCCCCTCGCCCAGGGCGTGGCCGAAACCGCCGAAGAGCGAACCGGCGATCAGCCCACCGGCGGCAAAACCGACCACCATACCCATCCAGGCGCCAGAGCGACGGGCCGGGGGCGGGACCTGCGGCACGATCACGTGGACCGGCGACGGCTCGGGGCGGTCAGGGACGCGACGAACGGTGCCGGCCGGGATCATCGGGCGCTCCTAATGGCAGTGTGCCTGCGTCGTTCACGGCTCATCGGATGGTGCTCCGCCGCCCACAAGTCGGCCGGCGTCCCAAGGACCAATTGGACCTTCGTCCACCCGTCAAGCGCCGTCCCGACCGGGTGGGCCGGAGCGCGCCTCGGCCTTCGCAGCCCGGCCGCGCTTCCAGCGCCACAGACGACTCGCCGACCCGAACAGTCCGGCGATCAGCACGCCGGCCGCGGTGGCGGCGATGACGACGACGGCCAGCGCGGACTGGACCTGCCAGTACAGGAATCGGACGGTCACCGCCTCGCTGTTCTGAAGCGCGAAGACCACGACGACCAGAAGCACGGCGCTCAGGACGATGAGGAACGGCATTCGAAGTACTCCTCGCGCCCGGGCTCAGCGGCTCATTTCTTCCGCGTCGTCGGCCGCGTGGCGCCTCCGTGCGGTGTGCGCTCGGGCGTGCCGCCGTTGCCGTCCACGAGGAGCGTCGCGAGCATCTGGATCGCCCGCCCGTCCAGCGCCCGATCGTCGATCATGACCTGCAGGCTGGGACCCGCGACCTGCCGGACCCGCTCGGCCGACGAGCTGGAGCACACGATGACATCCACCCGTCGCACCAGACGACCCAGCGCTGTCCCCTCGAGAGGGGACGCCCCGACCAGCACGATGTTCGCCAGGGCCGCGTTCGCGATCGAGTGCTCGAGATCGTGGGCCGTCTCGAGCGCGTCGGACGCGACGCCCACCCGCGTCCCCGCCGGTAGCTGAGCGAGGCGGTGGAGGGTCTCGAGATGGGCCTCGGCGAGGAGCGCAATGACCGGGACTCCCCGGCCTCTCAGCACGCGCTCCACCTCGGGGAGATGGCCGAAGCTCGTGACCGCCGCCCGCCAGCGCCCGGCCGGCGTGCGACGGCGCGTGATTGCCGTCAGCTCGCCGAGGAGCACCTTGTCGACACGGATCGGAAAATGAGCCTCGAGCTGCCCGGCGAAGAAGTCGAGCTCCGCCGGGCTGCGTTCCACGAGCAGGACTTCGACCGCCCCGTCGATGGCGGGAGGCCGCACCCCGGCCAGGCTCAGGACGCCCACCGCCAGGTCGTCGGCGGTCATTCCGACGGCGGCCGCCCGGATCACGACGTCTTTCAGGAACCCCTCGCGCCGTCCGGGTGACGGGCGGACCGGCGGTGCCGCGGCCACGAACACGCCCCGCCCCCGCCGCGCCTCCACGTATCCGCTCTGCTTGAGATCCTCGATGACGCGCGCCACCGTGTTCGTATTGATGCCGAGAAAGCCGGCCAGCTCCCGGATGCTCGGCAGCGTCTGATCCCGGGGCACCCGACCGCTCTCGATGGCGTGCTTGAGCTGCTCCGTCAGCTGCCGCCGGATCGGGATGGGGCTGCGCGCGTCGACGTGCAGGTTCATGGTGATCGGCATACTGTATGACCTAAATAGTACACCAAATCTAAATTGTATCTATGTACTAGTTTAGTGGTACAGTCGTCCCGGAAGAGAGGGACCCACCATGGCTCAGAAGACCCACACGACGTTGCGTCCGCTCCACGACCGCGTGCTCGTCAAGCGCCTCGCCGAGGGCGACGAGAAGCACGGCAGCATCATCATCCCCGACACCGCCAAGGAGAAGCCGCAGGAGGGCAAGGTGGTCGCGGTGGGGAACGGCCGGGTCACCGACGAGGGCAAGAACCAGCCGCTCGCGGTGAAACAAGGCGACCGGATCCTCTTCGGCAAGTACTCCGGCAGCGAGATCAAGCTGGACGGCGAAGAATTCCTCATCATGAAGGAAGAGGACATCCTCGGCGTCCTGGCGCACTCGGGAGGAAAGTAGCCATGCCCAAGCAGCTTCTGTTCAACGAGGAAGCCCGCGCTGCGCTCTTGCGCGGCGTCAACATCATGTCGCACGCCGTCAAGGTGACGCTCGGCCCGAAGGGGCGGAACGTCGTCATCGCCAAGAAGTTCGGCAGCCCCACCCTGACCAAGGACGGCGTCACCGTCGCCAAGGAGATCGAGCTCAAGGACCCCTGCGAGAACATGGGCGCCCAGATGCTGAAGGAAGTCGCGTCCAAGACCTCCGACATCGCGGGCGACGGCACGACGACGGCGACGGTCCTCGCCCAGGCCATCTTCCGCGGCGGCCTCAAGAACGTGACGGCCGGCGCGAACCCGATGGCCCTGCAGCGCGGCATCGAGCAGGCCGTCACCACGGTGGTCCAGGAGCTGAAGGACATGTCCAAGGCCACCAAGGACAAGAAGGAGATCACCCAGGTCGCCACGATCGCGGCGAACAACGACAAGACGATCGGCAGCCTGATCGCGGAAGCGATGGAGAAGGTCGGCAAGGACGGGGTCATCACCGTCGAAGAGGCCAAGGCGATGGAGACCACCCTCGACGTCGTCGAGGGAATGCAGTTCGACCGCGGGTACCTCTCCCCCTATTTCGTGACGAATCCGGAGCGCATGGAAGTGGTGCTGGAGGACGCCCTCGTCCTCATCCACGAGAAGAAGCTCAGCGTGATGAAGGACATGCTGCCGCTGCTCGAGCAGGTCGCCCGGGCGGGCAAGCCGTTGCTCATCATCGCCGAGGACGTCGAGGGCGAGGCGCTGGCCACCCTGGTCGTCAACAATCTGCGCGGCACGCTGCGCTCCGCGGCCGTGAAGGCGCCCGGCTTCGGTGACCGGCGCAAGGCCATGCTCGAGGACATCGCCACGCTGACCGGCGGCAAGGCGATCACGGAAGACCTCGGAATCAAGCTCGAGAACCTCAAGCTCGACGACCTCGGCCGCGCCAAGAAGGTGGTCGTGGACAAGGACAACACCACGCTCATCGAGGGCGCGGGCAGCACCAAGGACATCCAGGGCCGCATCAAGCAGATCCGGGCCCAGATCGAGGAAACGACCTCGGACTACGACAAGGAGAAGCTCCAGGAGCGGCTCGCGAAGCTCGCGGGCGGCGTCGCCGTCGTCAAGGTCGGGGCGGCCACCGAGACCGAGATGAAGGAGAAGAAGGCGCGGGTCGAGGATGCGCTGAATGCCACCCGCGCGGCCGTCGAGGAAGGGATCGTGCCCGGCGGCGGCGTGGCCCTGCTACGCGCGTCGGAGGCCCTCGACAGCCTCAAGCTCTCGGGCGACGAGGGCACCGGAGTCATGATCGTGCGGCGTGCCCTGGAGGAGCCGATCAGGATGATCGTGGAGAACGCCGGGCTCGAGGCCTCCGTGATCGTCGACAAAGTCCGGGCCATGGTCCCGGTCACGCGCGGCTTCGACGCCGAGACCAACGAGTACGTCGACATGATGCAGGCGGGGATCATCGACCCCACCAAGGTCGAGCGCGTCGCGCTGCAGAATGCGGCCTCGATCGCGTCGCTGCTGCTCACGACCGAGGCGCTCATCACCGACAGCCCGGACGCCGCCGAGCCGGCCATGCCGCACGGCGGGTCGTTCTAGCCGGAGTCATCAGGACCGAGCTCGTCGGCCGCGAGCTCGGTCACCTGGCGGCTCAGAGGTTCTTGAACCGCTCGTTCAGCTGCTGGATGCGTTCGCGCTGCCTCGCCTCGTCATCCAGGCGCAGGGACCGCTTCCGGCTCGCCTCGTCGAGGCTCATGACGTATCGGGCTTCCGCGGACGCGATCCATTTGTCGATCGCCTCGATCCACTGTTCGACATGATCCTCGTCGCTCTTGAACACGACGGAGGCACGGTCGAAGATCACGCGCTTCGGCCGTGGCGACGTGGCGGGCGCGGACGCCTCGCCTGCTTGCTTGAAGAACTCCAGCCACTCGGGCGGTGGCGCGACGCTCAGCTGCACTTCCCACTGATTTCCGTTCGTCGTCTCGGGGCCGGTTGTCCGCTTGATGACATCCATCCGGGTGAGGCCAGTGTATTCGGCCATCTACTTCGCCGCCGCGTCGAGCAAGTTCATGGGAGTCTCCTTTGCGCTCACGGTCCCATGGAACCCCGCCTCCATCGGGTGGCGATAGTGGACCAAGGTCCAATGGCTCGCTCGAGCCCGCGCTCCCTATTTGGCAGCCTGGGGTGCCGGTACGTGCCTCAGCAGCACCACCGCGCGCCCGGCGATCTCGGTCCGGTCGACCACCGACCACGTGTCGGCCGAGCCCGTCGTCAGGATCCCCCAACCCCGCTCGTCGGTCAGAACGTAGAGAGGGTGCGGCGTGTCCAGGAGCGGTTGTAACTCGCGCGTGTCCCGGATCTGCGGAATCGGGCGCCCCAGGTAGAAGTCGTAGACGAGCCGGCCGTGCCGGAAGGCCAGGAGCTCGTCGGTGGCATTGACCCGGCGCGCCAGTCGCTCCGTGAACCCCCTGACGTCGTAGGTCATGTTGTACTGCCGCACGAAGATGCGTGTCTCGTACGCGAGGACCAGCGTCATCGCCGTCGCCAGCACGGTAAAGGCTGCCCGCGGGCGGACCGCACGGCATGCGAGGTACCCGAGGGCTCCCGCGACGAGGAGCACGGCGGCGACCGGCAGCGCACGCCCGAGCGTGTCGGGGATCCACACCGCGAACTCTCCCCGCTGGCGCACCGGGAGCAGGATCACGGTCGCCGCGATCGCGGCGAACGCGACGACCAGGCCGCCATGGCGCCGGAGCGCGGCGGTCAGCGTCGTCGCTCCCCACCGACTCCACAGCCATCCGACCATGAGCGCGAGCGCCGGATACGCGGGGAGGAGATATCGGTCCCGCTTGTGCGCCATCAGGGTCATGACGACGACGTACGCGAGGGCCCAGGCGCCGAGGAACCGGAACTTGCGGCGCGTTGGCTCGTCGGCCGATCGCAGCCCGCTCAGCGCCGCGATCGGGACGAAGAGACTCCACGGAAGCGCCGCGACTCCGAGCGGGCCGAGCGCGAAGAAGAGCTCCGAGAAGCGCTCCCAGCGGGCCAGATGCAGCGCATAGTCCTCGATGACCACGCGCTGGACGAACGTGGCTCCCCCCTGCGCGGCGAAGGCGAGCCCCCACGGAGCCCACATGACGGCAAGAATGGCGATTCCCATCACGGGTCGGAGCATGCGCAGGCCCCGCACCCCCTGATCGGCGAGCACGAAGGCGCCACACGTCACCAGCGGCATCAAACCCGCCGGCCCTTTTGCGGAGACCGCGAATCCCAGAAAGGCATAAAAGAGCGCGATCCAGCCACGCTGTCGCACGGGATCGTCGAGGGCGCGCCAGAAGGCCCAGGCGCTCCAGACGATGAAGGCGGCCACCATGATGTCGGCGAGCACGAGGCGCGCGTGCCAGAAATACCCCGGCGTCGTCGCCAGCACCACGCCGGCCATCAGACCGGTGCGGGTACCGAAGAGCTGGCGGCCCAACAGGGCGGTGCCCAGCACCCCGGCCATCGCGCTGAGCGCCGCCGGCAGCGTCGCACTGAACGTGCTGACGCTTCCGGTCAGGAGCGAGACGAGCGCGATCGCCCAGACGAAGAGCGGCGGTTTTTCGAGGTGCACCTCGTCGGCGATCTGGGGCACGAGCCACTGGCCGGTCTCGAGCATCGTCTTCGCCAGGACGGCGTACCGGGCCTCGTCGGGATGGTAGATCGATCGCTGACCGATGGCCGGCAGGAACAGCGCGGCGGCCAGCAGCAGCGGCAAGAGCAACGAGACCGCGACGCCGGGCCACCCCGAGCCCGCGCGCGGGGCCGTCACCACCGGCTCGAGATCGCGCGCGTGCTCGCGAGGCTCGACACCGATGCCGCCGACGTCCTCGACGACCTGGTAGCGGAGGCGCCGCCGCCCCATCCACGCGACGGCCAGCAAGTCGAGGAAGGCGGCGAACGCGCGGTTGCGGACGCTGAACTTGGATCGACCGAACCGGCGCGGGCGGTGGTGGACCGGGACCACGACAACCCGATGCCCGGCGAGGCGCAACAGCGTCGGCACGAAGCGGTGCATGCCTTCGTAGGGAGGCCAGGCCTCGAGACACGCGCGGCGCATGACCCGCAGGCTGCAGGCGCTATCGACGACGTCCTCGTGCGTGACTCGATTGCGGATGGCATTCGCCACGCACGAGGAGACGCGCTTGAGCCACGAGTCGTGGCGGATCAGCCGCGCGCCGACGGCGGCGTCGGCGCCGTCAAGGTGACGCAGCAGGACCTCGAGATCGGCGGGATCGTTCTGCAGATCACTGTCCATGGTCGCCAGGATCTCGCCACGCGCGGCGCGGAGTCCGGCGATGAAGGCCGCCGTCAAGCCGATCTGCCGCTCGAAGCGCAACAAGCGCACCCGCGGGTCGCGCTTGACGAGGCCGCGGAGGACATCCGCGCTGGCGTCCGTCGATCCGTCGTCGACGAAGATGACCTCGACCCTCCCGCCGAACCGCGGGAGGACCCCCAGCAATTCGTCCCAGAGCACCGGCAGGCTGTCCGCCTCGTTGTGCACGGGGAGCACGATCGAGACGGACGGCCGCGCGCGCCCCGGTGCCTCGCTCACCGCTCAGGCCCAGCGCGCGTGCGGGAGGTAATGGTCGCACCAGGCGTCGAACATCAGGAGCGCCCAGAGAATCTTGCGGTGATTCCGACGGCCGCCCACATGCTCGGTGATGAGCCGCGCGACCGTGGCCGGCTCGAACAGCCCGCGCGACGCGAGGCGGGCGGGCGCGAGGCGCTCGTCGAGCATCGGCCGGAGGGGCCCGCGCAGCCAGCTCGCGATGGGCACGCCGAGGCCCTGCTTGCGGCGCGTGATGGTCGCTGCCGGCAAGAGGCCCGCGGCGGCGCGCTTGAGGATGTGCTTGGTCGTCCACCCGCGCAGCTTCAGGCGTGTCGGCATGCGGCCCGCCAGCTCCACGAGCCTGTGGTCGAGCAGCGGCGCCCGGACCTCGAGGCCGGCCGCCATCGTCGCCCGATCGGTGGCGACCAGCGTCTGATCCCCGAGATAGAAGCGCGCATGCTGGTAGATGAGGCGCTCCATCGGGTCCCGCAGCCCCGTCTGCTCGATCGTACCCACGAGCTCCTCGTAGGCATCGAACGCCGCGAGCGCCTGCCGGGCGGCCGGAGTGAGCAGCTCCGCCTGATCGGCCGGAACCAGCCCGCCGAGCAGGAGCTGGGTGCGAACCGCCGGTGCGTACGGCAGGGCGCGGACGAATTGCTTCAGCAGAAGATCGACGCTGCCGTAGTGCGAAGAGCTCGGCAGCCCGTTGACCAGCGCGCCGAGACCGCGGAGCCCAGCCGGGGGCAGCCATCGCTGCAGCCACCGGGCCGGTCGATCGGCGAGGAACGTCGGATAGCCGCAGAAGAGCTCGTCGCCGCCGTCGCCGCTCAACGCGACGGTGACGCTGCGCCGGACCGTTCGCGCCAGCGCGTAGCGCGGCAGGAAGGAGGCGTCCACCAGGGGTTCGTCGAGCAACCCGCCCACCTGATCCATCAGTGCGAGCGCATCACGGACTGAGAAGAGGATCGCCTCGTGAGCCGTGCCGCAGTGCTCCGCGACGCGGTCGGCAAACGGACGCTCGTCGTAACCGGGCGCCTCGAAGCCGACGCTGAACGTCCGAAACGGCCGCGGCGAGCTCGCGGCGGCGGCGAGGGCGACCACCGTCCCCGAGTCGATCCCGCCGCTCAGAAAAGCGCCGAGGGGCACATCGCTCACGAGTCGGCTCTGGACCGAGGCGTCGAGTTGCGCGCGGAGCCTCTCGACCCAGTCCGATTCCGTCAGCGAGTCGTCGGGCGCAAAGCGGGCCGTCCAGTACTGCTCGAGCCGGGGCCTGGCGCCGGGGGACACCGTCAAGAAGTGCCCAGGCGGGACCTTGGCGACGTCGGCGAGCATCGAGTACGGCGCCGGGATGCACTCGAACAGCAGATAGCGGGAGAGGCTCTCCAGGCTGAGCGCTCGGGGCACGTCGGGGCACTCGAGGAGGGCGCGCAGCTCCGAGCCGAAGACGAACGTGGCCGGCCCCGCGTGATAGTAGAGCGGCTTTTCGCCCATCCGATCGCGCGCGAGGAGCAGACGGCGCCGCGGTGCATCCCACAGCGCGAACGCGAACATCCCGTCCAATTCGGTGACGACGGCGTCGCCGGCCTCCTCGTAGGCGTGGACGATGACCTCGGCATCCGACTGCGTCCGAAACGTGTGGCCGCGACCCTCGAGGCGCTTGCGCAGCTCGGCGAAATTGTAGATCTCCCCGTTGAGCACCACATGCACCGTGTGATCTTCGTTGGAGATCGGCTGGCGGCCGGTCTCGAGATCGATCACGCTCAGCCTGCGCACACCGAGCGCCACATGGCTGTCGATATAGGCGCCTTCGTCGTCGGGACCGCGATGTCGCAGCGAGGCCGTCATTCGACGGAGGACACCGTCGCACCCGGCGCGTGGTCCATTGACGAAGAACCCGGTTATCCCACACATGACTCAGGTAGAGCTCCCTCGAGGATCCTTGCCCCGTACAGAATATACGCGCGATCCGCGATCGCCAGCGATCTCCTGGATCTCGCCGAGTGCCACGCGGTTCAGGCTCCCGGCTCCAGCGACGGCGCCTCGACGAGGGCCGTGTCGCGATGGGCGACGACGAGGAAGCCGATGCCGACCCACGTGAGCTCGCGCACGCGGCGGACCAGCGTGAACGATAGCCCGGTCGCCGCATCGAGTCCAAAGCCGACGAAGGCGACGACGTTGCCGCCCTCGAGCGCACCGATGTGGGCCGGCACGAAGAACGATGCAAAGCGGACCGCCGTTCCCGCCGCTTCGATGCCGACCGCCACGGGCAGCGCGACGTGCACGCCGAGCAGGCGCAGGATCAGGTACGTTTCACCGGCGCTCAGCAGCCAGCCCAGGAAGTGAAAGCCGATGGACAGCGCGAGGGCGCCCGGGTGGCGCCGGTAATAGCGCTTGATCGCGATGTCGGCGGTGGCGCTGCCGTGAGCCAGCCCTGTGAGCCCCAGCCGCATCAGGAGCGCGCTGACCACGCCGAGTGCGCGTGTCGTCTGCACGGCGACGAAGCCGCTCGTCGCGACCGTCTCGACCGCGAGCGCGATCAGGAGCGCGTGGAATAGCCGTGGGTCAACGCCGGCGCGCCGGACGACGACGAGGCCGAAGGCGAGAAACAGTACCTGCGAGACCGTAATGGTCGTCTTGGCCACCACGAGCGAGGCGGCGCTCTCGTGGTAGTCGACGCGACGACGGATCAGCGCGGCCTTGACCGGCTCGCCGGCGACGGAGGCGCCCGGCGTCGTCGCGTTGAAGGCCTCGCCGGCGAGGCGCGCCCTGAACAGCGCGCGAAACGGCACGCGCTGCCGCGGAAACGCGAACCGCCAGCCCAGAGTGTCGCGGATGTTGATCAGGATGAACGGGAACCACACGACGAGCAGCACGCTCCACGACAAGCGTGCGAACGCGTCGGAACACTCCCGTCGGCCGGGGCGGCGCGCGCCCCGGCGTGTGGCGCCTGCCGGGATGGCGGCGCACGAAGACGCGTCAGGAGTTCGGGAGAGTCGTCACACGAGGGCGAGGGGGCGCGCGGGCGGGCCGCGCGGCGAGTCGATCGTGGAGACCGGGGCCGCGACTCCGTTGACTTCGAGCACCTCGATGCGGGCGACGGCGATCCAGCACGGCCCGTCAACGGCGGGTGCCGACGCGGGCGGCACCGCCGCGTGGTGGAGGATCGCATCAACCGCATAGTCGAAGTCGTCGTCGTCCCAGTCGCCGCCAGCCCACGTCGGATCCGGCGGATCGATGTGGGCGAGCGTCGTCGACAAGCTCTGGCGGCGAGCCGCGCCTAGAGCGCCCGCAGAAAGACGACGAGGTCCTTCTTCTCCTCGGGTGTCAGCCGGGTGCCGAGCACCAGGTTGAAGAACTCCACCGTGTCGTCGAGGGTCAAGAGCCGTCCGTCATGAAGGTAGGGCGGCGTGTCCTTGATCCCGCGCAGGGGGAACGTCTTGATGGGTCCGTCCGCGGAGGCCATCATGCCATTGATCAGCCGGGGTCGGTAGAAACGCTCGGCCTTCAGATCGTGCATCGAATTGTCGGTGTAGTACGGCGGCACGTGGCAGGTCGCGCACTGCGCCTTGCCGAAGAACAGCGCCTGCCCGCGTAGCTCTGCCGGCGTGGCCTTCGCCGGGTCGAGCTTGCCGAAGACGTCGAGCTTCGGCGCCGGCGGGAAATCGAGGATCTCCTGAAATTCGCCCATGTCGTGGATCTGACTTCCCCGCTCGAGGATGTTGACGCCTTTTTTTGTGGCGATCACAGGGTCGCCGTCGAAGTAGGCGGCCCGCTGCTCGAACTCGGTGAAGTCCTCGACCGTCTTCAGCGCCCGCTGTGACCCGAAGAGCCGCTGAATGTTCACACCGCGCAGGGTCGGCGTCTCGATCCGATGGCGAAACTCCTGCGGACGAATGTCGCCGACCAGGTGAGCCGCGCCGTTGGTGCTGCCGTTCTGATGACAGTCGAAGCACGCGACGCCGAGGCTCGGCCGCTCGCTGCGGCGGTCCGCCGTCAGGTTGAACTGCTGCTGGGCGAACGGCGTGAGCAGCAGCCTCAGTCCCTCGAGCTGCTTCGGGTTCAGGATGCCGTTGAACAGCTCGTAGTAGTTGTCGGTGGTCACCACCCGGCCCCTCGAGACGTCCCCGAGATCGGGGCGAGTCGTCAGGTAGATGGGCGCCGGGAACTCCGGGAGGAACCGGTCGGGAATGTCGAAGTCCAGGTCGAAGCGGGTCAGGTCCCTGCCCGTCTGCTTCTTGGTCTCGTCGATGAGGAAGTGGGGAAAGACCATCCCGCCTTCGGGATGGTTCGGATGCGGCAACGGTAGAAAGCCGCTCGGGAAGAGTCCCTTCTCGCGGATCTCGTCGGGACTCATCTTCTCCAGCGCCTCCCACGTCGCGCCGGCGGGCAGCTTGACGCGGACGCCGTCCTGGATCGGCTTTCCCCGACTCATCGTGACGCCGGCGGCGGGACGATCGCCGAGGTCGTAACGCGCGCCGAGCAGATCCATCTGGCGCTTCATGA
>Ga0137409_10002145_pt1 | contig 21264 bp, 16 predicted proteins | sample CZODoug1_16funga_FD_122059 | JGI IMG/M metagenome (GOLD analysis project Ga0137409, IMG submission 122059) | Vadose zone soil fungal communities from Angelo Coast Range Reserve, California, USA - CZODoug1_16fungal (Hybrid Assembly) | ecosystem: Environmental > Terrestrial > Soil > Vadose zone... | reverse complement strand
GATGTTGCAGTCCGGGCTGAATATCGAGTCGGTGATTACGCATCGGTACAACTTCGCTGAATTTCAGAAGGGGTTTGATGTGATGAGGAGTGGGATGAGCGGGAAGGTGATTTTGACGTGGAAGGAAGGGTGAATTTCCTATCGTAGCACGGGCATCTTGCCGTAGGGATGGTTTTTTGCATCCTCCACGATCCCGCGTCTTTCCTTAAAATCTGAACATGCCTTGGCGGCGCAGAATCTGGATCAGTTTTTTGATTCTCGTTTTGACAATCAGCGGCGGAATCCAGGTTTGGACTCTTTTCATCGACCCCATGGCAAGCGGCCTAGTGCTTGGGCTGCGCCGCTACGAAAACAATTACGAGCTTGTATGTGGAATCTGTCTCCGAGGTGGCGACATCTGGTATTTCCCGTACGTGATTCCTTTTGTTCTTTATGACTCGGGAAACAGACCGCAGACACTGCAAATCAATGATTATCGAAGCGAAAGCATATTGGGTTTCCGCTTTATTCCATACTTCCCGACGAGACGCGATTGGTATTGTGCGGTGGTCGCCCCTTTCTGGTTTCTGATCGGTTTCAGTTCATTGTTGCTGTTCCGGGCCCTTCATAAACCCAAATTCGGTCCGGGCCTGTGCGTGAAATGCGGCTACGACTTGCGTGCCAGCAAGGATCGCTGCCCAGAGTGCAGGACGGCGGTGGCTCGCGGAGCGAACCCTATGGTGGTGTGCTGAAGCACACCCTACGACAGACCCGGCGGTGTATGATTGGGTCATGGTTGCTGAGGGCGTCTTAGATTCACCACCGGAGATTTACTCGGTTCATACGCGCGCGGTGGGGCCGGCGGGGTCGTTGCCATTGACGGAAGAGATGCTGCGGAATTGGTCTAGCGGGGATCTTTTTGGATTGTCGCAGGATGCGGGGATGGGGTGGAATGCTTCGCAACTGGGCAAGAAGGAGTTTTTGATTCTCTCCACCGCCGGCGGCCTGCGCGCAGATGATGGGACGCCAATTGCGCTGGGGTATCACACGGGGCATTGGGAAGTCGGCCTGCTCATGCAGGCGGCGGCGCGGGAGTTCAAGGCGCGCGGGTGCGTCCCCTTCGCCGGTTTTTGCACCGATCCGTGCGATGGGCGGACGCAGGGGACCAAGGGGATGATGGATTCGCTGGCGTATCGCAATGACGCGGCGATTATTCTTCGAAGGCTGATTCGGTCTCTTCCGAGAAGGTCGGGGGTGATGGGGGTGGCGACGTGTGACAAGGGGCTGCCGGCGATGATGATGGCGCTGGCGGGATCGCGCGATTTGCCGGTGATTTTGGTGCCGGGAGGGGTGACGCTGCCGCCGCAAGAAGGAGAGGATGCGGCCAAGATTCAAACGATTGGGGTGCGATTCGCGCACGGGAAAATCAGTCTTCAGGAGGCGGCGGAGATGGGGTGTCGGGCCTGCGCGACGGCAGGCGGGGGGTGTCAGTTCCTGGGAACAGCCGCTACGTCGCAAGTCGTCGGCGAAGCGCTGGGCCTGTCGCTCACTCACTCCGCACTCGCACCTTCAGGGCAGCCGATATGGCTCGATATTGCAACACGCTCGGCCCGCGCACTTGAACATTTGGAAAAAAGCGGCATCACCTCACGTCAAATTCTGAGCGATGCCTCAATCCGCAATGCCATGGCGGTCCACGCGGCGTTTGGCGGCTCGACGAACCTGCTCCTGCACATTCCGGCCATCGCACACGCGGCGGGACTTGCTCGGCCGACGGTTCACGATTGGATCGAAATAAATCGGCGCGTTCCCCGGCTCGTCGATGCGCTGCCGAATGGGCCGGTGGGGCATCCGACGATTCGCGTATATCTAGCGGGCGGCGTGCCGGAAGTCATGCTGCATCTCCGCGAGCTGGATTTGCTCGACCTCGACTGCCTCACAGTATCGGGTGAGCCGCTCGGCAAGATGCTCGAGTGGTGGGAAAAATCAGAAAGACGATCGCGTCTTCGCGAGGAGTTGATGGCTCACGATGCCGTCGATCCGAACGATGTGATCATGTCGCCGACGCGCGCACGTGAAAAAGGCCTCACCAGCACGGTTTGCTTCCCGGTCGGCAACATCGCCCCGCAAGGCTCAGTCATCAAAGCCACGGCCATCGATCCGAGTGTAGTCGAGGCCGACGGCATCTATCGCAAAACAGGGCCGGCGCGCGTTTTTACGACGGAGAGGGCGGCCGTGGCGGCGATCAAGAATGGAAACATCAAAGCGGGGGATGTGCTGGTGCTTATCTGCCGCGGGCCGGCCGGGTCGGGAATGGAAGAGACGTATCAGGTCACCAGCGCGCTCAAATATCTCGACTTCGGGAAGCATGTCGCGGTCATCACCGACGCTCGGTTTTCTGGCGTGTCGACTGGCGCGTGCATCGGTCATGTTGGCCCCGAAGCCCTGGCCGGCGGGCCGATCGGAAAAATCCTTGACGGTGATCTGATTCGCATCATCATCGATCGCAAGGATCTGGTTGGGAGCATCGCTCTGGTGGGGTCCGCGGGCGGCCCGGATGTCGGCCCCGGTGGTGGGACTGAAATTCTTGCAGCTAGACTACCGCGGGCCGATCTGGCACCCGATCCTGATTTGCCGGCCGACACGCGGCTCTGGGCGGCGCTTCAAGCGGCCAGCGGCGGCACGTGGGGCGGCTGTGTTTACGATGTGGATGCGATTACCGCAAGACTCGGCAATCCATAGCGGAATTCGAGATTGCATCCCCGGCGCCATTCCCCTAAAAGACCCATCCCACTTGTTGCAACGGAATCATGATGTCCAATCACGAAGTCGAACGCGCTTCCACAACCGAAGGTCTTCCTGTTTCTCCGTCGCTCGGGCCCGCGCTCGAGGCGGCCGACATACCAGCACAATCGACGCTGGTCGATAAACGGGTGCTGATCATCTGCGGGATCAGCGTACTGCTGGCGATCGCCGCGGCGTTCATCGCGCAGGGTCTGATGTGTCTGATCAACCTGGTCACCAACATCTCTTTCTTTGGACGATTTTCGGTGCTCTATGCGCCTCCGGCTGAGAATCATCTTGGCTTCTGGGTGATCTTTATTCCGATCATCGGCGGAGTCATCGTTGGTCTGATGGCTCGATATGGCTCGCGGGCGATTCGCGGGCATGGCATCCCTGAGGCGATGGAGCAGGTCCTGCTCAACCGCAGCCGCATTCCGGCGCGGATCACGCTGCTCAAGCCGCTCTCCGCCGCGGTGGCCATCGGCACCGGCGGACCGTTCGGGGCGGAAGGCCCGATCATCGCCACCGGCGGCGCGCTCGGATCGCTCCTCGGGCAGGTGCTGCGCACCACCGCGGCCGAGCGGAAGACTTTGCTCGCGGCCGGCGCGGCGGCGGGGATGGCGGCGACCTTCGGCAGCCCGGTCTCGGCGGTGCTGCTCGCCGTGGAGCTGCTCCTCTTCGAGCTGCGGCCCCGCTCGGTCATCCCCGTCGCGTTTGCCTCGGCCACCGCGACCGGAGTGCGCATCGCCTTCGCGGGGCCTTCGCCGGCGTTCTCGATGCCCAACCTGCTCCAGCCGCACGGGGCGGCGCTGGCCAGCTACGTGGTGCTGGGAGCGCTCATCGGAATCGTCTCGGTGCTGGTGACGCGCGCGGTCTACGCGGTCGAGGACGCCTTCGAGCACCTGCCGGTGCACTGGATGTGGTGGCCGGCGATGGGCTCGATCGCCGTGGGCGTGGTCGGGTACTTCGCGCCCCGCACGCTCGGGGTCGGCTACGACAACATCGACCACATCCTCTCCGGGGACTTCACCCTGCAGGCGATGCTGGTCCTCTGTTCGCTCAAGTTCCTCTCCTGGTGCGTCTCCCTCGGCAGCGGCACCTCCGGCGGCACGCTGGCGCCCCTGTTCACCATCGGCGGAGGGCTGGGAGGCGCGCTGGCGGCGGGAGCTCTGGCGGTCGCTCCGCACCTCGGCATCGACGTCCGCATCGGTGCGCTGGTGGGCATGGCGGCCATGTTCACGGGCGCCTCGCGCGCGCTGCTCGCTTCGGTGATCTTCGCCTTCGAGACCACCCGCCAGCCGCTGGGCCTGCTACCGCTCCTGGGCGGCTGCAGCGCGGCATTCCTCATCTCCTGCCTGTTCATGCGCAACACGATCATGACCGAGAAGATCGTGCGCCGCGGCGTGCGCGTCCCTGGCGAGTACGCGGCCGACTTCCTCGATCAGATCCAGGCGGGAACGGCCGCGTCGCGGCCGGTGGTCTCGCTCCCCTCCGGCGAGCTGCTCGAGGCGGTCCGTTCCCGGATCGCTGCGCGGGCGCCTGGCTACGCGCACCAGGGCTTCCCGGTGGTCGACGGGGACGGCCAGCTCGAAGGGGTGATCACCCGGCGCGATCTGCTCGACCCGGAGCAGCCCGGTTCGCGCCGCGTGGGCGAGCTCTTGCGGCGGCCCGCGGCCGTCGCTTACGAGGACAGCACCTTGCGTGAGGCGGCGGACCACATGGTGCGCGAGGGAGTGGGGCGCCTGCCGGTCGTCGCGCGGGACGAGCCCCGCAAGGTGGTCGGGATGCTGACCCGCAGCGATCTCCTCTCCGCGCACCGGCAGCGGCTGGAGGAGAGCGACCTGGCGGAGCAGCACCTCGACGTGGGCGCCCGGCTGCGCAGGAAGCCGTAGCAGTCGATCTGCCACGAAAGCGTCACCCGTTCGTGGCCCAGGTTTGGCCGACGACCCAGGGCACGCTCGGTAGCATCCGCGGCCTCACGACTCTCCAAGGAGGAGATCATGAACCGTCGCATTCTCGGGCCGTTCGTCGGCGCAGGAATCGCCGCGATCGTCACCGGCGCGGTCGCCGACTCGCGGCAGCCCGGTCCGTCCCTCACGAACGTTCCCGCGGCCAACCCGAAGGCGGCAGGCTACGCTCCGGCCTCGCAGCTTTCGCCCGAGATCCGCCAGACCCTGGTGGCGCAGGGGTCGATGCCGCTCGAGAACCCGGAAGGGATCATCGGCTGGTACGGCTACGAGAACGACACGCCAAGCCCCGACAACGCGGCGCTGCCGCAGATGGTTCCGGGCACGCGCGCCGCGCAGACGGAGGCGCAGAAGACGGAGCCGGACAAGAACACCTATCTCGTGCTGAAGGACCAGAAGGGGCCCGATCCGAAGTACGACTACGGGACGCACTTCCTCTTCCAGGGGCACGAGCTCGCCGCCCGGAACGCGGCCGGCAAGCGTCTGGGATACGTCACGCGCATCAACCTCGATGCGGACACGATGCACCGCGTGACGCTGATGGCGACCCAGGACGTCACGGGCGCTCCGATCGAGACCATCGACGGCTCGACATGGGACCCCTTCGCGCAGCGCCTCTTGTTCACCACCGAGGGCCAGAATGCTCCGACCTACGCCGCCACCGCGACCTTCCCGTCCGAGGTGGAGGACGTGTCCGGGGCCCTTGGCCGCGGCGGCTACGAGGGCATCCAGAACGACTCCGACGGCAACCTCTGGATCGTCGAGGACATCGGGGGCCCCGGCAAGCAGGGGACCACCGCCCGGCAGCCGAACAGCTTCGTGTACCGGTACGTGCCGATGCGGCCCGGCGATCTCCACAACGGGAAGCTGCAGGCACTCCAGGTCCTCGACGAGGCCGGGCAACCGGTCACCTTCGAGTCGCAGGCTGCGCTCTGCGCTCCGGATCAGGTGGCAATGAGGACGTATGGGAAGACCTTCGAGACCCGCTGGGTCACCGTGCATGACACGGCGGTCCAGGGCAGCGCTCCATTCAACGCGAACGTCGCGGCGAAGGCGGCCCACGCCACGCCTTTCAAGCGGCCGGAGAACGGCGTCTTCCGCCCCGGCACCGGCTTCCGCGAGTTCTTCTTCGACGAGACCGGCGACACGAACGCGACCAGCCCCGAGAACGGCAGCGCCTGCGTGGCGGGCGGCTGGACGTCCATCTTCAAGGTGGTGCAGCGGGACCCCTCGGCGGACCAGGGAAGCATCTCGCTCTTCTTCGAGGGAAGCATGGCAGTCGCCGGGCTGGACAACGTCCAGTTCCTCTCCCGCGATCTGCTGCTCGGCGTGGAGGATGCGGGCGACACGCTGCACACGCAGCGCAATGCGCTCGACTCGGGATTCGTCTTCGACGTGACCGTCGACTATTCGGACCCGAGGAACCAGCCCGCGCGGTGGCTGGCCGAAGGGCGCGATCCCTCCGCGACCATCGACTCGTTGAACGGCGGCTTCGGCAAGAACGACGGCGACAACGAGATCACCGGAGTCCACGTCTCGGACGGAGACCCGTCCGTTCGCGGAATCCTGGGGGCGAAGGTCCCGAACGTGTTCCACGACGGCTGGCGCTGGTTCTGGAGCCAGCAGCACGGCGACAACCCGGCCTGGGAGATCCTTCCCGCGCGCCGCGGCGACGACCGCGATTGAGGCCGTCGAAGGCGCGGTCGCCGTAGAAGGGCCCGCTCGAACGAGAAGGCCGCCCGGTGGAGTGGGCGGCCTTCGATTTTTGAGGCGGCACAGGGCCGCTCGGGAATGCGGAGCTACGCCTTGCGGACGTTCTGCGCCTGAAGCCCCTTGGGCCCCTGGGCGACCTCGAACTCGACCTTGTCTCCCTCCGAGAGCGATCGGAAACCGTCCATCTGGATGGCGGTGTGGTGGACGAATACGTCCTCTCCCCCGTCCTGGGAGATGAAGCCGTAGCCCTTGCTGTCGTTGAACCATTTCACGGTACCCTGCGCCATGTCGAAGACCTTCTTTGCTACCGGGCGGTCCCCCCGTCCGGTGTTTATTGCCGGCCCGCGCGGCCGGCCTGGATCCGGTATCAAAAGTTACATCGGCGGGTCAAACCAGCCGCCGCCGTGGAGGGGGAGCGCTCCCGGAGAACGGCTTTCAGGGGCGGGCGCGGACGCGGAACATGGTGTACGTGAACGAGCCTTCCGGGGCGCGCTCGATCGAGACGAGCTGCGCGATCGCTTCGTCCACCCGGCCGCGCAGCCGCTCGGGAAGCGAGTCGTGCGCGCTCCGCAGGATCTCGCCGAACTCGTGCAAGGCGCCGTGGAGGTATCCAGCCGGCGAGCCCGCGTGCATGTGCAGCGTGGTCGGCAGCACCTCGACCTGCGAGAACCCCGCGGCGGTGCAGAGGCCGTGAAGCTTGCGCCCGATGATCGGGTCGCCGCCGCCGGCCGACTGGGCCTGCCAGAGAGCGCGGAACGCCTCTTCGGTGAGCGGCTGCCGCGGCCAGAGGAACAGGCTGTCGTTCTCGACCTCGCACAAGTAGAGGGTGCCGTTCCGCCGCAGCACGCGGCGGGCCTCGCGTAGGATGGGCACCACGTCGTGGCCCGCCACGTGCTCCAGGAACCACGACGCGTGCACGGCGTCGAAGGTGCGGTCGGCGAAGGGCAGGGCGGCGGCGGTGCTCTGCACGAGCGGGATGGGGTCGCCCAGGCGGATCTGCTCGTCGCGGGCGGCCCGCAGCTGGTCGAGGGAGAGGTCCGAGCCGACCAGCCTGGCGTCGGGGAAGCGTGCGCGCAGCCGCCGGGACATCGCGCCCGTGCCACACGCCAGATCGAGCAGGCGCGCGGAGGGTCCCACCTCGACCCCCTCGAGGATCCAGCGGGAGAGGAAGCGGGCTTGCGTCTCGAGACGCGCCACCTCGACCGGGTCGGTCTCACCATGGATGTAGCGGGGCATTTAAGGGGACACCATACGCAACTCCATAGGGCAGTTCGGGGGACACCATACGCAACTCCATGCCAACGTGAGACTTGGGACGGAGTTACGTATGGTGTCCCCTGAACTCCTCTTTTTCCTCTGCGCCCTTTGCGACCTCTGCGTGAAACGCTTCTCTAGTCCCCTTTCGAGATCGGTCGCTCGATGTCTGGCAGGGCCGTACGAATAGGCACACCGACGTCGACCTACGCCAGGTGTAGCCCCAGCGGCAGCGCTTCCCCGAAGACGCGCTGCTCGTCCTTCTCGCCCAGCGCGCGGACCTCGCGGATGCCGCGCGCCCACTCGGCCGGCGCACGCGCTTCCTCCAGCGCCGCCGCGGCGCGGGCTCGGAGCTCCTCGTCGAGATCGCGGGCGCGGTCTCCGGAGAGGCGCGCCAGTTGGGCGATGGCGAAGGGCGCCTCGGGGTTGGCCCGCAGGTCGAGCCCGAGCAACAGCTCCAGCCACTCCGCGGCCACTTCGGGCGGCACCGCCTGGTGCGCGGCACCGGCCAGCGGCACGCGGGCGCCGAGGCGGCCCAGCGCCCAGGCAACGCCGGGAGCGTCCCCGGCGCGCAGGCGCTCGACCAGCCACGAGCCCGCCTCTACCTTGGCGGCGGGCGACAAGCGCTCCAGCGCTCCGAGCAGGCGGACCATCTCGTCCACCGCGAGCCCGGGGGCCTTCTTGCCGGGATTCGCGACCCGACCCTTGGGCGTGGGGCGCAGGTGCGGCTCGATGGCGGCGAAGATCGCCGCGTGCTCCGTCTCGCCCAGGCCGGCGGCGATCCGGCGCCAGAGGATCCACCATGCCGCCCACACCGCGGCTTCCTTGTGGTGCGTCACGCCTTGCGAGAAGAGGGTGAAGGCCTGCTCGCAGCGCCAGGCGTCGAGCGGCGCGCCGAACCCGGGGCGCAGCGCGAACCCGCACAGCTGCAGGAAGAGCCGCTCGTGATCGGGGCTGCGCCTGCGCTTCTGCGCGCCGGCCCACAGGACGCCCCACAGGTCGCGGTTCACCGCCAGCGTCCAGCCGGCGCGGTCGCCGAGCGCTTTTTCGAGGTTCCGCCACAGGTCCTTCACCTCGCGCCCGGCAACGGGCTGGGGCTTCTTGCCGTAGACGAGCTGCACGGCCTCTCGCGCCGGCTCGATCGCGCGAGGGAGCGCGGACACGGAGCCGCCGCGATCGTCCGCGGCGCCGGCCTGGCGGAGCTGGAACTCGAGCTTCCAGCGCGCCCCGTCCGCCGCCTTCGCGGCCCCCGGAGTTGCGTATGGTGTCCCCGAATCTGTTTCCGCCACGCAGGACAGCTCGAGGGTGCCGATCTCGGTGAGCAGGGAATGCAGCCGCACCTCCGCTACCCCCTCGCCTTGCACCACCGACTGCAGCGGCGGCAGCTCGGCAAGCTCGTCGTCGAGCGGGACCAGATCTCCCGGCTTCTCGGGCCGGTAGCCGCTCGAGGCGAAGAGCCGGAAGCGCACGGGCCGGCCCAGCGTGAGCCCGAAGCCGCGCCCTTGCACCTCCTGCTCGACTCCCTCGGGCGCGCCGCGCGGGACGACGCACAGAGCATCCGTCCGCTCGCCCGAGGCGACGCCGACGTAGTAGGTCCGCGGGCTGCCGCCGCCGATGCGCAGCCCCAGGCCACGCCGTACCAGGCCGTAGGTGGCCGCGCCCCGCGCCACGGCCAGATCGGGCGCGTCGTTGCGCAGCCGCCGGAGCGGAGCTGACTGCCAGCTTTGCAGGACCTCGTCGAGACGCCGCGCGAGCAGCTCGGCGTGCAGCGCCCCTCCGTTGTAGAGCACGGCGTCGACCGATGCTCCGGGCCCGAGCGCCTCGGCGACCGTGCGCTCGTGCCGGCGCAGGAATCCCGCCGCGTGGCGGGTGATCGCGGGATCGGAGGCGTACGGCAGTCCCAGCTCCGACAGGCCCGCCGCGCGCGCGCCGCGCGCCGGCAGGTCGGTGCGCGAGACGCGCGGGACGAACCCTTCGAGGATCTGCTCGCGGGCAGCCTCGCGCGCGAGCTGGACGCTGAGCGCTCCGCCCACGAGCCGGGAACCCTGGCCGGGCACCACGACCGCCGTCCGGTCCGGTCCGTCGGCCGCCAGGAGCCGTTCCTTGGCCGCGCGGCACGCCTGCACCAGCGCTCCCCACTGTCCCGCGCCGAGCTTCACCCCCAGGTCGGCCTCCGCGCGCCGGGCGAGCGCGATGTCCATGTTGTCGCCGCCGAGCAGCAGGTGGTCTCCGACCGCGAGCCGGCGCAGGACGGGCTCCTCGCCCGAACCCTCGACCGCGATCAGCGTGAAGTCGGTGGTGCCGCCGCCGATGTCGCAGACCAGGACCAGCCGCACCCCGGCCAGCTCCTGCGCGAGCGCGCCGCGGTGGACGCGGGTGAAGTCGTAGAACGCCGCCTGGGGCTCCTCGAGCAGCGCCGGCCGCGGCAGCCCGGCTTCCGCGGCTGCCCGCAACGTGAGCGCCCGCGCACCTTCGTCGAACGACGCGGGGACGGTGACCACCACGTCCTGCTCCGCCAGCGGCGCCTGGGGATGAGCGGCGTCCCACGCGTCGCGCAGGTGCCGGAGGATGCGCGCGCTGGCCTCGACGGGCGAGATGCGCGCGACCTCGGGGGACGCGCCCCAGGGGAGGATGGCCGCCGTCCGATCCACCGCCGGGTGGCACAGCCAGCTCTTCGCCGAGGCGACGTGCCGGCCCGGCACGCGCGCGCCCTGGTCCCGCGCGAACCCCCCGACCGCGGGGCCGCGATGCGCCGCGTCCCAGGGAAGGGCGAGCGCGCCCTCCGGCAGCTCGTAGGGCCCGGGCAGGTAGAGGTGCGACGGCAGGAGAGGGCGCGGAGCGACGTCTCCGGGACCGACCAGCTGGGCGACCTCGAAGACGCTCACCGCCGCGCCCGGATCCCTCGCCTCGAGGTCCGCGTAGGCGAGCGCCGAGTTGGAGGTGCCCAGGTCGATGCCGACGCAGTATCGCAGGGCCATCAGCCGCCCGCCGCGGAGTCCGGCTCGCCCTCGCCGCGCACCGAGAACTCCAGCTTCCAGGCGGCGCCGGCGTGGGCCGGGTCGCGCGCCACCAGCTCCAGCTCCAGCGTGCCCACCTCGGTCGCGCCGGCCCGCAAGCCGACCGGCAGCACCTCGCCGGCGGCGCCCTCGCGGGCGGGAAGCTCCGCCTCGATGGCGGGCAGCTCGGCGAGCTCGTCCAGGTCGTCGACCACCGTGCCGGGCCGATCGTCCCTGCGCGAGGACGAGGAGAAGAAGCGGAACGAGGTGCGCTCCCCCACCACCGCGCCCACCTCCAGCGCCGGTACCTCCACCGCGCTGCCTTCCTCCATGCCGAACGGCGCCAGGCAGACCGCCCGCAGCGGCGGAGCATAGCCGGGGACCGCGGGAGCGGCGGACTCGACGCCGACGTAGTACGCCCGCGCGGTGCCGCCCCGGATGCGGATGCCGCGGCCGCGCCGGGCCAACCCGCTGTAGGCGGCGCCCTCCGCGACCGCCAGGTCCAGGCTCCCGGAGGTGAGCCGCTTGAGCCTCGGACCGCCCTCGGCGGCGACCCACTGGTCGACTTGCGATGCGACGCGCTCCCGCAGGGCCGCGTCCTTGAACACGCCGCCGTTGAACAGGATCGCCGTGGGATGGATGAAGCTCGCTCCGGGCCGCTTCGGAGCGCCGCCCCCGCGCCGCAAGAATGCACCCAGGTGGCGCGTCACGGCCGGGTCCTGCGCGTAGGGGAGCCCGAGGGTGGTGAGGCCGACGCGGCGCTGGGAGGTCGGAGCGGCGTCCACCTTCGCCTCGGGGAAGAACCCCTCCACCACGTTGCGCAGCTCGCGCCACGACAGCTCGGTGCGGATGGTTCCACCGACCAGCCCGCTGCCTCGACCGGGGATGGCGAGCGGCACCACGCCCTTGCTCTCCAGCTCGGGGTGCTCCTTCGCCTGGCGGCAGGCGTAGATGAGCGCGGTGAATTGCCACCCGTCCAGCTTGCGCCCCTCGGCCCGCAGCCGTTCCTGCACCAGGTGCGCGAGCGCCAGGTCCACGTTGTCGCCGCCGAGCAGGATGTGCTCGCCCACCGCCACCCGCGAGAGCGCGAGCCGGCCGTCCTCCTCGCCCACCGCGATCAGGCTGAAGTCGCTGGTGCCGCCGCCCACGTCGACGATCAGGATGACGTCGCCGGGGCGCACGGACTTGCGCCAGGAGTCCCCCGCCGCCTGGACCCATGCGTACAGCGCCGCTTGCGGCTCCTCGAGCAGCGTGAGCCGCGGCAGCCCCGCCTCCGCCGCCGCTTGCACGGTCAGCTCGCGCGCGACCGCGTCGAACGAAGCGGGCACGGTGAGGGTCACGGCCTGGTCGGCGAGCTTCAGCCCCTCGGCCTCGTGGAGCGCGTCCCAGGCGGCGCGCAGGTGCCGCAGGATGCGGGCGCTCGCCTCGACCGGAGAGAGCCGCGGCACCTCCGGATCGGCGCCGGGGGGAAGGAGCTGCCCGCGCCGATCGACGCCTGGGTGCGACAGCCAGCTCTTCGCCGACGAGATCAGCCTTCCCGGGACCAGGGCGCCGCGGTCGCGCGCGAACTGGCCGACCACCGAATCCGGCGAGTCGCCCCAGGGGAGGTCGAAGGCACCTCTGGGCGCTTCGACCGGAGAGGGCAGGTAGACGAAGGAGGGCAACAGCGGGCGCGGCACCACCTCGCCCGGTGCGGCGATCTGCGGCACCTCCAGCGCGAGCGCAGAAGGAAGCGGCTCTCCGGGGCCCGCCGGCTCGATGGCGAGGTCCACCTCGGCCAGCGCGCTGTTGGTGGTCCCCAGGTCGATGCCCACCGAGTACCGCGGCGTCACGGCAGCTCCACCTCGGCGGGCGCGAGCATCGTCGCATCCTGCCCGGCGGGCGGAGGCGGCAGCCGCACCTCGCGCGCCTTCCAGCCGTGGTGGCGGAGGGTGCCGGTGAACGGCGGGTTGCCGATCACGTTTCCGGTGAGTCGCACCGCGCCGGGATCGAAGCCCGGCGGCACCTGCACCTGCGCGCCCTCCGCTTCGGCGCGGACCGGCTCCAGGGCGAGCGCGCTGCGCAGGACCTTGCGGCAGCCCGCGTGCACGGTCCGGGCAGCGGCGCCCACCTCGGCGTCGCTGTACTTCGCGACGTCCTCCTCGCAGAAGTCGAGCAGCCGGCCTTCTCGCTGCAGCAGGGCGATGAGGTGCAGCGTGCCCTCCGGGAGCGGGCCGGCGAGCGCGGGCCTCTGCGGACCTCGATCGAGATCCTGGCGCGCCGCCGCGACGCGAGCCGCGAAGGGAGGGTCGAAGATCACGCGGAACAAGCAGACGACCGCCAGCCACAGGCGCGGGAAGAAGGAAGGAGGAGTGGATTCATGCATCGATCGGAGCTCCGGAGAAGGAGTGGGTGTCCCAAGCACGGCGGGACTCGAGGGTCAACGGGTGAGGAGCGAACAGGCGCACGGCGTGGCGGCGCAGAGGAGGGCGAGGCGCTTCATGGGGGAGTAGCGTAACCATCCGACGGGGGCGGTCGAGTCATTCGGGGCAAGCAGCTCCACGTACCTCGCGTCATGCTACAAAGCTCAGCCGATGCGAAGAGCCCTGCCCGCCGTGCTGTTGGCCGCCTGTGCCTCACTGAAGCCGCCCAACGCCACCGAGCCTCTCGACGCGCGCGAAGGCGCGGCGATCCCTAGCGACCGCCAGCTTGGGTCGCGCGCGTGGCCGCCGGGGTGGCCGCGCAGCCGCGACGATCGCGAGCTCGTGGACCTCCTGCTGAAGAAGCACGGCGAGGCGCAGCGCGCCCGCATCGAGCGGGGGCTGACGCAGGTGGCGGCCATGTGGCGGCCTCAGGACGGCGACGACCGCGCGCGCCGCGCCTTCGTGGAGGAGTGGTTCGAGTCCGATCCGCGCAAGCTGTCCGCGCTGCTCGGCAGGTTCGAGTACGCGCTGGAGCAGGTCGACGGCTATTTCCTCGACATCGGCCGCGAGCTGCGCCGCTGGAGCGAGCTGGAGCTGGGACCCGAGCTTCCCATCGACGAGCAGTTCGCGGGCCTCGATCTGTCGGCCCACGCCTCCGAGGACCTGTTCCAGTCCAGGCTGGCCTTCGTCGCCCTGCTGAACTTCCCCCTGCCCACGCTGGACGAGATGCTCGCGCAGGGCGGGAAGTGGTCGCGCGAGGAGTGGGCGGCGGTGCGGCTCACCCGGCGCTTCGCGCTGCGGCCCAGCGGCGAGGCGCTCCAGGCACGCGCCAGGGCGTCGGCCGCCGCCGAGGCCTACGTCGCCGGGTACAACCTGTGGATGCACCACGTGCTCACGCGCGACGGCACGCGGCTGTTCCCCAAGGGAGTGCGGCTGATCAGCCACTGGAACCTGCGCGACCAGATCAAGGCGGAATACGCCGAGCCGGACAAGCCGCTGGGTCTTGCGCGCCAGCAGCTCATCCGAAAGGTCATGGAGCAGATCGTGGCCCAGACCGTCCCGCGCTCGGTGATCGACGACCCGCGCCTCGATTGGTACCCGGACACGGGCCGGGTGACCGCCGCGCCGGCGGAGGAGATCGAGACGGAGCAGATGAGCCGGCAGGGCAAGCGGCCGCCGCAGGCGGTTGCGGCCCCGGATCGCGAAGACGACACTCGGTACGCGGTCATCCTGGAGGACTTCCGCGCCGCGCGGCGCACCGACGCGGATTCGCCGCTCGCGCCCACCGAGATCGACCGCCGGTTCCAGTTCGATCGGGAGATCCCCGAGGCGCGGGTCAAGCAGCTGCTGGAGAGCATCGCCGCCTCGCCGCTGGCGCCGCGGGTTGCCGCGCTGATCCGCAAGCGGCTGGGCCGCGCGCTCGAGCCGCAGGACGTCTGGTACAGCGGCTTCCTCCCCCGCGCGAGCTACCCCGAGGCCGAGCTGTCGCGGGTCACCCGGGCGAAGTACCCGAGCGCCGCCGCGTACAAAAAGGACATCCCGCGGCTGCTCGAAGGCTTGGGCTTCTCTTCCGGGAGGGCGCGGTTCTTCGACTCGCACATCGACGTGGACCCGGCGCGCGGTGCGGGCCACGCCATGCCCTCGGCGCGCCGCGGCGACGATCCGCACCTGCGCACGCGGGTGAACCCGGACGGGATGGACTACAAGGGCTACAACATCGCGGTCCACGAGATGGGCCACAACGTCGAGCAGATCTGCTCGCTCTACGAGGTGGACCGCACGCTGCTTGCGGGAGTCCCCAACACCGCCTTCACCGAGGCGCTGGCGTTCACCTTCCAGAACCGCGACCTGGAGCTTCTGGGCCTATCCAAGCCCGATGCGCGGAGCGAGCAGCTGCGCGTGCTCAGCGACTTCTGGGCGACCTGGGAGATCAGCGGCGTGGCGCTCGTCGACCTGGCCGTGTGGCGCTGGATGTACGCGCACCCGGACGCCGGGCCGCGGCAGCTTCGCGAGGCGACCATCGGCATCGCGCGCGACGTGTGGGATCGCAACTACGCGCCGGTGCTGGGTGGGAAGGGCTCGCTGCTGCTCGCCATCTACTCGCACATGGTCAGCGCGTTCCTCTACCTTCCGGACTACCCGATCGGGCATTTGATCGCGTTCCAGCTGGAGGAGAAGCTGCGCGGGCCCCGCTTCGGAGCGGAGTTCGAGCGCGCAGCCTCCTTCGGGCGGGTCACTCCGGATCTGTGGATGGAGCACGCGACGGGGGCGCCGGTGTCGGCGGAACCGCTGCTGCGGGCCACGGAAGCGGCCCTGTCCGCCGAGGGCGGCTAGGCCGGTCAGGCCTCGGTCAGGCCCCCTGCGGCTCCTCGTCCTCCAGCCGCGGTTGCGGGCCGGGGACGATTCCCGCGAGGTCCGGATCTTCCACGCCTTCGGCGGGCGGCGCGCGGGTCTCGCGCTCGCGCTTGCGCTCGTCGCGGCGCTCCTGCTTGGCGCGCTGCTTCTCCTTGCGCGCCAGCTCTTTCTGTCGCTTGTTCGAGCGCGTCTGCACGAGTCCTCGCCTCCCGGAACGAATGAAGCCCAGCCTCTAGGTCAGGCCGGGCTCCATCCTACTGCCACTGCGCGGCGGTCAGGCGATTGGCTTGACGTTCGCCGCCTGCAGGCCCTTGGGCCCCTTCTTGGTTTCGAATTCCACCTTCTGTCCCTCGGCCAGGCTGCGGAAGCCGTCCGCCACGATGGCAGTGTGATGGCAGAAGACGTCGGGTCCGCCGTTGTCCTGCACGATGAACCCGAATCCCTTCGCGTCATTGAACCACTTCACGGTACCGGTTGCCATTTTCGATGCACTTCTTTCATGTGCTCGCGGCGGACTGCCGCGAGACCGCTGTCGCTGCAACGGCAGGAGGTCGTGTAACCCAGACTGCGCCGGAAGTCCAAGGCAAACCTGGCGGCAGCCCGTCCGTCCGATGGCCGGGGCGGATCGCTGACAATCCCGTGACACGCCCTGACTAGGGTGCGTGGGTTTACTTACCAGCACTGGAGGTGCCGATGCTTCGTTATGCCGCCGACCGGCGGACGCTGGGGTACCTCGCCTTGACGGCGCTCTTGTCGGTGGTGAACTGGAAACTCGGGCGGGTGCACCCCGTCCTCTACCCCGTGACGCTGTTCATGTTCTTCACCACGGCGGTGGTCAGCCACAACCACAACCACCTGGGCGTCTGGCGGTCCAAGTGGTTGAACTTGCTCACGAGCTACGTGATCGCCCTGTTCTACGGGCACCCGGCCGTCGCCTGGGTCCCGACGCACAACCAGGTGCACCACAAGCTGAACAACAAGCCAGGTGACAGCTCGCGCTCTCCCAAGTGGTTCGCCGGCAACCATCTGTTGGCGCTGCTCGTGTACCCGACGCTCACCAACCTGGCGCAGACGCGCGACATCAACGCTTTCCTCAAGGACCTGTGGAAGCGCGACCGGCCGGCGTTCCGGGCGGCCGCCTCCGAGTACGTGGTGTTCTTCGGGACCATGGCGGTGCTCTTCGCCCTCGACTGGCGCAAGGCGCTGCTCTTCTTCGTCATCCCCCAGCAGGTCGCCCTGTTCGCCATCCAGTGCGTGAACTACCAGCAGCACGTCGAGACCGACGCGGACAGCGAGTGGAACCACTCCCGCAACTTCGTCGGACCGGTGCTGAACGGGCTGCTCTTCAACAACGGCTACCACACCGTGCATCACCTCAAGCCCGGCGTGCACTGGTCGGAGCTGCCCCAGCTCCACGCGCAGTACGCCGCCGGCATCCACCCGTCGCTCCTCGAGCGCTCGTGGCCAAGGTACTTCGGGCGCACGTTCCTGCTGAGGCCCCTGGTCCGGACGCCGGCGCCAGACCTTCCGGCCGATCCGGCCTGAAGCCGGCTCGATCCGCGCACGCACCCAGGAGTACACTCCTCCGGCCTTCGACCGGGGGTGTACGGATGCGCGGAACGATGATGGACGTCCCTCTGACGGTGCCGCTCCTCGCGGATCGGGCGGCCCGCTATTTCGCCGACGTCGAAGTCGTCTCGCGCCAGCCGGACCGCGCGCTGCACCGGACCACCTGGGGCTCGGTGATCGCGCGCGCCCGCGCCCTGGCCGGCGCGCTCCTGAACGCGGGGATGCGAAAAGGCGATCGCGTCGCGACGCTGATGTGGAACCACGCGCCGCACCTGGAGACGTACTTCGGCGCGCCGCTCGCCGGCGGCGTGGTGCACACGCTCAACCTGCGCCTCTCGCCCGACGACCTCGCGTACATCGCGACTCACGCGCAAGATCGCTTCCTCGTCCTGGACGACGTGCTCCTGCCGCTGCTCGACAAGTTCCGCGCGCGTGCGCCGTTCGAGAAGATCATCGTGGTCCGGCACACCCCGCGCGAGGCGCCCGCCGGATGCATCGACTACGAAACCTTCGTCAGCTCGGCCGGCGGACGGTTCGATCCGCCCGAGCTGGACGAGCAGGATCCCTGCGGCCTCTGCTACACCTCGGGCACCACCGGCAAGCCGAAGGGCGTCGTGTACACGCACAGGTCGACGGTGCTGCACACCATGTTCGTGCCCTTCACCGACGGGCTCGCCCTGCGCAACTCGGACACGCTCTTGCCCGTCGTCCCCATGTTCCACGTCAACGCCTGGGGCCTGCCTTACGGCTGCGCCCTGACCGGCGCGAAGCTGGTCTTCCCGGGTCCCCACCTCGACGCGCAGAGCCTGCTCGACCTGCTCGAGCGCGAGCGCGTCACCGTGGCCGCCGGCGTGCCGACCATCTGGATGGGCATCCTCGACGCCCTGGAGAAGGAGCCGGGCCGCTGGAAGCTGCAGCCGGGGCTGCGCATGATCGTCGGCGGCTCGGCCGCTCCCGAGGCCCTCATCCGCGGGTTCGACAAGCACGGGCTGCGGCTCGTCCACGCCTGGGGAATGACCGAGATGTCACCCCTGGGCTCCTGCTCGTGGCTCAAGGCAGGCATGCTCGACCAACCCTACGACGAGCAGGTCCGCGTCCGCGCCAAGCAGGGCCTCCCCGCCGGGCTGGTGCAGGTGCGCGGGGTCGACGAGAGCGGCCGCGAGGTGCCGTGGGACGGCCACACCCAGGGCGAGCTGCAGGTGCGGGGTCCCTGGGTCGCCTCGTCGTACACGGACATGGAGGGCTCGGAGGACCGCTGGACGAAGGACGGCTGGTTCAAGACCGGCGACGTGGTCACCATCGACTCGCACGGGTACCTGAACCTGACCGACCGCACCAAGGACCTGATCAAGTCCGGCGGCGAGTGGATCAGCTCGGTGGCGGTGGAAAACGCCCTGATGGGCCATCCTGCCGTCAAGGAAGCGGCGGTCGTCGCCGTGTCGCATCCGAAGTGGGTCGAACGGCCCCTCGCCGTGGTGGTTCTTCGCGACGGCGCGCGCACGAGCGCCGACGAGCTGCGCGGGTTCCTCGCCGGCCGGGTGCACTCTTACTGGGTGCCGGACGCGTTCGAGTTCATCGACGCCATCCCGCGCACCTCGACGGGCAAGTTCCTCAAGTCGGCGCTCCGGGAGAAATACCGGGAGTACCGGCTGCCGGGCTGCTGAGGCACCGCGACGGCGACACCGACGGCGACAGCGACAGCGACAGCGACAGCGACAGCGACAGCGACAGCGACAGCGACAGCGACAGCGACAGCGACAGCGACAGCGACCGGCCCTAACCGAATTGCCAGCGCGCCACCACGGTTCCTGCGTCGATCTGAGCGACGCAGATCACTTCGCGGTTGCCGGGACGCATTTCCGCCCAGGCGACGTGCGTGGGGTTGGAGCGGACCCACAGCACGTCGATGCGCTTTCCTCCCGCCGCGGCCTGTCGCTCCTCCTGGAGCCGCGCCACCACGTCGAGGTGCTCTTGGAGGGCGCCGCGCACGTCGGCGCGGAAGAGCTGTGGAGGGATGCGGAGGGGAGCGGGCGGGGTTGAGGTCGGGGTCGGGGTCTCGACGATTCGTTTCGGTGAGATGAGCATCAGCGAGCCGGGTTTTTGTTTCAGATTCACATACAACATTAATAAGCACGTGGCGGTGGAAGCGGAAGGGAGCCTCTTTCCGAGAGACACGGAAGACTATTTTGAATCCCTTAAAGGCGGTCACAAAACTGAGGCGTTGTTTGGCATCAAGGCAGGGACGCGTAGCCGGCGAGTCGGAGTGTTTTTTAAAATCAGGCCGGGACTTGTGAACTTCAGCAATTTCACCCGCCATTTCGAGCCTTGTATTTCCAACTGTTCTAATACGCCACCGCCTTTCAATTTCAGCGAGACCGATTTTGCCCTGGACGTGGGCGGAGTTTTGGAGTTTTATACGTCGCGGCGAACATTCATTCGGGTGGACGTGGGAGACACCATCGTCCACTCGAACTCCGGTGAGAGAATAGAGCTTCCTGCATCCGTAAAGCAAGAAGGATATTTTGTAATCAAGAGCGCGATTCGTTCCACAAGTCACAACCCACAACTCAACGTTGGCGTGGGCTTTCGTTTATTTGAAAAGGCGCGAGGGCCGAACAGCGACAATGCCGGCAAACCGAAAAAGCGGGTGCCGAGGTTTGAGATTGGTGCTCAATTCAGCTCGCTTTCGTTAAATCAACACAGCGTCATCTGTTTCAGTGTCTGCCTTACCGGCGGTGGTAGAACTGATTCCGAACCGGGCGGAGGAGCCAGATTCACCTACAACCTCACTGACAACATCGGCCTGGAGGCGGAAGGTAATGGTTATTGGCCAAATGAAAGTGACCCCCCTGTGGAGAAACTTTCATGGCAGAATACAAGTCGTTCGCGTTATCGTTAATCCGTTTAGTTGGGCAAGCAAATGAAGAAAAAAAGAGCCTTCGACTTCGCGCCCTGGTTCATCATTTATTCTTTAGCGAGCAAGTACCCAAAAAGATGATTGCGCGCCAACTCCAGGTCAGCAAAGGTTTCGTCAAGCGCTGGACCAGCAGCGCGGAGCAAGACCTCACCAGCGATGGTCGCGGTTGGCCGAAGGGCCAACATCGCAACTGGGATAAGACAACCCGCGAGCGCATCAAAGAGATTCATCAGTTTCAGCTGCACGACCCGCAGCAGTTCTTCTGCGGGGCCACGGCCATTGCTCAGGAATGGCGTCGGCGTTATCCTCAAGAAGCAGCACCACCGTTACGCACCATCGGTCGGATCCTGGCTGAACTGGGGCTGTCAGGTAAACGGCGGACTGCGAAAACCAAAGGTGCCGCCCGCTATCTCTGTTATCCGGAACACACTATCTATCACGAGCTGCCGGGTCGAGTGTTGGAAGCCGACTTCATCGGCAAGAAATACCTCGGCGGCGGCGAGCCTTTGAACTTCATCAGCTTTTGTTTCAAAAAGCAGCCGAAACTGCGCCATTTCCAGTATGTGCCCGCCCAAACCGCGGACGTAATAATCAACCAGTGTCAACGCTTCTTCGAACGTTTTGAGAAACCGGACTATCTGAAAGTCGACAACTGTCCGGCCACCATTGGTGGCGGCGCGCAACGTACCCTCTCGCGCTTCATCTGTTTCCTCTTGAGCAAACAGGTGATCCCGATCTTCGCGGTCCCGCGCCAGCCTTTCTCGCAAGCTTCGATCGAAGGTAACAATTCCGTCTTCTCACGGAAGTTCTGGCACCAACGTGAATTCGTCTCGCGGCCCGATGTCCTGAAGCAACTGGAGTGGTTCAACCAAGCCTCCGAACTGTATACCGACTATTCTCGGCCGCTGCAGGTGCGATCCGGCAAGATCAAATTCGTGCCCCAGGTCTACTTCATTCGTCAGGTCGCCGATGAAGCCGGAGCCCCCTCCGGCTTCATCAACGTCCTGAATGAAAAGATCTCTTTGCCGGCTGCTTACATCAGTTACTTTGTCCTGGCCCGCTGGGATCTTTCCAAACAGCGTCTGGAAATCCATTTTGAGAAAGAACTAAAAGCAAAAACTATCAAACAAGTGAAGTTCGCCATCAACAAGAACGCGACCTTCGCCAAGGGGTCACTTTTATTTGGCACTTAACCCGTAGTCAGCGCCCTGCGTCAAACAGAACCTTACTTTGTCCGCGCTACCGGCAGTGGCGATCACGCGCGCGCCGAAGGCTTTGCCAAGTTGCATCGCTGAGCAGCCCACTCCACCGGCTGCCGCATGGACCAA
>Ga0137409_10002144_pt1 | contig 21267 bp, 24 predicted proteins | sample CZODoug1_16funga_FD_122059 | JGI IMG/M metagenome (GOLD analysis project Ga0137409, IMG submission 122059) | Vadose zone soil fungal communities from Angelo Coast Range Reserve, California, USA - CZODoug1_16fungal (Hybrid Assembly) | ecosystem: Environmental > Terrestrial > Soil > Vadose zone... | reverse complement strand
CGTAGCACATGGCTTCGTCAATGCCATGCGTGACTTCTTCGCCGAAAAAAATCCGACCAAGCGCGACGCGATCGCGGCCCATCAGCTTAGCGTGCTTCGCGATCACCAAGGACCGCGCGAAGAGAAGCTGTGGCTTTAAAGACGTTAAACAGATGTTCGCCGAGATGAAGGGCATTGCAGGCTAGCCATCACATACTCGCGTAGGCTTGACGCTTCAACGCCAAGAAATCACCTTCGCTCAGTCCAGCTCGCATCTTCGTGCTGGCCATTGAATCGGCCCCGGCTGGGAATCGGAGGGTTGCGCCGGTATCGTTGGCTGCCGAAAAGACTGCGTTTGCGACATCTCCGAGAGCCGTTGTGAATTCGGGTAGATTGCTCATCTGCGCGTTCAGTTGCGGCTGGTAGGGCTCCGGAAACGAGTTCGCATCGTTGAACGCCATCATGTTTGCTCGGAACCTGGTGTCCGGTCCGTAGCCAGGCTCGACCAATTTTACACGGATGCCAAACGGCGCAAGCTCGTGGTAAAGCGCTTCCGAGAAGCCCTCGACTGCGGTTTTGGTTGCAGCATACACGGAAACGAGAGGCGCGGGATTGAATACGACACTGGACGTGACGTTGACAATCGTGCCCGAGCCACGCTGGCGCATGTGCGGCACGATTGACCGGGCCATCGCGATGGTGCCAAGCGTATTGGTTTGAAACAAGCGGCGGGTCAACTCGTCCGAGGTCGTTTCGAGCGGCGAGAACACTCCAAAGCCGGCATTGTTGACGAGGGCGTCGACGCCACCGAACGCACCGAGCGCTTCGCTGACGGCCACCCGAACACTCTCCGCATCGGTCACGTCGAGCGCAATTACACGCAAATTGTTCGAACTTGCGTTGAAGAGGCCGTCTTGAGGCTGACGCATCGTCGCAACGACATTCCAGCCATTGTTGAGGAAGAGCTGTGCAGTTGCTTTGCCGAAGCCCGACGAGCTGCCAGTAATCAGAGCCGTTTTCATCCGTTTTCATCCCCTAGCGAGATCCGGATGGAAACTAGCTGTCCGCGGCAGGACTGCCTATAATTGCGCATCCGTAATCCGTTATAGATCGTCCGGGACATGGAACCATTTGCCGATGTGATCACCCTGCTGCGACCTCGCGCGATCGGAACGAAGGTTATCGAAGGAGCCGGGCGTTGGGCCGTACGGCGCTCGCGAATGAATTTGGCCGGCTTTGGCCTCGTGCTTATCGGCGAATGCTGGCTCACGGTAGACGGCCACAAACCTGTGCGTCTCGCCAAAGGCGATTTCGTCCTCGTGCCTGCCGACCCTGGCTTCACGATCGCGAGCGACCTCGCATGCGAAGTCGTCTCGATCGACATGGAAGGGGCGTTGCACTGTCAGGCCGACGGGGTCCGATACGGCGATCCAGATCTCGCGCTGGAGTTCAAGCAGCTCGGTGGCAATTTCGAACTAGACTCGGCCAACCGCGGGCTGCTCGGCGGACTGCTCCCGACTCTTGTCCATATCCAGGCCTCCGATCCCGCTGCGGGACGACTTAAGCGCATGATAGACTCGATCGTTGAGGAGTGGCTCGCCGACCGACCAGGCCGCGAAGTCGTCGTTGATCGTCTTATCGAGGTCTTGCTGGTGGAGGCTCTGCGGTTTCGCTCCGAAGGCGTGGACGTCATCGGACAAACGGGCCTCCTCGTGGGGTTGGCTGATCCGCTTCTCGCCCGCGCCCTGAGACGACTTCATAATGACGTTGCTCGCCCCTGGTCGGTGGAGGAACTCGCCAAGGAGGCGGGGCTGTCCCGCTCGGTTTTCAGCGAACGCTTCGGCCAGAAGGTCGGAGTACCCCCGATGCAATACCTGATGGATTGGCGAATGGCCTTGGCCAAGGCCATGCTTCCGCGGGATGCCCCTCCATTGGAAGCCGTTGCGGTCGCGATTGGTTATCAGTCAGCAACGCCTTCAGCACCGCCTTCCGCCGAGAGGTCGGTAGCCCACCCAGTCACTTCGCTCGCACCGCAGCCGGATAAGCAGCGGCCGGCCGCAACCTGCCGATCAGAAGTTATGAGCCTGCGGCCTTTAATTCAAGACCGCTGTGGGCAATGAGATACCGAGGTTCCGCACGACGACCTCATCAGTCAATTTCAACATCCGGACCATTCGAGCAATTGCAGACTTGGTGCCGCGGAACGTGACGAGCCGTCGCGCGAGGGCGTCTTCGAGACGGCAATAGCCGGTCCAGACCTTTGTAAAGGCGGCCAAGTCGGCCTCGATCACGACGTCGCGATTCTGCCCAGGATCCTTCAGGCAAACCTCGATCTCATCTTTTCGGATCAGCAGCCACCAATGGCGCGGATTGCGGCTGCCCTTGGGGATGCCCCTGAAATCGAAGTGCAGGACAAATTCCTGCGCCGGAATATCCTTGCGATCGATGTGCTGGCGTATGCCCCCTATCAGCAATTTTGAATCGAGATCGTCAGGACCAACGAGGCCCCCTCCCCACTTGAGCCCCCATTCGCCCATCATCTCGATCATCGGACGAAATGCCTCTCCGGCTTCCGTCAGCACATAGATGTGCCCTCTGCCCTTTTCCTTCGCATTGGGCTGAATGACACCAGCGGCCGCCAATTCCTTCAGGCGCTGCGCAAGCATGGTTCTGGAGATCAGCGGGATGGTCGCCAGGAAATCGCCATAGGATCTGGGGCCATAATAGAGCTCGCGAATGATCAGCGGCGACCATCGATCGCCGAATATCTCGGCCGTCTTCGCGACGGGACAGAACTGACCGTATCTGATCATGAGCTCGACCTCACGGGCGCTTGGGAAGTCTCTTTTCCGTACCAATCCTCGAAATGTATCCCAGCGATGTGTGATCGACCCATCACGCTTTCAAGCGAAGCAAGCCGTTTTTCAGCCCATCCGCGCACAGGAAGTTGGGTACGGAATACAAACTTGATATCGAACGCCCCGGCGCCAATTGTGGGTATGGGGCAGCGATCCCTTGGATGGCTTCAATCAGTTTTCAGCGAGAGGCCGCAACGTGACAGAGCTGCTGTTGATCGTTTCGCTATCGTTTTCCACACTTAGAGGAGACCCAAGATGGCAACAAGTGTCAAACAGATGTTGGAAGCTGCGAACGCTATCGTTCCGAAAATCACGTCAGCGCAAGCCGACGGCATGATCGCGAAGGGCAATACCCTAATCCTTGATGTTCGTGACGCGCCGGAGGTCGCCGCAAGCGGCAAGATCGCCGGCGCCATAAACGTGCCACGCGGCATGTTGGAATTCCGTGCCGACCCGGAATCCCAGTATCACGATAAAAACTTCGAAAGGGGAAAAACGGTCATTCTGTATTGCGTCTCTGGCGGGCGAGCGGCTCTCGCTGGCAAGCTGCTCAAGGAACTGGGTTACGACGACGTCTACAATCTCGGTAGCTTCAAAGACTGGACCGGGACGGTCGATAAGATCTGAATGAAGACAACGGCCCGAAGCGGTTGCTGCGCAACAGAGATACGGCAGCAGATGCCGCCTCTGGCGCTGTCATTAGCGACACGTCGCTAAACCCCGGCAAGTTCGGGCCGGACCGACTCAAACGAACACGACGAGCAGTGCGCATGACGATGAGAGGACGAGCTCTGACTAAGCCGTTCGCAACTTCTCCGAACGATAAGTCGAACCACGCTCTGGTCTATGACGTCCCCGCCAGCGAAGTGCCGCAAGGCCGCGTCAGGACTTCTCTGGTGAGGTCCAATGGCGACGCCACCGTGATTGTTCCTATCCGCCACAAGTAACGTGCTATTGCGAGCGAAAGCCGGCCAGGTAAATGGCCCAACACGGCGAAACTTCTTCGACCGTTAGTGGCGCAGGCGCATGATATCTTGCGTGAGCGCTTTGAAGCAGGCGGCTCAGCCGAAGACTATCTATACGATAGGACGAAACTTGCCGACAGCACAGTGGTTGGTCTGGTCCACATTGCATCGATATCTAACGGAATACGCGATCGGAACACGGTCGCTCCACTCGCAGCGATTGCGGTGGGTGGTTACGGACGAGGGGAACTGGCCCCGGGCTCCGACCTCGACTTGCTCTTTCTTCTCCCTGAAGGAAATCAAGCTTGCGCACGAGGCGTTGCGCCGACAATAAAGGCTTGCATCAGCGCAGTCGTCGCAAGCCTCTGGGATCTAGGATTCGAGCTAGATCATGCGGCGCGGTCGCCGAGCGAATGCCTTGAGCTTGCAAGCGACGATGCCGCCTTTCTTGCCCGGTCTGGTTGACCGGCGATTCCTATGGGGCGGTTTCGGCCTATTCACTTCTCTCGACACCGATATCGCGGCGCTCCTCTCTGGTCCTGACGCTGGACGCTGGAGGGACGCGATCGGCGACGCCCTGTCAAGCACTCATCGCCGTGCGCCGCGCGAAATGCAACGTTTGGAGGACGAGCCTGACCTCAAGCGAGGCCCCGGCGGCCTGCGAGACTTGCGGCGCGCAATCTGGGCCAATACGCCCGCATCGGCGCGTCCCATGTCGCTCACGCAAGCGCCGCTTATCGAAGCGCACCGTTTCTTGTGGCTTGTGCGGTGTCATTTGCATTTTCTCGCGGGTCGCGCAGACGACCGTCTTAGCTTGCCACTCCAACCCGGCAACGCGCTACAAAACTCCGCTGCGCCTCACCTGTTGGACCTTTTCCGTTATCACGCCCGCAATGTTCTGGCTGCGATCCGTGTTACGCCGCCTGCCAAGTCTGGAATACAAACTTGATATCGGAAATCGGATCGTCGATTTCTAGTCGTGGGCAGTGACCGCCTGGAACGCTTCGTTCAAGCAAATTTGTCTGCAGCCCGCGTGTTGACTGTGATCAGAAACAAAAGGTGACCCATGAATGCAAGGAACCCCGTGTTGTGGATTTCAGTATGTGCCCTCGCCCTGCTCACCGGACCAAGTCTGACCCGAGCCCAAACCGTTACCGAGGCTGACGTCGTCAAGGCCATCTCCAATTTGGAAAATGACGGCGTCAAAGCAGATCTGGCCGGCGACCCGGCCTTTTATCGGAAGGTTCTGGCTGAGGATTGGACCCGGGGCGACAGCGACGGAACTTACTACACCAAGGCCGGCCTCTTAAATCTGATGGCCGACGCCAAGAACATCAAGACAAACAGCGAGAAACTCTCCGAACTCAAGGTGCGCGTGTACGGCGATACAGCCGTCGCAACCTACAAAGACACCTATGACATTCTGATCATGGGTCAGCGTCGCGCGCACACCATCATCGCTACTGACACGTTTGTCAAAATCGATGGCGAATGGAAGCAGGTCGCAAGCCACGGGGCTGAAGTGAAGAAGTAGCCGCTTACACTTTGATCGTGACGCTCGCTGGATGCCGTCAGCGGCCCTGAGGTCATCTTCAGCAAAAGAGGCACGAACTCAATCCCAGGCACAAGCACCGGAATTCGTTCTGATGTCATTCGATGTCGACGGCAGCGAAAGCCGTACACGGCGGGTGACGCCGGACAAGGAGACAAGATGAGCAAGAACAACACGGCCTCTCTGCTGCCCTTTGTGCAAGGACGATACATCGAAAACTCCCGCTGGTACATGGGGAGCGTCATGACGTTTCTCGTCAACAGCGAACACACGAACGGCAGCTTCAGCATCACGGAGTACCTGTCAAAGCCTGGGAACGAACCTCCGGCGCACGTGCACCATCGGGAAGATGAGTTCTTCTACATACTGGAAGGCCGCATCGATGCTTACATCGGCAAAGAGCTCTTATCCGCGGGTCAGAACGAAGGCGTGTTCTTTCCTAAATTCATCCCGCATACGTTCAGGATCCTCACTCCGCGATTGCGGATGCTGATCTGGCTGTCTCCGGGCGGCTTCGAAGGCTACTTCCGCGATATGAGCGAACCAGCCCGCTCGCTCGATCTTCCAACACACGCCGCGAACTATGGTGAGGCCGGCCGATATGGATCACACATTGCGGCCGGAAAAGAGCACGGGATTTCGTTCCTTTCATCGGAAGAGATACGGCAGCAGATGCCGCCTCTGGCAGAATTACTCGCGCTCGACGATCAGGGTGACAGTGCACTGATGAGAAACGCCACAGGAGGCCGCAATGAGTGAAGTGATCGCCGCGACAGGCGCCAGGGAGCGCGCGCCAACTTCCAACATTGATCCGTTCTCGCTCGAATTCCTCGCCGATCCTTTCCCGGCTCATCAGGAGTTGCGCGAGGCCGGCCCGGCCGTTTGGCTGTGCCGCTACGGCGTCTGGGCGGTGGCGCGATACGAAGACGTGCATCGCGTCCTCACCGATTGGCGGACATTTTGTTCTAGCCGCGGCATCGGTATGAGCGATTTCTCCAAGGAGAAGCCCTGGCGGACACCGAGTCTCGTCCTGGAGAAGGACCCACCCGAGCATGACCGCGCCCGCGCCGTGCTCAATCGTGCGCTGTCGGCGAGCGTCATGAAACAGCTTCGCGATTCTCTTGCGTCCGCTGCCGAGGCGCTGATCGAGAAGCTGCTGGAAGCGCGTCGTTTCGACGCCATTCCGACATTGGCCGAAGCCTATCCGCTTTCCGTCTTCCCCGACGCCGTAGGCCTGCGCAAGGAAGGGCGCGACCACTTGAGGCCCTATGCCAACGCGGCGTTCAACGCCTTTGGGCCCGACAACGAGTTGCGGCGCGATGCTCTTGCAGGCGCCGCGCCGCATGCCGCCTGGGTGAGCGAGCAATGCCGGCGCGAAAATCTTTCGCCCGACGGCATCGGCGCGAAGATCCACGAATCGGTCGATACCGGTGAGATCAGCGCAGAGGATGCGAGGCTCTTGGTGCGTTCGCTGCTGAGCGCCGGGATTGATACAACTGTCAACGCGCTGGGCGCCGCAGTTTATTGCCTGGCGCGATTCCCGACCGAAATGGCGAAGCTCAACAAAAATCCTTCTCTCGCCCGCGCCGCCTTCGAAGAGACGATCCGCTTCGAATCGCCGGCGCAGACGTTCTCGCGCACGACAACGCGGCCCGCCGAGATCGGCGGCGTGCAGCTCGACGCAGGCGAGAAAGTCCTGATGTTATTGGGCGCCGCCAATCGCGATCCGCGCAAATGGGACAGGCCCGATATTTACGACATCGAGCGTCGGACGGCGGGCCATGTCGGGTTCGGCGCTGGCATTCATGTGTGCGTCGGCCAATTGCTGGCGCGGGTTGAGGGCGAGGCGATGCTCACTGCTCTCGCCAGAAAAGTTCGCGCGATCCGTATCGACGGCGAAGTCAAACGAGCCTTTAACAATACGCTGCGCGGGCTTCAGTCTTTGCCTGTCGAGCTGGCGCCCGCGTAGCCAGGAATTCTCCGGACAACGACACATGAATAGCCACGTCGAATTGGTTTCCCGCTATTTTGTCCGCGAGCCTCGGGTCGACGGCTTTTTCGACGCGTACAGCTGCAGCGTTCAATATGTGGTCGCTGATCGTGACACGGGACGTTGCGCGATTATTGATCCGGTACTCAACTACGACAAAAAGTCTGCGGCAACGGCGACGTCGTCGGCCGACGCGCTGCTCGCCTTCGTGCGCGAACGGAAGCTCACAGTCGAGTGGATTCTCGATACCCATCCCCATGCGGATCACTTTTCGGCGACCGCTTATCTCAAGGAGAAGACGGGCGCGAGGACTGTGATCGGAGAGCGCGTCACAGACGTGCAGCGGCTTTGGAAGGATATCTATAATCTGCCGCCAAGTTTCAGGACCGACGGTTCACAATGGGACCGGCTGTTCGCCGACGGCGATGTCTTCCACATCGGCGATCTCGAGGCGCGCGTGCTGTTCTCTCCCGGTCACACCCCGGCGTCGGTTACCTACGTGGTCGGCGATGCCGCCTTCATACATGATACGCTTTTCATGCCCGATTTCGGCACGGCGCGTTGCGATTTTACGGGAGGCGATGCACATGCGCTCTGGCGCACGATCGAACGCATCCTGGCCCTGCCTAATCACACCCGCCTTTTCACGGGCCACGACTACATGCCCAACGGTCGCCCACCCGCCTGGGAAAGTACCGTAGCTCACCAGCGTGCCCGGAACATTCACCTTGCCCAGGCGCATGGCGAGGCAGAGTTCGTTGCCCTTCGCCGCGCACGCGACGCAAGTTTGCCGATGCCAAAGCTCATTCTGCACGCTCTGCAGGTCAATATCGCAGCAGGACGCCTGCCTCCCGCCGAAGACAACGGCGGACACTTTTTGAAGATACCGCTCAACGCGCTTGCGACCTTTCGCGAATGAGGGCCGTCTCGCCACCGAACAAGGCGCCGTAGCGCAGTTCGCGGATGAACAGCGGTGTCGATTAGCCACCAGGTCGCGGCGCTGCGTTCTCCAAAATGAATCTCGCTTTAACAACAGGAGGTCGAAACATGACGTTACAGATTGGTGCTGTCGCTCCGGACTTCGTAGCCGAGACCACCGAAGGGAAAATCAAATTCCATGACTGGATCGGCAATAGCTGGGCACTGCTGTTCTCGCATCCCAAGGATTTCACCCCGGTTTGCACCACCGAGCTCGGTGCACTCGCCAGGCTGAAACCGGAATTCGACAAGCGCGGCGTCAAGCTGATGGGTCTTTCGGTCGATCCGGTCGACAAGCACGCCAAGTGGTCGGAAGACATCCGCGAGACGCAAGGCGCCGCGCCGAACTATCCCATGATCGGCGACACCGATTTCCATGTCTCGAAGCTCTACGACATGCTCCCCGCCTCGACGTCGGGCAATGTCGCGGCCCGGACGGCCGCCGACAACCAGACCGTCCGGAACGTCTTCATCATCGGACCCGACAAAAAGATCAAGCTGGTGCTGATCTATCCGATGACGACGGGGCGCAGCTTCGTAGAGATATTGCGCGTCATCGATTCCCTGCAGATGACGGCCAAGCATCGCGTCGCGACGCCTGCCGATTGGAACCAGGGTGACGACGTCATCATCGCGGGCTCCGTCAGCGATGACGAGGCCAAAACGATCTATCCGAGCGGTTGGAAGGCGCCGAGGCCGTACCTTCGTATCGTGCCGCAGCCGAAGTGACGTTTTAGACTGGCGTCGCTGCGAAGCGATGCCAGTCCGCGCGAGGGCGCGGACGCAAAGTCAAACGCGAGCGCAGGAAGGTACGGAATACAAACTTGATATCAAACCCGGGGGCAGCGATTTTCGTCGAGAGCCGTGATCGCCAGGAAAGCCTCAATCAGTTTCCAGCCGGTAGCTCGCGATCAGGGCCCTCGGAGAGAACCCTGAGTTCCGTCTTTGACACGCCACAGGAGTCATAAAATTGAATACAGAAAAAAAGACGTTCGTTCTCGTTCACGGGGCTTGGCACGGTGGCTGGTGCTACCGTCAAACCGCGGCCGCATTGCGCAAGATGGGGCACGAGGTTTTCACACCGACCCACACGGGCGTCGGCGAACGTGCTCATAAGGCGGATGAAAACATCACCCTCGAAACCCACATTCGCGACGTCGCAGGCTGCATCGAGGCCGAGGAAATCAGCGACGTCATCCTCGTCGGCCATTCTTATGGCGGCATGGTGATCACCGGGTTAGCCGACCGGATGGCCGATCGCATCAAGGCGCTTGTCTATCTTGATGCCTTTGTACCGGACGACGGAGACTCTTTGTTGGCGCTGCTGCGCAAAGCGCTCGAACCGCCGGTGGCCGAGCAGTTCATCGGCGCCTTTCGCGACGCGGGCCTGGAAAACAACAGCGGGATGACGCATCCGCTCACGGCGGAAATCCTCCACGTCTCGCCTGCAAATCGCGAATGGGTGAACCGGCGCTGCGTCCCGCAGGCGCTTGCCACGTTCGAGATGCCGGTCTTGCTGTCGGGTGAGATCGAGAACGTGAAACGCCGCATCTACATCCTGGCCGATGGCTGGGACCCCAGTCCGTTCCGGTATTTCGCCAACAAATTTACCGGAGCCCCAGGATGGGATGTCGTCAAACTGACCTGCGGGCATGACGTCATGGTGGATCTGCCGAACGAACTGGCCGAAACCCTCGCGCAAATAGCGTAACCATTCGGATCTGTAACCCGAGTACGGGGGCAACGGAGTGATTGACAGTATGAGCAATTACAGAAAGATACAGGCCGAAGACTGCCCGTGCCGGGAGGGCATGTTTCCGCGCGGTAAGGTCAGCCGGCGCGGTCTGCTGTTCGCGGTTGGCTCGACGGTTGGGGTATCGTCTGCAAGCCTTGTAAGGCCAGCTCTAGCCGCGGCGCTATCTGCGCCTCCCGGCTCCATCCATTACGACGTTGCTGCTGACCCAACGAAGGAGCAAGGCCGGCCGACATTTGAAGATGGCGGTTATGGCTCGCGCTCGCAGTTCGAGACGGCCGTCCGTCTTCTCGCGCCGAACCCCAACCCCAACACTACTTTTACCCCGCTTGCAGACCTCCTGGGTAACATTACCCCATCCGGCCTGCATTTTGAGCGCCACCACGCCGGCATTCCCGTTATCGATCCCGCGAAACATTCGCTTGTCATTCACGGCTTGGTTGGAACGCCGAAGCGCTTCACCATGGCTGACATCCGCCGGATGTCTTCTGTCACTCGCAAACATTTTATCGAGTGTTCGGGCAATACGCTATCCGGGTGGACCGGGCAAATGGAGAAAACCGTGCAGGCCTCGCATGGCCTTCTGAGCACGTCGGAATGGACAGGCGTTCTTTTTTCTGAGTTCGCCAAGCAAGTTGGACTGAAGCCGGAGGGAACCTGGGTGTTGGCCGAGGGGTCTGATGGCGCCGTAATGACCCGCTCGATCCCGATGGAGAAGATGCTGCGCGATGCGATCCTCGCCTATGGCCAGAACGGCGAAGCCATTCGCCCCGAGCAGGGCTACCCCCTGCGCCTTGTGCTGCCGGGCTACGAAGGCAACACTCACATCAAGTGGATTCAGAGCCTGCAGGTGAGCGGCGTCCCCTTCATGTCGCGCGAAGAGACGTCGAAATACACCGACCTGATGCCGGACGGCGTTGCATGGGAATTCGTTTTCGAAATGGATGCGAAATCCGTAATCACATTTCCCTCCGGGGCGATGCGGCTGCCCGGTCCAGGATTTTACGAGATCACGGGGCTCGCCTGGTCCGGACGGGGCCGGATTTCGGGTGTCGAGGTTTCAACGGACGGCGGCGCCACCTGGCAGAAAGCTGATCTCGAAGGCATTCCCGAACCCATCTGCACAATTCGCTTCAAACTACCTTGGATGTGGGACGGCAAGCCTCGTGTTCTGCTCAGCCGCTGTGCGGATGAGACCGGGTATGTTCAACCCATCCGGAAGCAACTCGTGGAGCAGCGCGGCGTAAACGCATTCTATCACTATAATGGCATCCAAGCCTGGGGCGTTGGCCCCGACGGGAGTGTTAGCAATGCCGCCGCTTAAAATCGCTCTTGCAGCAATTCTTGTTTTCGGCGCACCTGCCGGCGCAGCCATGGCGGAAACGAAAACTGCCTTCGATTTTGGCCAGCCCATCACGAGCGCCGATCTTCAACGTTACCTTTCCATACCGCCAAACGGTGCCGGCCTCCCGCCGGGACATGGCGATGCCAGCCAAGGCCGGATGGTCTACGAAGAGAAATGCGCGGCATGCCATGGAGAAAAGCTTGAGGGCATTAGTGAAACTGGCGCCCCTGCACTTATCGGAGGCCGCGGAACGCTCGTGACGGCGAAGCCTTTCAAAACCGTTGAAAGCTACTGGCCTTATGCGACGACTGTCTTCGATTACGTGAGGAGAGCGATGCCTTTCAATGCGCCCGGATCGCTCACCGGTGACGAGGTCTATGCCGCCACGGCTTATGTGCTCGCGCGCGGGAAGATCATTTCTGAGTCTCAGGTCATGGACGCCTCGTCGCTGCCGGAAGTCGAGATGCCGAACCTGCGGGGTTTTATCCTTGATCCCCGGCCCCGATAGCTAGCTAAAGCTAGCAGCCTGTCGGACTCAGCGCGCTGAGCAGGGTTGGGTAGAACCGATGGATTGATTCGGCCTTTCTTCGTGACAGGGTGGCACGCAGTTGAGCAATTTCCGTACGATTGATCGCAAGACTGGGTACCTTTTGCCTCCGTCGGTGGACGAGTGGCTTCCTGAGAGGCACTTGGCCCGCTTTGTCGTCGAGCAAAGCCTCATCCGAGCTCCGTCGCCTGGTAGCTCGGCATCGCCTGCATCCGCTCCCACCATGTGGCAAATCCACGCCAGCCTTCGGTGACCGCATAAAGCAGCCAATAAGCTTCGGTCGCCAGAACAGCGGTACGTTGGATCAACATACGCAATGCCTGCCCTCCCTAAGTTCAAGGAACGAGCCCATGAGCAAAACCCTGCCTAACCTCAGTTCTATGCTTTCGGTCAGCGCTATCTGTCTTGGCATGGCCCATCCGGCGCTGCTTTTCGCGCAAGATATGTTGCCGCGTCCCGAGCAACCTTTCATCAAAAGTATCCCAATGGAGAAACAGAACGTGAGCACGCTAAAAACTTACCAGAGCCCGGCAATTACCTTCGTGCGGGATGGCAGCGCGCACATAGTCGACCTCACGATCCCAATTCCGAAGACAATCTCCGAAGAGGCGCAAGCGATGCTGACGGCCGCAGCAATGGCGCCGCACCCGTCACCTGAACCGACACAGACGGTCGCGGACGTGCGTGCGGCGCACGCTGAAATGCAGGCTCGGCTAACCGAACAACTCTTGCGGATGTATCCGGTCACAGTGGAGAAAAAATCGCTTGGCGGCGTACCCGTCACACTCGTCACGCCCACAAACGCAAGGGCTGACCTGGAGGACCGGCTGCTAATCAATCTGCACGGAGGCGCTTTTTTTCTTGGCCAGGGCTCGATCCGGGAAGCTATCCCAATTGCAGCGCGAACCGGCATCAAGGTGCTGGCTGTCGACTACCGGCTCGCGCCTGAGGCACCGTTCCCTGCTGCGGTCGACGACACCATTGCAGTATACCGTGAGCTTCTGAAGGACTACAGACCGCAGCACCTCGCGCTGTATGGTTCATCGGCAGGAGCCATACTCTCGGCGCAGGCCTTGGTAAGGGCCCGCCAGCTAGGCCTGCCGCTGCCGGCAGCACTGGGATTCTTCTCTGGTACCGTTGATTTTGCGCATCCCGGCGACAGCGAAGCTTTCTTCAGCGACGAAGGGCTGGCGCCCATGGTCACACCGGTTGCTGTAGTGGCGCATGCATACCTAGGCAGTCACAGCCTCATCGATCCCATCCTATCTCCGGCCTACGCCGACGTTAAGGGATTTCCTCCGGTGCTGCTGATGGGTGGTTCGCGGGACATGTTCCTTAGCGGTACGTCTAACTTTCACCGGCAGTTGCTGCGCGCGGGAGTGCACGCCGAGCTGGTCGTTTTCGACGCTATGCCTCACGTGCATTGGCAGAACCCGAATCTACCCGAATCCAACGAAGCGCTGGATATTCAGGCTGGTTTTCTTGCCGAGAAAGTCCAGGGCCATTCGTAGAACGGTCACAATGGTTGTACCGCAGTGCACGTGCACCCGCTGTCCTGTTTTGACCTGAGCTCGTTCGGTGACCGGCGCTAACCGATCGAAAATCCTGAACTCTCGCTGCAATCCATCATTGGGCACCTTGCAGAGCCTGATGAAGAACCCCATGCGGCATCATCGGGCGAACCCGATCGCAGAGAATCGTAGTCCGGCGCAGGAAATCGTAGAATAGAGCGGGTGAAGCGCTCTGTTTCAAAAATTTTGTTTCATTTTTTGCTGCTAAAACAATGATTTATATAGATCTAGCCATTTTGTGTTGGACGCTTTGTTGGACGTTTTATTGGACACTTTTTGGGCCGAACCAGCCCTGTCACAGCCATCTCCAACCGGCGCTCCTATCTGTTTCAACGTAACCCCAGATCGCCGGCGCACAGCTGAGAGCGCGAGCCCCTCGGCGGACGACTTTGGCCGTCGGGTCATTCATCAAACGGCGCCGCCGACATGATTTGCGATGCCGTCGGAATTGCCTTGCCATGCAACGTGCACCCGGCGGTGCGCGCAACATCGTCGGTCCAGGTCAAGACTTGTGCGGCGGGGTTGTGCTGGCAGTGCTCGACCAGGAGATCGCGGAATTGCGATTTGAACTTCATCCGCGGGTATTTTTCGAGGATTTCCTCGAGAACCTGCGGCGGCACCTGATCAAGGCCCAGACCCAGAAAGTCGAGACCGGCGCCGAGATGGACCAGTGCTATCTCGCCCGCCAGCCGGGCCGGTATTCCCGGAGAGGTGTGCAAAGCGATCGCCTTCCAAACCAGATCCGCACGCTCCGGCGACACCTGATGCTTCGCGCAGAAATCGCGCGCAGCATCCGCGCCATCGACTTCAAACCGATTATCGCGACGGTAGGGAGGGATCAGCCCGAGGTCGTGCAAAAGCGCGGCGCAGAACGCGGCTTCTACATCAGCCACCGGACGGCCGAGGCTTCTGACGGCAAGACTGCCGAAAATGTAGGTTCGAAGACAATGCGCGCAGAGAAATTTGGGCGAACTGGATTCCAAAAGGTCCACCGCGGCAATGCACAGCGCGGTATCCGGAATTCGAACACCGGCCACAGATTTCAAGCGCGCCAAGGTCATCTCTCGCTCCTAGGATTGAGTCATTCATCCGTCGATGCCCATGGCGGCCTGCCGCGGGGCCTCCGACCGCGTCGGGGCGGGAGTGGCAGGTTCGGGCGACATCCTCGCTATCGGCGTGAAACTCCATGGCGAGGCAGACCTCGGCGATGAGTTCGCTTACCTGCGCGCCAATCATGTGCAATGCGGTAACCGCCGACCCCGCTGCTGATCACGACGACATCATAATTGGCAGCTGCCCCAGATGGTGCCGGGGCAAGATCGCCTCAGTACTCGAACCATCCTGCAAGCTGCCGGTTCTTTTCTTCGGTAAAGGGCGAGTAGAGATGTTCGATCGCGACGTCGGGCGGGGAGATCAGCATCGACTTGGCGTGTGTAAGGGCATCGAAGCCATACTTGCCATAGTAGTGGCCCATCCCGGCGGATCCGGTACCACCGAACGGCATGGTCTCGACGAACAGATGAACGTTCACCAGATTCACGCCGCCTCCACCAAAGGACAGCTGGCCGATGAACCGGTCGATGGCTTTCTGATCGCGGCTGAAGATAAAGCCGGCGAGCGGACGTCCCGTTTTCGCCATCCGCGCCATCGCCTCATCGAATGACTTATAGGTCAGGATCGGCAGGATGGGTCCGAAGACCTCGTCCTCCATGATCTTGTCATCCCAGGTGACGGGATACAGAAGCGTGGGATCGAGATAGTGCGCATCGCGGTCTGACTTGGCGCCGGCGATCACCTTGGCGGGATCGATGAGCGAGGCCAGCCGGTCAACCGTGCGGGCGTTGATGATGCGCGAGTAGTCGGAGTTGGATCTCGGGTCATTGCCGAATAGCTCAACCAATGCCTTCTTGGCCTCGGCGGCGAAGGCGTCCGCCACGGACTCATGGACATAGGCATAGCCCGGCGAGGTGCACCATTGGCCGCCCCAGGCCATCGCACCCCAGACGATCTTCTTCGCCGCATCGGGAATGTTCGCGGTCTCGTCGACGATCGCCGGGTTCATCCCGCCGAGTTCGAGCAGAACCGGCGTGAGGTTTTTCGCTGCCGCCTGCGCAACGATCTTCCCGACAAAGGTGCTGCCGGTGAAGAAAATGAAGTCAAACGAGAGCTTCAGGAGCTCGGTGTTTTGCTCCTTGCCGCCGGCCACCATGGTCACGGCGCTTGGATCGAAATATTTCGGGACAAGGTCGAGTAGCACTTTCGTCGTTTCCGGGAGTGCTTCACTCAGCGTGAGAATACAGGTGTTTCCGGCCGCGAGCGCCGCGAGCGCCGGGCGGATCAGCAGGAGCAAAGGTCCGTTGAACGGTCCGATGATAAGCGCCACGCCGTAAGGCTCGCGGTAGATTATCCCCTTGTGACCGGTTTTGGCCAGGAACTGCGGCACCGGTGCTTCGACCGGCTTCATCCACTCTTTCAACTGGCTCTTCTGCACCTCGCTCTCGCCAGCCGATGCCGCTGTCTCGAAGATGTATTCCTGCGAGGCCGTCTTGAATTCCTTCGCCATCGCCTGCTGGAAGCGCGCCTCGTTCTCCCTGATCATACGGGCCATGCGATCGAGTTGGTCGACGCGCCATTCGTAGCTGCGTGTGACCCCGGTGGCGAAGAGCGCCTTCTGGGCGTCGAATATTTTCTGAAATTGATTCATCGGAACCTCCGCCAGACGTCAGAATTGCACACAGAATTTTTCCCAGCGACGCGACGCGGTACGCCGCATCTTCTCGACAGGACGTCTTCGCGTGCGCTCACAGAACGCTCGCCTTAATCGCGTTGATGGCGGTGTTGTCCCAATAACAATCCAGGCGGATGATTTTGCCCTCCGCGCTGTAGCGGATGATGTAGGCGTGGGCGATGCGGTCGGACTTGCCTTTCGTTACAAGGCCAGGGACATCCGCCGGCATGGCGCCGCCGAGCAACGCCTGTACGACGACGATGTTGCCTTCGCCCTGGATCATCTCAACTACCTCGACTCCGAAATCGGGCACTGCTCCCAGCAGGCCGCGCCAGATTTGTTCAAGGCCACCCCGGATCGGCATGTCGCTTTTCTTGCCGTAAGGAAGATACCGTCCTTGCGCGCCGTCAGCGCAAAGAGCCAGCATGCCGTCGACGTCATGACCGTCGTAGGCGGCGAAAAGCTGTTCGGTGATCGCCTTCAGACCTAGGCTGCTCCTCATATAACCCCCTTGGGCTGCTGTTGATGGCGGTGAGGCCTACACCATGGTCAGGACCATCCGAAAACGGGCTTCGCCCGACATCATCCGCGCATAAGCTTCCGCCGCCCGTTCGAGCGGCATGGTCTCGACCATGGCGGCGACGTCGCTCATCGCACTGAATCTGAGCGTCGCGTCGCCCGCCCGCGGGGTGCCCGTCAGGGCGCCGTCGAGGCCAAGTTGCTTGAAGAGAAGCTCGAACGCCGACACCTCGATCGGCTCATCGGTCGCACCGAGCGAAATCACCACGCCACCGCGCCGCAGGCCGCCGAGGACAGCGGCCACTGCCTTGCCGCCCGACGCCGTGGCCAGCACCACCTGTGCGCCGCCAAGCTTTTGCAGCTCTTTTGCGATGTCGGCTGCGGAGCTGTTCAAATAGTGATGCGCGCCCAGCTCTTTCGAAAGATTGGCGCGGTCGTCGCCGCGGTCGATCGCCACAACCTCGAAACCCATGTGACGCGCGTATTGCACGCCGAGATGACCAAGTCCCCCGACGCCGAACACCGCAACCAGGTCTCCTGCCCGCGCCGGCGCGTTTCTGAGCGCGCTAAAGGTCGTAAGGCCGGCGCATAGCAGGGGCGCCGCATCGACCGAGGAGAGGTCGTCCGGCACGGCAATCAAGCCACTCGCCTTGGCGATCATCATCTCGGCGTAGCCGCCATCGTGCTGCACACCGGTGTAGCCCTGGTTGGTGCAGTTCACGAGATCGCCGTCGCGGCAATAGTCGCAGTATCCGCAGTTGCCGCCGAGAAAGCCGACGCCGACCCGTTGGTCCAGCTTCCAGCCCTCAACGCCCTCTCCGATCGCGTCGATCCGGCCAACCGCTTCGTGGCCGGGCACCCTCGGCCACTCGATTGGCAGGACTCCCTCCACGGTCGCGGAGTCGGAATGGCAGACGCCGCATGCTTCGACGCGGATGCGAACGTGACCGGCTGATGGATCGAGCACTGGCTTTTCGGTCAGCTCCAGCTTTCCAGGACTGACCGCCTGCACTGCGCGATAGGTGGACATTTCCCACTTCTCCCTCCGCTGCGCGCTGCTGTAATTGCTGTAATCAGAATTCTACCGAGCCGGCATTCCCCTGGGCCATGCCATTGGGCCACGTTTCCTGCCAATCGGTGCGGTTTGGGCATATCCCACTCCGCTTCTGACACTCCTAGTACTTCGTAAAGCTACGCGATCCGGCGTGCGCGCTCTTGTAAAAACGAAACATCCTTGGTCTGTTCGATTCGAATCGAGCAGGACCACGGATGCTGTTCGCCTATTCAGGACTTCGGAGTAATTGCCTGCTGTCGCCGCCAAGCGCCTGGGGAGATACCACGCAGACGCGTATAGGCCTTCGTGAAGTGGCTTTGATCGGCAAAACCGCAGGCGCGTGCGATCTCGGCGAGCGAGAGCCTACGGTCGAGTAATAGTCCATGCGCCTCATCAACCCGATGTTGAAGTAGCCATTGGTGCGGCGACAGACCCGTCGAACGCCGGAACGCGCGAGCGAAATGCCCGGCCGATAGCGAGCATTCCGTCGCAAGCTGCGCAAGAGAAACATCTCTCTGAAGGTTTGCGCTCATGAACTCTTTTGCCCGCCGTTCCTGCCATGTGGCGAGACCGCCTCGCGAGGGCACGGCGACGCTTCTCATGCCTCCATACGCGTGGGCGATATGAGTGGCTAAAGCCAGGCTTATATGGTCGGCAAAGAGCCGGGAGACCTGCTCAGGGTTATCGAACGCCGGCAAAAGCAGTTGCGTGAGTTCCCCTACAACGTGGTCCATGACGCCCACGCCTGGAGTAAACTTCAGATCGGAAATCCTCGGGGCGTCAGCGTCGTCCGCGATCGCATCCAGAGTCTTCCGCTGCAGATAAAAGTTCACGGAGTCGAGAGGGTCGTGGAAATAGAACCGTGGGCCTTGGCGCATGTCGTGAAACACGACGCCGCCTGCATGGAGCGGATCGGTCTTTATCGGCTTGCCGTCCAACCAAAGTTCGCGGGAATTCTTTCCGTGTATCTGTATGACGATCATATAGGCGTCGTCGCGAGGCGACGGGTTGGTCACGGCGTCAAAAGGCATGCCGAGTTCGCACCGCGTCGCCGCCAGGGAATTCTTTTGAATAGTCTTGATGACTGGAGCGTGCTCATCGGACAGCCGCAATATGTGCTGCATTCGCCTGTTGAAGATATCTCGCTTTGCCATCACACTCTCCGGCGCCGCCCAAGTCGATCCTCACCACTCCTCAGGCCGGGAATTTATCGCCGAACATCGGGAGACCGCTGCGCGACTGTTCCCACATGGGCTCATCCTGGATGACGTCCCATTTTTGCTATATAGACCGCTAGTCCGCTTGAAGAAGACTTTGTAGGCTGGCTCCATGCTCGCGAGACATGGATGTTGTGATGGAGCTACCGGCGCTGCACTATGACGACGCAGTCGTGATGGCGTTGTCCGTCACGATCCGCTGCGGATCGGGCTGAACATGGAGTTGCCGCTAGCCGTTGCGGCCGCGGGCACTTCTTCCTGCATCACGTCCCAGTGCTCAACCAGCTTGCCATTCACCACGCGGAAAATATCGACAGCGATCATGGGTTTCGGTCCCCAGCCGACATAGCGGCCGTGCACCATCACCAGATTGCCCTCCGCCACGACCATGCCGGGCTCGTAGGAAAACTCCTTGCTCAAGCCGGCAATCAGGCCAGGAATGGCTGTCCGACCGCTGGGAATGACGGGATTATGCTGAATGTAGTCAGGGGCAAAATAGCGTTCTACCACGCTCGGATCCCGGTCGATGAAGGCGCCGGTCAAAGCGCGAAGGGCGATGTGTTTTGCGTTTTCCATTGGTCCGCTCCATCGCTCAATGTTGGAGACGGAATCTACAGGGCCCGCGACACCCCGGACCATGCCATCCGTCCCACGTTTCCTGCCAAATATGGGATTGGAGCCGGTCTCGCGGTCAGGCCGGGAATCGACCACCCTCCACTTTCAAGGACACACAACATCGTCCCGCCTTTATGCCCTTCAGCGCACCGATCGAAAGCGCTTCCTGTAAGAGGTCGGGCTCACGCCCAGGCGTCGCTGAAAGAGGCGACGAAGGATTTCGGCGCTGGTGAAGCCGCACCGCTTGGCGATGGTCTCGAGCTGATCCTCGCTGTCCTCAAGAGCACGGCGCGCTGCATCGAGGCGGGCGCCTTCTACAAAAACGCCGGGCGGCGCACCCGCCTCTCGCTCGAAGTTGCGGACGAAATTGCGTGGACTCATATGCACTCGTTCTGCAAGCGCTTCAACTGTAAGATCAGTATCGAGGTGGTCGAGAATCCAACGCTGCAGTTCGGCGATAGGCCCGTCGCCATCGAGCTGGGCTGCGAGATGAGCGCTGAACTGCGACTGGCCCCCGGGGCGCTTGAGGAACAGCACCAGCAGCCGGGCGGTTGCAAGTGCCACGTCGCGACCGAGATCGTCCTGCACCAGCGCCAGGGCGAGATCCATCCCAGCGGTCATGCCAGCGGTCGTGTAGAAGCGGCCGTCTCGCAGAAAGATCGGATCGGGATCGACCTTGATCGTCGGATAGCGCCGCGCCAACTCATCGCAGAAGGCCCAATGCGTCACGGCGCGGCAACCATCTAGCAAGCCGGCTTCCGCGAGCAGGAAAACGCCGGTGCAGATTCCGCCCACCCGGCGAATTCCTCCGGTAGACTGCCTGAGCCAGTCGACACAAGGCCGGGAGGCAGGGTTGCTGATCCCGGGCGAGCCCGCCACGATCAGGGTATCGAGCTCGAAAGGTGCTTCCGTCGCAATCGAGCGCGTCGCATTCAAGCTAACACCACAAGATCCGTCAATCGCTCCGACGTGCTCGGACCAGATTTCGACCTGGTACGGTTTAGCGCACCGTGGTGAGCGCTCGGCAAGAACGAGATTAGCGGCCGCAAAGACTTCGAGCGGCCCGACAGCATCGAGCAACGCGACACCCGGATAAGCGAGAATAGCCACGTGCCGTGATTCGAACTCGCTTGCGGGGGCGTGCCTGATGGATTGATGCAGCCTCTCCTTGGCGAAGCGCTTGCAGAGCTGCGCACCCAGCCCCCGATCCGGGCCGACGCGCATGATTACGGCCTTATGCATTAGGTCCTCCCAATAGTGCCGACCCGAACCGTACGACGACGGGCCAGCCGGATGAAGTTGGATCGGGCACCGAGACTGCTCAAGCCGAGATGTGCGCCCGCTGCGCGAGTCCTTGGCCAAAAGAGATGTTCTCGCCGGGCATCTCGTAGATCAGGACGACGAGATCGTCCGGTCTCAGGCCGACTTTCTCCACGACGAGTCGGTTCAACGCGGCGAGCAGCGCGAGGCGCTTATCCTTCGGACGACCAGAGATAAAAGTCAGCTCGAGGAGGACGAGACGCTCGCTGTACGTGCAGCCGACGAAGGCGGGCGTGTGGACGAATTGTCCTTTCGGAAGAACGTGCGTGATGCGGA
>Ga0137409_10002143_pt1 | contig 21269 bp, 15 predicted proteins | sample CZODoug1_16funga_FD_122059 | JGI IMG/M metagenome (GOLD analysis project Ga0137409, IMG submission 122059) | Vadose zone soil fungal communities from Angelo Coast Range Reserve, California, USA - CZODoug1_16fungal (Hybrid Assembly) | ecosystem: Environmental > Terrestrial > Soil > Vadose zone... | reverse complement strand
AGCAGGTCATCCACCTGGCCCTTCACCGGACGAATTTCCACCTGGGGGTCCACCAGGCCCGTTGGCCGAATCACCTGCTCCACGATCACCCCACCTGCCTTGGTCAGCTCGTATGGGCCGGGCGTTGCGGACACGTATACCACCTGGTTGATGCGGTGTTCGAATTCCTCAAACGTCAGTGGCCGGTTGTCCAGCGCCGAAGGCATTCGAAAGCCGTAATCCACGAGCGTCTGCTTGCGCGCGCGGTCACCGTTAAACATTCCACGCACTTGGCCTACCGTCTGGTGCGATTCATCAATGAACATGAGGTAGTCCTGCGGCACGTAATCCAACAGGGTCGGCGGCGCTTCTCCCGGCAAGCGGCCGCTCAGATGCCGCGAATAATTCTCGATGCCGTGGCAGTAGCCGATGGTGCGCATCATCTCAATGTCAAACATGGTGCGCTGCACGACGCGCTGCGCTTCCACGAATTTTCCCTGTTTCTCCATTTCTTTCTTCCACCACCAAAGCTCTTCCTGAATGCTCACGATCGCGCGGTCCCGCTGTTCCTGTGGCATCACGTAATGGGTCTTCGGGTAAATCGGAACGCGCGACAAATCCTCCTGCCCCGCACGCACTTCCCCGGTCACCGGATCAATCTGCCGCAGCGCGTCGATCTGGTCGCCCCACATTTCGATGCGGTAACCCTGATCCTCATACGTGGGGTAGATTTCGATCATGTCGCCGCGGACGCGGAACGTGCCGCGCCGCAAGTCCTCACTGCGCTCGTACTGAATATCGACGAACTTGCGCAAAAGCGCCTCGCGCGAGGTCTGCTGCCCCTTTTCCAGCATGACGAGCATGCCGTAATAGGCTTCCGGCGAGCCGAGGCCGTAAATGCAGGACACCGAGGCGACGATCACAACGTCGCGGCGTTCGAAAAGGGAACGCGTCGCGCTCATGCGCAGCTTGTCCAGCTCGTCGTTGATGGTCGCTTCCTTGTCGATGTAGATATCCGCGGAGGGCACATACGCTTCGGGCTGGTAAAAATCGTAGTAGCTGACGAAATACTCGACGGCGTTCTCCGGAAAGAATCCTTTGAACTCGTGATACAACTGCGCAGCAAGAGTTTTGTTGTGTGCCAGAACCAGCGCGGGACGATCGGCCTGTTCAATCAGCTTGGCCATGGTGAAGGTCTTGCCCGAGCCGGTCACCCCAAGAAGCACCTGCTGCTTCTCGCCGGCATCGAGGCCGCGATAGAGCTGGTCAATCGCCGCGGGTTGGTCGCCGCGGGGCTGATAATTGCTGTGCAGCTTGAATTTCATGGGAAGGGTCCCCGCCGGCCACTGGCGAAACTTTCATTATACTCCGGCTCGCAAACTCTGGCCTTCGATACGGAAAAATACCGGCAGTTTCGAATCAGGGTTGATTCAGCGGTGTCTCCGTCACCAGCAAAACTTCCGAGTGGCTCTTCGCATCAACGTTGTAGTGCACGCGGTTCGAGCCATCGGCCTTGGCCACCACAACGTCCATAAATTGGCTGGTCTCTTCCGTGGCGCGCACCACGAGGCCGCTCTTCAGGGAAATATAGGTGATGATTTCGCCGGCGCCTTTCGCCGTTCCCATGGTCCGCAACTCGTGAAGTTTAAAATCTTCGGGGGTCGCATCCTTCGATGACGATTTCTGTTTCAGAGTTGCCGTTGCGAGCAGCACGGCACAGGTATCGGGAGGGCCGCTGGAGGCGGAGACATCTCCCAGGATCGAAAGCTGGCTCGCCTGGCATGGCTCATCTCTCACGTACATCGACTCACGCGCCCAATGCAATCCGGCGATCGGCGCTCCCGCCTGTTCCGCTTGCTCCGACTTCCATTTTTCGCCGAACTTCATTCCGTCTGCGGGAAGCGTCCACGCCAGGGCAAAACGCGCCACCCACTGCTGCCAGGCCTGCTGCTGCTCGGGAAAAAGAGACTCCATACCTTTTACTTCGTTCACCGAGCCATCCGATGAAATCGTGAACTCGATGCTTTTGCCACTGGGGTCCACACGCTGTTTATCCCGGTTAGGCTGTTTGTCACCCGGCTTCTTCAACCAGACACCGGAATCCAAAGTCAGAAACCGGCCCCGGGCGTGAATCGCCGTCTTGCTGCCCGCCTGTTGTACGTCGAGGATCTCAACCCGCAGCAAACCGTGCGCATCGATCTGAGCCGCGTTCGGCGCCATGGGCGCGACCACTTTGCTTTCGGTCTTAACGTTCTTGTCGCTCTGAAAGCGGATGAGGTAGGTGATGGTTTGGCCGGGCTGCAATTTGGGGAGGAGATTGATACGTTTGTCGGCGGCGCCGAGAGTGGCAACGGCAAGAAGGAAAAATGTGGCAATCCGTGGTAGTTGGCGTCTCATGATATCTGCTAGCGCTCCGCGAGTTTTCGGAGACTTCTCCACGTGCGATCACCGGAAACAAATGGATTTTCAATTTCCGGGAGTCTTGAAATGCCGATCGAAGAAATCGCTGGCCGCGTGATACGCCGCCAGCCAAGTCCGGTGCAGAAGAAAATCATGAATCTCGTCAGGGAAAACCAACTGATCAAAAGGCACGCCTTGTTTGCGCAGTGCCTCGGCCAGGTCGACCATCTCGGCGAAGGGAACGTTGCGATCATCGTCACCCTGAATCAAAAGCACGGGGGAACGCCATGTGCTTACGGACGAAAGAGGTGAGGACTCCCAGGCCAACCGCGCAGCGTCCGTATGCTCGTTGGGCTTATAGGAGGCCATGAAGTTAGGGATCTCCGTGTTCCAGTCGTGCACGCCGTGAATGTCCACTCCAGCAGCAAACAAATCCGAAGCGCGGGCAAGCCCAAGCGCGGTGAGGTAGCCGCCGTAGCTACCGCCCCAGAGCCCGATGCGGCGAGGGTCCACGTACGCGCGGGCGCGAAGATAGACGCCTGCGCCCTGGACATCATTGAACTCGCTGGCGCCCATCGCTCCGTAATTGAGAGCTTCGCGAAAATCGAGGCCGTAGCCAATTCCGCTGCGATAGTTTACGGAGAGCACGACGTAGCCGCGGCTCGCGAGGTATTGATTCAGCGCGTAAGCATTGCTGTAGTAGAACATGTAGTGCCAGCCGAGGATCATTTGGCGGCGAGAACCACCGTGGAAGAACACAATGGCGGGACGGCGGGCAGGTTCGCTAGCATTCGGCGGCAGGAAGAGCTGGCCGTGAATCTGCATGCCGTCAGCGGCGGAGAAAATCACCTGCTGAGGAGTGACCAGCGCGCGGGAAGGAAAATCCGAAGAAGCAGTTTCGGGGGCGACGTCGCGGAGTTCACCTTTGCCCGTAAGGATCGCCGGACGCATGGGAGTTTGGGCGTCGGAACGGAGCACGAGGACAGTGCGATTGTCGCTCGCAATCACCGGTTCGGTTTCGATGCCGCTGCCGGTGGTCACTGGTGCCGGACGTTCCCCTGAGGGCGAAACCCGCCAGACGTGACGGCGGTCAATGTCATCCTGGTTCGAGGAGAAAATAATCTCTTCGCGGTTCGCGCTCATCGAGACGCATTCAACCTCGAAATTTCCCGGCGTGAGCAGCTTGGCCGTTGCTCCGCTTGCGGAGACGGAGTATAGATGCAACCAGCCATCACGTTCCCAGGGGAAAACGATCTGGCCTCGCGCGCCCCACAGCAACTGATTGTTCGTGACGACCTCGTGAAAAGCGCTGCCCCGGCCCGTTTCCGCGTGCCAGATTTCGCTCCCCTTGCCGGTCACCGCATCGGCAACTCGAATAGACCACGGCTGTCCATCGCGCCGCGGGCTGAATGGCAAGCGGCCTTTCGAAGCGGGAATGCGAAGGAAGGCGATCTGTCGGCCTTCGGGCGACCAGGCCGGCTCCCGGTCCGTGTCCACACTTGGATCGAGATAAGTGAGCGACTTGGCGGCAAGGTCATAAACACCGATGAAAGCGTGGTCGCCGCGGCGGCTGACCAACGCCAATTTCGAACCATCGGGCGACCAGCGCAGATCGCTGGACTCGCCGTTGGCATGAATCAGTTGCTCCGGCTTGGCGCTGCCGCTGAGCTTCGCGAGCCAGACTTGACTTTTCAAAATAAAGGCGACGCCGTCTCCCTTGGGGGAGACAGCGGGCGAGTGGCCCTCACCGAGGAGCTTCGTCTCACCGCTCTCGAACGAGAGCGCCCAGATGCCCTGTTCGACTTCCTGCGAGGAACTCTGCGCATTGGGGTACGACCGGTTTAGAAATTCGAGGTCGCCTCCGCGCGTGTAAACGATCGTCGCCGCGTCAGCGGACCAGCTCAATTGACCGAGGTCCTGACCGTCGTCTTCTTTGTAGGAAGTGGCTTGCCGCACTTTGTAATTGCCATCCGCCGCCGGTTCGGCAACCCAGAGATTACGACGGCCTTGCACGTTGAACACCCACGCCACGCGTCCCTTAGCGGGGGCAGCGGTAAGCTCCGTCGGGAACGGCGCGCTCATCACCTGTTCCAGCGTGAACGGTTTCTGCGCGTTCACCCGCGGCATCACAATCAGCAGAACTGCTGCACACAACGGCGCATGACGCTTCATCGATCGTTTCCCTCCCTGCCTAAAGAATCCCATTTCATTCAGAAGTCCGATGGTCAATCCGCCGGCTGCCGGACACCCGCCTTTTCCACCGAGATTTTTGGGCCATCGAGCGGCCCTGAAATTTTGAGCACGTGTCCAGTTTCGAAATCACTCGCGCTGCGGCCTTTGCTCTTTCGCGCATTCGCGGTTTCGATCGACAAGTCGGCGTTTCGCGCGAAGCTGAGTGTTCCATTCACCAGCGTCGACTGCTTTCCCCCATCGAGGCGGAAGTCCTCCAGCAGGATGCTGCTGTTCTGCAAACGAAGTGAGACTTCTCCCCTGGCCCAACGCGAGACGCCCGTGTGTACGGCTCCGTCCGCGACGCTCGCGTTTACGTCCCACCCGCGAAACTCCACCTGGTTCAAACGAAACTCGCCGCGACCGGCCAGCTTTCCCAGGAGTTCGTCGCGGCCCACGCCTTCGGTTTTCACCTGCAAAGTCCCCGACGCTACGCCGCCCAAGCGCTCCGCAATTCGCCCCGTTCCCGGCAGTTGCGCCAGGTTCACGCGTTCCAATTCCGCGGCGATCTCATAGACGGGCCGAGGCAAGAACTTCGCATCGATCTTTGCTCGCACTTTGCCGCCCGCCCATTCTGCCTGCGCTTCGCGCACATCGAGCTGGAGATCATGGAGGGACCCCTTGGCCAGCACTTGTTCCAGCTTCAACTTTTCGATCGTCAATTGCGCAATGCCCAGTTCGCCTTCCGCATTCACGCGGCGGACCAGTTCACTAGCCGGGGTGCTCGGCGCCGACCCTCCAAGCAGCGGGGGTAAAAGCCGCTGCAACCAGCTTGGCCGCGCTCTCGGCCCGACCCAGCGATCCAGGTCCGCGGCGTTCAACTGGTCCGCGTACAAATGAAATTTCCAATTCGCGCCATTTTCTTCATCGGCCCTTGCCGTTTCCTCGATGCTGCCCGTCCACGTCCCGCCAAACCCTTCGACTTTCACAACGCGCGCGATGCGCCGCCCGTCGATCCAATCCAACGCACCTTCGGAAATGTTCAGCGGCTGGTTCAACCCGGCCACCGTCAAATTTGCTTTGGTAAAGCCAATCCTGCCATTCCACCGGCCGGCGAGTGGCTGCTTCCACTCCCACTTCGCGATCGCAGCCGCCTGTCCGCTCAATTCCCAGCCATGATTCACCTGGCGCCCAAACGCCGCAGATAATTTCAGGAAATCTTCTACCTTGTTGAGGTTTCCTTCGACTCTGATGCTGCCTGCCTGGGTGTTCAGATCGTGCGCAAACGTCAGTTCTGCGGCGTTTTCCATGGTCAACGCCACGCGCCGCCGCTTCGGCGTCACTACGTCACGAATCTCGCCCCCAAGCGCAACGCGCACCGGCCCAATCGCCAGCATGCCCCACTCGCGGCCTCCGCTCAGGGGACCGATTCGAACCGGCTCCGCAAAACCCGGCACTTTCACGATTCCTCCGCTGCTCGAAAGCGCCATCGACCCGAGCGCGAGTGGCCACCCGCGCAGGATCATCCCGCCCGTAAAATACTGTTCGGCCGTCACACCCTCCGCCACGTCCGGATGAAACGCCCGATACCAGGCCAACAAGTCCGACGCCTGGATCCCCATCGAATCCAGCCGCAATTCCACGGAGGGTGCAGTCCCGCCAGCGAGACGGAACATACCGCGGAGATTCGATCTCGCTCCCTCCACGTCGATTTCCTCTCCGACCACGGTCGCCGCGCCAACGTTCCAGCGGCCTTTGACACTCACATTCAGACGGGGATTATCGGAACGTTCCGTCAAATCCCATCGATGCATCTGCACGGCACGTCCTTGCACCGTGAACCTCCAGTCTCCAGGCCCATCTTCCTTAGCGAGCCCGCTTTTCGCCGTAGCATCCAGCGCAAACACGCCGCGCAAACCGTAATCCTGCCCGCGGAACAGCCGGAAGACGTCCGCCATGGACGCCTCGCTCCAGTGCAAAGTGATTTCTGCTGGCTGAAGGCGTGTCGAAGTCCCCGCCACGTCGCCGAGCACCTTGATCGATCCCACAGATTGCAGCAAAACTCCGCTCCGCCATGGTTGGGCATCCAGCTGCAGTTGCCAGCGCCCGGGGGAGACCTGCTCGACGCTCCCCGAAACAGCCGTGAACGCAAAAGGCAACTTGTCATCCCCGCTCTTAAAGTTGATTCGACCTTCATCGAATTCGATTTTTTCCAGTCGATTTACCAGAGCGACCGGCGAGGGCGGTCCATAGACGCGCCCGCTTTGCCCGGTATTGCCCTTTGCCGGCGGCAGCCACCTCTCCAGATTCCAGCGGCCTTCCGAATTCCGGACCAGAGTCAGGCTCGGCTGGTTGAGCAACATGGTTCCAAATTCAAAATGGCCCCTCAGCAGGCCCATCCACCGCAGACCGGCCCTCAGGTGTTCCGCACGGAGAAAGTATTCGTGGCCAAATGCGGCGTCCTCACCGACGGTCACACGGTTGGCATCCAGTTGCGGACTCGGCAGAATCCGCACGTCGAAACTGGCGACCTCCACGGGCCGTCCGAATGCCCTTTCCAGGTGTGTTACAAGGTACGTGTGCACGCGGTGGGTCCGCGCCAGAAGAGACACCCCGGCCTGCAAGACGATGATGAGAACAACGATCACCAGCGCCGGTTTCCACCACTTTTGCAGCTTGCTCATCTCGCTCGGAAGTTTCGCAGACTCACGCGCAAAAAGGTAGGGGCGTGCCGGTGTTCGGAATGAAGCGAAGAGTTTGTTCAGCCCCTGTTTCTTAATGTAGGAAATGAAATCCTAATGCACCGTATGGAGCATCCGGCCCCATCGCGTTCGAGACGGCAGATGCACCAGCGTCTGAAGAATGCCGGTCAATCGTGACCAAAACGTGGTATCACCGCCATAGTCGCTGCTTTTCGCCTCCACCGACCAGTAAATCAAGAAGGGCCGCCCCATGATGGCATCACGATCAACAAATCCCCAGTAGCGGCTGTCCTGACTGTGATCGCGGTTGTCGCCCATGGCGAAATACTTCCCGGGGGGGACGACAATCTCGTCACCCTGAACATACTTGCGGATCTCAGGGCGCCATTCAGGAATTGCATTGAGCGAAATCATCTGGCCTCTAATGGAAGGGAAGGAATAGTTGAACGGATCGTACGATGCCGACGAATCATGAACCGCATACGGTTCATACAAGCGTTTCCCGTTGATGAACACATCCCCGTCGACCAGTTTCAAACGATCTCCCGGCAAGCCGATGACGCGCTTCACGAAATGCTGGTGATCCGCATAGGGGTACTTGAAAACGATAATGTCGCCGCGTTCCAGTTGCCGGTACGGAAGCAGTTTTTCATACCAGGCGCCGGTGCCGCCGAAAATAAACTTATTCACCAGCAAGTGGTCGCCGATCAGCAGCGTGCCCTCCATCGATGCGGACGGAATCTTGAAGGCCTGTACGATGAAACTTGTGCCGAAGAGCGCCAGAATCACCGTCACCAGGAGCGATTCCAGGTATTCGGAAATCGTGGTCTGCTCCGCGCGGTGTTCCTGTTTTTTTTCCGGCGCCTGTTCTTCGATTTCTGTCACTGTTTCTTCCGGCATTTCGCCTCAGCCTTTCGCTTCCGCACGCTCGAGTTGCTCCAAAGCGCTTCGGGCCGCACGTTGCTCCGCCTCTTTTTTCGTGCTGCCTTCGCCTGTTGCCATGCACTCCCCGTCAATCCAAACTTCGATTTGGAAAACCTTTTGGTGGTCGGGACCGCTTTCTCCGACCACGCGATATTCCGCTGTTGCCTGCCCTCGACCCTGCAAGAGTTCCTGCAATGCGGATTTGCGATCGGACTCCGAGATGCGCTCACCGCGCTCCTCGAGCGCCTGCTCGAACAGCACCTTTCGCAACACCTCGCGCACGGCACCCAGTCCGCCATCGAGGTAAACCGCAGCCACTACCGCTTCGAACGCATCGGCCAGCAGCGTCTGCTTGTCCCGCCCGCCGGTTTTCTCCTCCCCGCGCCCTACCCGCAAGTGCTCCCCCAGGTGGAGCCTGCGCGCAGCTGCCTCTAGGGAGCCTGCATTTACAATCCGCGCGCGGCTTTTGGAAAGCTGCCCTTCGCTCCACTCCGGAAAAGTCGCCAGGAGATATTCGCTCGCAAGCAGCTCGAGGACGGCATCTCCGAGGAACTCCAGCCGCTCATTGTCCCGGGGGAGCAAGGCAGAGACAGGCTCTTCGGCGCCTGCGGAGCGCAATTCGGGGACGGCCGAACTGTGGGTCAGCGCCCTCTCGAGGAGTTCTCTTGTTGAAAACTTGTATCCCAAACACTCCTCAAACGCTCCGTCCGCGATCCGGATATCTTCTTGCATAAATTCCGCCTTGCCGGCGGTCTGGCTCACTTCGGCGCGCTCAGTTGCGTCGCGCCAAGCTTTTTCGCATCGTCCACCTGGGTCTTGCAGGTCACCTGCATGGGCCCCGTCATGGCCGCGCATTTGTTGAAGGCCGCCACCGCATCATCGAAATGCGAAGTGATCTTGTTCGCCATACCTAACAAATAGTAATTCACGGGGTCCGGATTCGGATCGATCTTCACGGCTTGCTCGAGCTCGGGAATCGCTTCTGCATGCTTCCCTCGCCGCACGTAGACCAATCCCAAACCGCTATGGGCCATCGCCAGCGCTTGATTCTTCGCTGACGCAAAAGCTTCCTCGGTCATGTTCTCTGGCTTGGAGAGCGTCGGCGCAATCTCGATTGCTTGTTTGGAATACTGTTCCGCTTTGGCCAGCACTTGCATGGCATCGGGAGCACTCGACTTCCAGCTCCGAGGCAGTGTCTGCCCCATCAACGCTAGCGTCGATACGTCATTCGGAGTCAACGCAATCTCTTTTTCTCCAACTTCTTGCATCTTTTGCATGTTTCCAACTTGCACGTACGCGAAAGTCAACGCGCCGTACACAGGTGACCTGTACCGGCTCTCCGGATATTTCAGGATAAATGCCTCACCGAGCTCAATTTTCTTGGCGGCATCATTCGGAATCACGGCAAAAAAGGCTTTGTACGCGGCATCTTCTTCCGCATTTACCGGCGCCGGCGCGTCCAGCGTCAGTGGTGTAACCTCCGGCGTCTTCGGTTTGTCGCTCTGCTGCGCCGGAGGCTGGCTCTGGCTTGCCTGGCCATACCGCGAATCCCGTGCCGCGGCGACTCCAATCGCGGATACCAGCAATCCCGCGACGGTTGCCACTCCCAACCAGATATTCCACGTCTTTCTCATTCCTTTTCTCCTCGTACTTTCTTCCTTCACCCGATCTTCGTAAAGCGAGCCACCTCAGCTCATCAGCCAACTGCGCCGGGCAAGAATCGACCTTTGTTCACGGTCGCGCTATGGGTTTATCTCCGGCAAACACCGCGAGCCCCTTTTGCGCCGCCTGCTTGGCCTGCTCCGGCCCGCCTTCCACGCTCAGCACGGACCGATACTCCATCCTCGCTACCTCCGGATTCCCCTCATCATCGTATATCCGGGCCAGGTAGACGTGCGACCACGCCAGCACCATGGGATCTTGAGTCGCCGCATGTTCACCGGCGGTCAGGCGCCCGAATACCTGCTTGGCTCTTGCCGCATCGTGATCCAGGAGCGCCACCAATCCAATTCCGTACCACGCCCGCGCTTGATCCGGATATTTCGTCAGAACTTTTTGAAACGATACCTCCGCCGCGCGCGGATTTTTCTCCGCGATTCGTCGTTCCCCCTCCGTCAGCGCCGTAATGACTTCGGCATCATTCGGCACCGTTGTCGGCGCCGCGCTTCTCCGGCGTGCCACTTCTTCGCTCGCTGTTTCGTCCTCCAGCTTGGCGGTCTCGGCCGGCGCAAATTTCACCGCCACCAACCGCTTCGCCTCAGCTCCCATATCAATGGCTCTCACCAGGTCCGGGAAAAAGAGCTTCATCGACGGCTCTGAGTTTTCGAATTTGGGCAGCGCTCCGAAGAGCGGTTTCACCAGAACGTACCCGTCTTCATCGTCCCGGCTCATGGCCGCCTCCCGTTCGCCGGGCGACATGCGCTTCAGTTTCAGCTCCACCGCGCGCACCGTGCATTCCGCAAAGTACGACGCATAGTCGTCCTTTAACTCCGGCGCAAGACGCGGGGCGGCGGCGGCCTTCTCAAATAACGGACGCTTCACTGCCGTCACGTGGGGATACATCATCGGCAGGGGGTCCAGCAGGAAGTGCAGAAAGGCGTGACGTACGACGTCCGCCGGAATCTCTTCGCCTCCGCTCAGCACCAGCGCATAGTGATCCCCAAAATTTCTTACGTTGGTGATGCGCCCCACCAGCGGCTCGACGACGATCGCAAATGTCCGCGGCCCTGACGGTTCGAGGATTTCACGCAGATATCCCGACGCGACGAAAACAATCTGCGATACCGGATCGTGCAGGCGCTCGACTTCGCGGCTATAAATCGGCTGCACTTGCCGCCACAGTTGCCCGATTTTCTGTTCTTGATAATAGTTCGAAAGGATCTCGCTGAAACCCTCGAGCGCAACGATTTCCGGCGGCAACTCATCGCGCCTCAAGACCGGCTGAAACGCGGGCGCGGGCCCAGACACCAGGCCAAACCACAAATACCTTGAAAGCGTCGCCCCGGGATCCCGCAGCTCATGCTGCCGGTAAAACTCGCGCACCGCTTCCACCGCGGGACCTTGTTGCTGCCGCAAGCGCTCCCGCATCTGCGCCCGGAACGCCGTCCAATTGTCGGAGCTGACGTTCGATTCGAAACCCGCTGCCAGCAGCGCGCAGATCGTTGTAAACATCGCCTCGCTGCCGTCCACACTTACTGTGCTCAGCGGAGCGGTCCTCGTGCGCGGTCGTGGCGCAGGCGTCTGCGCCGCTGGGGGCGTTTGTGTTTGCACCTGCGCTGGTACAGGTGCGGGCGCCTGAGCCTGCCCAGCCGCCGGTAGCGCCATCACCGCGCACAATCCAATCAACAGTATCTGTCGTTGAAGTTTTTTCATGCCTTTTGCCGCAGTCCTGACTCAGGGCCGGTCGACTTTTCTATCTCCGCCTGTCGCGGTTCTCCGCACGGAAGGGCATATCTGGGCTCGGTCTATGTCCTCATGCTACGGCATCTTGCCAATCTACAAGCCCCCAACACACTCCGTCAAGGAATCCCGCTTCTTCTCTGTGAACCCTCCGCGGCCTCAGCGTCTCCACGTTATCCTCAGTTCTTGGGCATGCAAGTCGATTGCTCGGCCGGGACAACGCTTGCCCCTGGCCCGGGCATCTGCTAACAGTGGAGATGCTTCCTGGCCCTGCGCGGGATGGCCCGCTTCTATGATTCGACCTCTCATGGCAAGAATGCAATTGATTCTCGGACTCTCCCTCGCCGCCGCCGCTGCTTGCCCACACGCTCTTGGCGCGCAACTCGTCCGCGAGGACACGGCGCCGCCACAACAGAAAGTCTCGCCCAAGCAGGACCCGCAGAATTCCTCTTCCCCGCAAACGCCCCCGGGGAAAAAGCGTCTTTCTCAAGAAGTCCAGTTGACCGGCGAAGAATCCTGGATCGACACCAGTATCGACATTCAAGCCCGCGAACACGTGCTCATCACCGCCACCGGCAAGCTCCGGTACGCCGACGCGAAGGACGACAACGGCCCGGACGGCCTCCCGCGCGGCTTCAAAGACCTTCTCCGCGTTCTGCCGTTTAATGAAGCTGGGCGCGGCACGCTCATCGGCCGCATCGGCGATAAAGATACCGCTCAGCCTTTCGCCATCGGCGCACGCCGCGATGTTATTGCCCCTGTGTCGGGCCGCCTATCCGTCGGCATCAATCAGACCGCGGACGACACTGGTGACGGCAACTATGCCGTGCGCATTGAAGTTTACTCGCCCGAAGCTGGCACCGCGCGCGTGGTTGCCAAGCAAGTCAGCGCACTTCCCGGCGTCGATAATAATCTGTTCTGGAAAATCCCGCGGCGCATCAGCGACAAAGAGGGTAATTCCGGCGACATGGTCAACTTTCTCATCCTCGGTCCGGAAGTCGCTATGCAGCGTGTCTTCACCAACGCTGGCTGGGTGAAAGTCGATGCTGACGTCAAGGACACCGTTCTCCACGGCATCATCGGCAGTCTTTCGAAAGAATCCTACTTAACTATGCCCATGAGCCAGCTCTACCTCTTTGGCCGCCCGCAAGATTACGGCTGGGCCCATGCCGAACCCATCAGTGTCGTCAGGTCGCGCAATCACCTGCGTATCTGGAAAGCGCCGTTCCAGGTCAACGGCGAAACCCTGTGGGTCGGCGCCGCCACCCACGATATCGGATTCGAACGCGATCAGCGCAACAACGGCATCACCCACAAGATCGATCCCGATATCGATCTCGAGCGCGACTATGTCGAAAAAACTCTCGCCTCCACGGGCCTCGTCACCGAGATCTCTCACTTCCTTCCCGACAAACCCATGAAAGAAGCCAAGACGGCCACTGGCGGGACCTTCCATTCGAACGGACAAGTTCTCATCCTGAAACTCGGGGATACCGGTAAAGATCTCTCCGGTGCCCTCAACGACGCTTGGTCCCCGCGCTAGTCGTGAGGCTTCTTGACTTCCGGTGGTCTGCTCCAATTGAAATAGCTATAATTTCCACAGTGGCTTTTTCCTGTGTGAGGTTCCGCTATGCTCCAGCGCCAATGGACTGTGCCCGAAGCCAAAGGTAATTTCAGCGAGGTCCTCGACCGTGCCCGCTCACGCGGCCCGCAAACCATTACCTTTAACGGCAAACGTGTGGCCGTCATCGTCTCGGCTAAAGAATGGGAGTGCAAGACCCGGCGTGTTGGCAACCTCGCAGAATTTTTTGCCGCCCTCGCGATTCCAATTTGCAACTGGAACGAGTATACGACTCTCCCCGATCGGCAGACGGAAGCAGCCCAAAATAGCGCTAGGCACAGCGCTCCTTATTTCGCCGCTTCCAGTTCAAGAACAATCACGCGGTCCACTTCTTCCGGTTGCGGCTCTGGCAGTTTGAGCACCAGTCCGCCCTTGACGGCGCTGAACTCGGCACTGCTTCCATCGCGCAGCAGCCGCGCCGAACGAACCGGCCGCGGCATCGCCGGCAACGCCAGCACCGGACCATTCCAATCCAGGACGTGCACGTAAACCGTCGAGCCCCGTTGCGTCGTCACACCCCACGGCCCCGCCGCCACCGGGCCTCCTCGCGTTCCATAAATCGAGTCCCCATACTGCTTCATCCATCGCCCCACTTCCGTCAAGCGCTGCACGAACTCGGGCTGGATCTCGCCGCTGGGCATCGGCCCGACATTCAAAAGAAAATTCGCATTCGCGCCCGCTGCGCGCACAAGGTATCGAATCAAATCGGCTGTGCTCTTGTAATGTTCGTCCGTCAGATTGAATCCCCAGGAGTTGTTCATGGTTTCCGCGGTTTCAAGCGGCAGCGCGCTGACCGATTGTTCGGGGTTGAAACCGGTGGTGTGCTGCCCTGGCAGATCCTTCTCAAACATCTGGAAGTCCTCTCCGGGAAACGGATTCTTATGGTGGTTGCTTCCGACCATGGCCTGCGGCTGCAGTTGATGAATCAGCGCGTACGTGCGGGCAAGATGCCAGTCCGCGTCCGGCTTGTCCCACATTCCGTCGAACCAGATGCCGCTGATCTCTCCGTTGTTTGTCAGCAGTTCCCGCAACTGTCCGTCCATGAAATTCAGGTAAGCATCCCAATTCCCGGAATCCGGACGGCCCGTGTGATGTCCCGTGCGCCCGCGCGGAAAATAATCCGGTGAATGCCAATCTAGTTGTGAGTGGTACAAGAACAGCTTGATGCCCTGCTTGTGACATTCCGCGGCGAGCATCCCGATCACGTCTTTGCCATACGGCGTCCGAGCCACAACGTTCCAATCCGTCAAGCGCGAATCGAACATCGCGAATCCGTCATGATGCTTCGACGTGATGGTGATGTATTTCATGCCAGCGGCCTTCGCCAGCGCCACCCACGCCGAGGGATCAAACTTTATCGGATTGAAAAACGCCGGCACCTTCGCGTAATCCGTTCTATTGATCGGCCGCGTCTCCATGATCCATTCCCCATCGCCCAGGACGCTGTACACGCCCCAGTGAATGAACATCCCGAACTTGGCATCCTGGAACCAGGCGCGCGCCTCCAGGTTCGCCGGTGTGGGCGTGTATTTCTCTTGCGCGGTTGCCGCTGGTCCTGCCGCAAGTGCAGTTGCGAATAGCGCGGTTGCAATTCCGGTAGATCGCGCACGCGTAGCATTTTTCATGTCCGTCTCCATTGGAAAACCGTAACTCGCCCCGGGATCAAACGGGTGGATTCTAGCGAATGCGCGCCGGAAGTCGAGCAAAATTGCAATCGAGATTGCCGCCATCAAGCGGCTCACTTCCAGAGAGTTGCTGCAACCAGCGCCTTTGAACCGGCCGCTCTGGCATGGACTCACTTGGCGCGCCATATTCTCCGTTTTGGAGTATGATTCCTCCCCGGCCAGGATCCAACCCGGACCAAGGAATCGTGCAGGAGGTGGCTCATGGTCATCGCCAAGCCCGTCAACGAAGAGGGTAGAATCGCCGCCTTGGAGAAGTACGCCATCCTCGATACCGACCCGGAACAAACCTTCGACGACCTCACCCTGCTGGCCTCGTTTGCTTGCAAAACGCCCGTCGCGCTGATTTCTCTTGTCGACGAAGACCGCCAATGGTTCAAGTCACGGGTGGGCATCGATGCTTCAGAGACATCACGCGACATCGCCTTTTGCTCCACCGCGATTTTGCAATCCGATGTCTTCGTGGTCCCCGATGCGCTCCTGGATGAGCGCTTTCGCGACAATCCCCTTGTCGCTTCCGAACCGCATATCCGCTTCTACGCCGGCGCTCCTCTTATCAACGAAGACGGCTACGCCCTAGGCACGCTTTGCGTCGTTGACCGGACGCCGCGCGAATTGGCGCCCGAGCAAAGGGAGGCCCTGAAAGCGCTAAGCCGCCTGGTTCTCGCCCAGCTCGAATTCCGTCGCAACTTGATTCTGTTGAAAGAAGCTCTCACCGACCGCACCAAGGAAGAGCACGAACGTCAGCGCGAACTGGTCCACGTCCAGGAAACCCTCATGCGCGTGATGGGGCTGCGCCAACTCCCCGCTTCCCCAAGACCGCGGTGAGCCCTGCGGTTTCTTCAGGGTTGCCTAGAATTACTCCCAGTGAAACTAAGGGAGAGAAGGATCGCCCGGGAGCTGCTGCAACTTAACACTACATTCCATGCTTGGCTTCACGCTGCATTTGAAAATAGAAAAGTAAATGCAACGACACCTCTCTTTATCTGCGTCTCGCCTTGCATTGTAGGAGTGCTATCCTCTCTCCTCGTGCTGCCATGAAAAAGAAGCGCATTGTGAAAACACTCGCGATTTGCGCATCAGTTCTGGTTCTGTCCTTGATCGTCACCACAGCCGGGTTGATCGCCCACGCGGCAAACACGCCGGCACAAAGCAATGAACCCAGCCAGGAGCATCAAGACTGGCCGGCCTACGGCGGCGCGCCGGAGAACAATCATTATTCCAAGCTAGCGCAAATCAATAGGAGCAACGTCAAACGCCTCGCAGTTGCATGGAGCTTTGACACCCAGGAGGAAGGCGGTCTTCAGACGAGCCCCATCATCGTCGAGGGCGTGCTCTACGGAATCACCCCCACACAAAAAGTTTTCGCCTTAGATGCCGCGACAGGCAAGCTCTTGTGGAAGTTCGACTCTGGAATTCGTGGAACACAGCCGGATCGCGGGCTCGCTTACTGGGCTAATCGCAAAGACAAGCGAATTGTGGTCGGGGTGATGAATTTCGTCTACGCCCTGGATGCCGCCACCGGCAAACCGATTTCATCCTTTGGAAACGGCGGCCGAATCGACCTCCGCGAAAATCTTGGCCGGGAGCCTGCCGGCTCTCAGTCTATAGATCTGACTAGCCCAGGCATCGTTTACAAGGACCTCATAATATTCGGCGGCCGCAACCCCGAGACTCTTCCCGCGCCTCCCGGCGACATTCGCGCCTACGACGTTCGAACCGGTAAGCTGCGCTGGTCCTTCCACACCATCCCGCATCCCGGTGAATTTGGCTATGACACCTGGCCGAAGGATGCGTGGAAGACCAGCGGCGCAGCGAACAATTGGGCCGGGATGGCGCTCGATTCCCGGCGCGGAATTGTCTACGTCCCAACAGGCTCCGCCGCATTTGATTTCTACGGCGCCGATCGCATCGGCGACGATCTCTTCGCTAATTGTCTAATTGCCTTGAACGCACGGACGGGCAAGAGAATCTGGCATTTTCAGGGAGTCCGCCACGATCTCTGGGACCGCGACTTCCCCTCACCGCCCGCACTCCTCACCGTGAAGCACGAAGGAAAGCAGATTGACGCGGTAGCGCAAACAACCAAACAAGGTTTCGTCTATCTCTTCGACCGCGCCAAAGGAAAACCCCTTTTCCCCATCGAGTCCCGGAAGTATCCTCCGAGCACTGTGCCGGGCGAAGTTGCTGCTTCCGAACAGCCGCTTCCCACACGCCTCGCGCCTTTCGCGCGCCAACGTCTCACCGAGGAACTTCTGACCATGCGTACGCCGGAAGCGCATCAGTGGGCCGTGGAAAAATTCAATCAATTCCGCAGTGAAGGACAGTTCTTTCCTTTCAGCGTTGGAAAAGATACGGTAATTTTTCCCGGCTTCGACGGTGGCGCCGAGTGGGGCGGCCCCGCCGTGGATGCAGAGACCGGCATCATCTACATCAATTCGAATGAGATGGCATGGACGGGCGCCCTCGCCCCGAATACCGGAGAAAATAGCCCGCGCGCCATCTACATGAGCCAGTGCAGCATCTGCCACGGAGAAACCATGACGGGCTCGCCGCCCGCTATGCCTTCTCTGATAGGAGTGGGCGAGCGGGTGACTCCGGCGCAGATGGCCACGACCATCAAGAACGGAAAAGGACGGATGCCGGGCTTTCCGAATCTGACCGAGGATCAAAGCTACGCGGTGATCAGTTTTTTGTTGAGCGGTGAAAGCAAAGAGCTCGCAAGCTCCGCACCGCCTCCAGCGTCCATGCCCTATCGCTTCACCGGTTACCACAAGTTTCTCGATCCGGAAGGATATCCCGCCGTCGCTCCTCCGTGGGGCACTCTGAGCGCCATCAATCTAAACACCGGCGAATATATCTGGAAGATTCCGCTGGGTGAATACCCGGAACTCGCGTCGAAGGGACAAAAAAACACGGGCACGGAAAATTACGGCGGTCCGATCGTTACCGCAGGCGGTCTCCTGTTCATCGGTGCAACCAACTTCGACAAAAAATTCCGCGCCTTCGATAAATCCACCGGCGAGCTGCTTTGGGAAGCTACCCTCCCCTTCTCCGGCAACGCCACTCCCGCCACTTACGAAGTGAACGGCCGCCAATTCGTAGTTATCGCCGCAGGCGGCGGCAAAGATCCCAAGTCGCCCTCGGGCGGCGTCTACCTCGCCTTTGCTCTGCCTCAGGAATCATCCAACACAACTTCCAGCTCGAGGCTGGAGCATTAGTCTTTGACTGCCCGATAAGTGGCCTACTTGTTTTTCAGCAGCGCACTGAGCAGATTGGCCAGCTGTGACTCCTGCCGCAGAACGGTCTCCTGATCTGCCGCAGCACTTTCCTTTTCGGTCAGCCGCGCGAGCTGTGCCGCCAGATTGCGCACGGCCACATCGTTTGGCACATACGCTCGATCCGCGGGAGTGATCGCCTCCCAGCCCGATTTTGTGCGGCGCAGCTCCCAGCGAACTTTCTCGCGTCGCCGTTTATAGTCCGTTTCTCTACCTGCTATGGTCGCTCGAGAATCAATCTGCAGACGCGCCCATCCGTGGTCCCGTTTGATTTCCAAGCGCTCCACGTGGAGTCGCTCGAAGATGACCACCGGCAGCGCCAGTTTTGAGGGGTCATCCGCGCGCAAGACACTTCCCGAGGCGTTGCTCAATTCGGAAATGCCTTCAGCAACCTGGCTGCTCGTCGGCGGCTTGTTTCCCGCCGCGATGATTATGCTCTGCGGAACCTCAAACGTAGTCGGTGCAACGGCTGGCGCAGGCAGAGCCGGCGGACCATACGCGACCCTGGTCCGTTCCGAAGCCGCCTTCGGTGGCTGGTTGGAAGCGGAAGCCGCTACAGGAGATCGCTCTTCGATCGCCGGCGCAGTTTCGCGCGGGTTCTTAGACTTTGAAGCTCGTACGGACGCCGGTGCCTTGACTGCAGTCAGCATCTCCGCGTTTTCAACTTTGTACCGATAGAAGCGCGGCCTTCCGCGGGACTCCCAGTAAGACCCTTCGTAGTCCTGCGCCTCCAGGCCGGTACTCACCAAGCTGTAAAAACTGTGGTGTAGCGGGTCCACGACAATGCCGGCATGGCCCGGCCACACAATCAAATCTCCTGGCTGCGGTTTTTTCACCCGCTCAAATTTCTCGTTCCCCGCGTAGAGTTCGAACGAGCTCGCATACGGGTACTCAAAACCCGCGCTGAGATACGTCTGATGAACAAGGTGGGAACAGTCCTGCGCGCCACGCGCCCGCTGGTCCTGATCCCGCGCGGCATCCGCGATGGTCCGCCCCTCTTCCGCAGTCAACAATCGGGAAATCGACCCCGATCCCTGTGATGCAGACGCAGCCTGTGCTTGTGCGAGCGAGCCTGCAGCCATGCAAGCGCCTGCCAGGCATGCCGCGACCGCAAGGGTGCGTGCCGCTCTCCAGTTGAACTCCGTCTTCGATTTGCCCATCGCCCCTTCGCCCTGGCAGTTGCACGGGGATAGTTCCCCCTTCACTTAGCATCGGTTTAGGACTGTGGGGTGGCAATGGAACTTGCTCTGAGCGTAATGGGCCATATGGCCAGTCGAAGCAAGCAGTCGAAGACGGATGGCTTTTTCTGGCTGAATTGCCGAAGTGGGTTGGGTGCTCGAAGTTCCTTTTAGTTCACCGTAACTTGGACCGTTGTGGAGTGGTTGAGGGTGCCCGAAGTTCCCGTGACCGTGAGCGTGTAAGTTCCAGCAGGAGTGCCCGGAGGCGCTACGGTGAGTGAGGCCGTTTTGGTCGTGCTAGCGTAGGACGCGGAGATGATGACCGGAGTGGACGTGGTAACGGCGGTGGTGTTCACCATGAACGTCGCGCTGCTGGCTCCCGCAGCGATAGTCACGCTGGCCGGCACGCTAGCCGCCACGTTGTTGCTGGAAAGCAGTACCTGCGCGCCGCCAGTGAGCGCTGGCCCGCTGAGAGTCACCGTACCGGTCGAAGGTGACCCGCCAGTCACGCTCATGGGGTTGAGCGCTATCGAGGAAAGTGTGGCGGAACCCGGCGGCGTTACAGTGAGCGAGGCCGTCTTGGTCACGCCACCATAGGACCCCGTAATGGTAACGGGCGCTAAGGCCGTGACCGTGCTGGTGCTGACCGTAAAGGTCGAGCTGCTCGCTCCCGCAGCGACAGTCACGCTAGCCGGGACCGTCGCGGCAGCGGTGTTGTCGCTCGAAAGAGAGACGGCTGCACCGCCGCTGGGAGCTGGCCCGCTGAGAGTCACCGTGCCGGTTGATGGAGACCCGCCAGTCACGCTCGCTGGGTTGAGCGCCATCGAGGAGAGCGTTGGGGAACCCGGTGGGCCGCCGTAGCCGCCGCCGCAAGCGTAGCTGAAGAGTGAAAGTGCCAGGAGTCCGGCTGCCGCAGCGAGACCGGGCCGTTTGGGAAGAGCGCGGCTCAAAGTGCAAAACAACAGCAAAACCGCAAGACCGGCGAAACATGCAGCCAATGCCACCCATGTAGGCATCGGAGGCGCATATCGCGGCAAGCCCAATGGCGGCGCCAAGACTCGCGTCATCGTCGACAAAGTCACCATAGCCGTCGCAACGTTCTTCCCGTCCAGCGGTGTCGACGTTGGCGATACCGTGCATGTCGACTGGGGTGGCGCGCCCGTGCAAGTCCAAGTCACAGTCTGAGTGGAACTATGCAGCGGCGTAGCAGAGGCCGTGAAGGTAGTCTGCTGTCCCGCAGTAATCGTCGCGCTGGGTGGTGCTGCAGAAACGCCGAAGTCCGGTGAACAACTCGTCGTAGACACTGACGCGAGAGTCGCACAAAGATCCAGCCGCCCGTAGCCCATGCCGGCGTCCGCAAGCGGAACCCCATGCGCCACTGCCGCAGCGCCACTGGACTGGTTAATGGCGGCATTTAGGCTGTGCAACAACACCGCCCCTCCCGACACAAACGGCGCGCTGAACGAAGTCCCCCATCCCGCCGCATACGTGTTGTACGGGTAGGTACTCACAATCGCTTCGCCAGGAGCCGCCACCCACACGATGGCGTTCCCAAAGTTAGAGAACGACGAGCGCGCGTCCTGGTCAGTCGTTGACGCCACGCCCATCACATCGGTTTGCAACGCCGCGGGATATACAATTTCCATCTTCCCGTCGTTTCCCGCAGACGCCGCGCAAATCACGCCGCTCTGCTTCGTGTAATCGAGGGCTTTCTGCAGTTCCGTCGATGCCGTCGTGATGTCGAAGCTCATGTTGATCACGTTGGCGCCGTTCTGCACGCCGTAATAAATCGCGCGCAGAATGTCGGAGAGCGAAGCTGTCCCATCCGAATGAAACGCTTTCAAGGGCAAGAGTTTCGCGGTCGGAGCCACCAGGTGGTGGCCGCCCACCACCACGTGGCGGTGTCCAATGCCGCCATAGGGGGTTCCATCGGGCAC
>Ga0137409_10002142_pt1 | contig 21270 bp, 16 predicted proteins | sample CZODoug1_16funga_FD_122059 | JGI IMG/M metagenome (GOLD analysis project Ga0137409, IMG submission 122059) | Vadose zone soil fungal communities from Angelo Coast Range Reserve, California, USA - CZODoug1_16fungal (Hybrid Assembly) | ecosystem: Environmental > Terrestrial > Soil > Vadose zone... | reverse complement strand
TTTCCCAAACACACCGGTCAGCGTACGAAGGGTGGTTCGAGCAACCGGCTAGGTCGCAGCTACCTCACTCGGTCGTATGTCGCTACTTGGCATGGATCCCCTCCTTTCTGAGATGTAATTGCAAAATAATCCTGTGGGCGGCGGGTGTCAACTGTACCCACCTGCGTGCATCCGGATAGACACTATTTTTGAATGGCGGCGACGAGAGGACTAGCTCCCCGATGGTCTAGGGGCTCAGTCGGCGCAGCGGCCCCAGGTAGCCAAACAGATCACCCCAGCGACTGCAGCGAGTGGGATCAAGACTGGTGTGAGTAGTACCAATACCGTGGTTTTTTTGGCCTGCGATTGGTCGAAGGCCCAATAGCGATCCTTGTTGACCTTGTCATTCTGATTGACGACGCAGAGCGAGATTTCGAAGGGAGCCACGTGAGGTTCGGAAATCCCGTGGTCGTCGACTTCGCGGTAGGTCAGTTTTCCGTGGAGGACGTAGATTCCTGGTTGTGCTGCCTTTGATGCCGTCACTCTGACGCGAAATGCCACGGGCCGATCCTTGTAAGCGGGCGTAAGGACTTCTACAGGCGCACCTGAGAAGGGAAAGAGCCTCGCCTTCGACTGGGGTTGCAGGTTGTTCAGCGAAAGACCCTCGACTGGGTCGAACTCGAGGCGGGTGGAAACGGATTCCGGCTTGAGCGAAGGTGCGCTGCGCAGGAATACCGGAAGAGATTCCATGTGTGGGACCTGGCGGTGGCGGTAGGGAACTATGGCAATCTCCATCCTCGCCCCGCGGCGGAGTGCGTCGTAGTTGGCGGAGACTTTTAGATAGATCTTGCCGTCAATCAGAGGGATCGGAGGAGCTGAGGACAGATCCTGTGCGGCTTGAGCGACGAGGAAAGGCTGCGGTAGGAGAACGAGGCCTGCAATCAAGAACAAGGGGAGCCAACAGCGGAACATGAAAGCCTCCTGCGACGACTGAGGGAGTTTTCTCGCATTTCCGATTTCCGCGGCAATGCACTGCGGCTCAATTGACGATCAAGTGATAAGTGCTTGGATGAGAGTCGCTTAGAGAGCGGCCTCATTCCACATTTTGTATTTGGGGACGCCGTGGGTCATGACCACGAGGCATCTACGGAGTTGCGCTTACGGTCGGTAGGCTGAGGACTCTCCCCGAAACTTTGGGGATTATCCCTTCCAGCGGTAGGCGTTGGGTTGGGCGAGGCCAATGTGATCTAGGACGCGGTTGGCGAACTGGCGGGCCATTTCTTCGAAGCCGTTGGGATGGTTGTAGAAGGTAGGAATGACGGGGTAGATGGTGGCTCCGGCGTCGGCGGCGCGGTACATGTTGCGGATGTGGATTTTGCTGAGCGGAGTTTCGCGGACGCAGAGAACTAGTGGGCGCTTTTCCTTGAGACTGACGTCGGCGGCGCGTTCGATGAGCTGTACGGCGATGCCGTTGGCGATGCGGGCGAGAGTGCCGACGGAGCAGGGCAGAACGATCATGGCGTCGGTGGAGTATGAACCGCTGGCGATGTTGGCGCCGATGTCGGTGTTGGATTGCGGGTGAATTTTTTTGGAGTCCGTGCCCAGGAGCTGCCGGACCAGGTTGGTGCGGCCGGTGAGTTCGAGTTCTTCGGCCATGACGCGGAGGGCGCTGTCGGAGGGGATGAAGTTGACGGTGCCGATGCGGGCGTCCTGTTCGACGGCGCGGAGGAGTTCGCGGAGGAACAGGCTGCCGCTGGCGCCGGTGGTGGCGATAGTGAGGTTGAAAAGGGTTTCGGAGGGGTTCGGCAAGATGGTTTGAGAATAGGAACTACGTTGCCCCGGCGTCAAGCGACGCTGAAGCGGACTGCATAGCGGAGGGCACGGGTTGAGTAGAGCTAGGTTCTGCGGCGGGTTGCTGGATTTATGGCAACTACCGCAACAGTTCGGGGGGCTTTGTCGCAGCGCGCGGCGGTGGCGCGCGTGGAGCGGGCGATCCGGTCGGCGGTACGTCCACCGCGGAGCCGGTATCTGGCGGAGTTTGCGGAGGCATTTCGGGAGTTTGAGGGGCGGCTGTCGCTGGAGGAAGTGGTGGCGAGGGCGGCGAGTGCGGACGTTCTGCTGGTGGGGGACTATCACTCGCTGGTGGCTTGCCAGAGGTTTATGGCGTCACTCCTCGGACAACTCAGTGGGCGCGATGGGCGGGCTAATGTTCTGGGCTTAGAGGCGGTTTATTCTGCGGCACAGCTGGCGCTGGACGAGTGGTGGGGTGGCGCTTTGGACGAGGACTCGTTGCGGACCCGGTTACGGTTTGCGCGCGATTGGGGTTATGACTGGCAGCCTTACTCGGAATTGCTGGCAGTGGCGCGGCAGGAGTGTGCGGGGGTTTGGGGATTGGACAGCGAGCCGCGGTTTGACTTGCGCCGGGTGCGGGTGCGGGACCGGCATATGGCGGAGCGGGTTTTGGAGATACGGAGGACGAATCCTGAGGCGCGGGCGGTGGTGTTTGTGGGGGAATCGCATCTCGCGCCCGGGCACTTGCCGTTGCTTTTGCGAGAGGCGGGAGAGCGGGTGTTTACGATCTTGCAGAATGTGGACGCGCTCTATTGGCAAGTTGTTGAAGGAGGAGGTAGTTATCCTGCGCCGGTCTCCTTGGATGAGGGCGTCGCTTGTGTGTTCAATGCTTCGCCGCTGGAGAAGTATGAGAGCTACCAGGACTATCTGGATCGTTGGTAAGGGGTCCTACTGTAACGGCCGGGCCACGTAGTTCCTGGCACTTCAGTTTCGGCCAAGTTACTGCAGTCATCTTAGGGATTCTACTGAGGCGGCATACACTTTGGTCATGCAAAGAGTACTGTGTACGTTCGCGAAATGGGTGGCGTTTCTGGCGTTGGCCGGAACGCTCGCGATGGCACAGAGCTATCAAGTGGTGTCGGTTACGAACGGTGGAACCATTTCCGGAACTGTGAAGTGGGCCGGACCGCCTGCTCCGAAGCTCGAAGTTGCTATCAACAAAGATGCGGAAATCTGCGATCCGGAATTGCACAAGACGCGAAGCCTGGAACGGCTGATTGTGGGACCCGATGGCGGAGTTGCCAACACCATTGTGTATCTCAAAAATGTGACGAGCGGCAAGGCGATGGACTTGCCGGAGCCGCGGCGAAAGCTTGACCAGAAGCATTGCCGTTATGAACCGCACATTCTGCTGGTTCCGCAATCCGAGAAGCTGTCGATGAAAAGTTCCGACCGTGTATTGCATACGGTGCACAGCGATGGAGCAGCGAGCTTCAATCTGGCATTTCCCTTTACCGACCACGTAACGACGCAGAATGTGAGCACCGCCGGACTGATCAACTTGAAGTGCAACGGCGGGCATTCCTGGATGAATGCGGAAGTGATGGTGGTGTCCCACCCCTATTATGCGGTGACGGGGGAAGATGGCAAGTTTGAACTCACCAACGTTCCTCCCGGGGACTACCAGGTTGTGGCGTGGCATGAGGGCTGGAGCGTGCAAGGTAAGGAAAATGCTCTGGATGTGTTCAGCCAGAAGCCGACGCAGCGGATTATCTTTAGTGACCCGAAGACCTGGGAGCAGAGCGTGACGGTACGGCCCGGGGCAGCGGCGAATGTGAAGTTTGTGATTTCGCAGAAGTAGCTTTGGGTATTTGTCGAGTTGAACAGGCCCTTTGGGGCCTGTTTTGCTTGCGGTTTTCCTTCCTCTTTAGCTTCAGCACCTGAAGGAGATGGGAGTTAGTCTGATACCTAAGCCTTTCCCCAGCGGCTAAAGCCGCATTTGTCTGGGGGTCTATCGCAGCCCTGAAGCCCTGCGCCACCCAAAAGCCTTACCCGGGGGCTCAAACCCATAATTTTCGGCGGTGGGCGCGCGGCTGAAGCGGCACTCTACCGTGCCGGGCCTAGTCGAACCCAAGAGCAGGTCCCTCCACTACGCAGTTGCTTCGCTTCGCGAACCAACTGCTCCGGTCGGGATGACAATTTTTAGATCGTTTTGGGAGTGAGGTGTGGATTTCCGTTATTTGTAGCGGAAGCGGAACGAAAGGTCGTGCTTACGGGGTGAGCTGTTAAAGTTCTCGAACGCGGCAGCCGATCACAATCTTCGGACCTAGATTTCATGGAGTCACGAAGATGTCCAGTGTGATTTGCGTGTTGCCTGCGGCTCTGCCGATCATTCCCCCAGGCTCTTTTTTGCGTCGGGGTTTGTTCTTTGCTGGATTGACTGTTTCGCTGATGGTGCCATCGCAGGCGGCGATTTCCGCCACGACTACGACCCTGAGTGTGGGTCCCCGTTCTTCTGTGTCGGCGGGGACGGTGGTGACCCTGCAGGCAACGGTTGATGCGGGAGGAACCGCGGTAACGCTGGGGACGGTGATGTTCCGTGATGGAACATCTGTGCTGGGTGCGGCCCCACTGGTGGGCCGGGGCGTAATGTATGCGCATGGCACGGCAAACCTGAAGCTTACGCTGGGGCCAGGGAGTCATTTGATCACGGCGAGCTATAGCGGCACGAGCAGCGAAGCCAGCCAGTATGCGGCGAGCGCTTCAGCTGCGGCGAGCGTCACTGTGACTCTGGCGTCGCCGTCTTCCACGAGCACAGTCATTGCCAGCGCGGGCAATCCTGGGGCTTACACGCTGTCCGGGACGGTGGCGGCGGCGAGCGCCATGGCGCCGACGGGGACCGTTTCTTTCCTGGACCAGAGCAACAGCAATTTGCTGCTGGGATTGGCGGCGTTGACTGCGGCGTCGCAGATAGACGGCTGGGGAAGTCTAGTTCCGGTAACGACTGGCGCTTCCACCTACGGCGTGGTTGCGGCGGACTTGAACGGGGACGGCATTCTAGATCTGGTGACGACCGACTACGGTGGCAGCACGATCAGCGTACTTCTGGGGAATGGGGACGGGACGTTTCGGGCGCACGTGGACTATGCCGTGGGGGCGCTCTCTTTCGGACTGGCTGTGGGCGACTTGAATGGCGACGGGATCCCGGATATTGCGGTGGGGTCGGGGAGCAGTACGCTGGTCAGCGTATTTCTGGGGAACGGCGATGGCACTTTGCGGACGGCACAGACCTACGACAGCGGAGGGGTGCCGGAATACGTGGTGATCGCCGATTTTAACGGCGACGGCATTCTGGACCTGGCGACGTGCGCGGGGGGGCTGGGAACGGTGAGCGTACTGCTGGGGAACGGGGATGGGACGTTCGCTGCCCGGCAGACATTTGGAGCGAGCGTGTTTCCGGATGGGCTGGCGATGGCCGATTTCAATCACGATGGCAAGCCGGATCTCGCCGTGTCGAATAATCCGGCGGATGCAGTGAGCGTTTTTCTGGGGAATGGGGATGGGAGTTTTCAGTTGGCGGTGGATTATCCGGTGGGGACAGCGCCAACGAATCTGGTGGCGGTGGATTTGAACGCCGATGGGAATCCGGATCTGGTGGTGTGCGACTCGGTCGGATCGAATGTCAGCGTGTTGATGGGAAGAGGCGACGGAACCTTCCTGCCCAAGGTGGATTATGCCGGATTCAACAATCCCTGGGGCATCGTTGCGGCCGATGTGAATGGCGATGGCAATCCGGATGTGGTGGTTTCGAGTCCGGCGTCGCAGGCGGTGGAGGTGTTTCTGGGAAAAGGGGACGGTACGCTGCTGGCGGCGGTGCCCTTCGCGACGGGATCGGCCAACTACCTGCTGGCGGTGGGCGATTGGAATGGGGATGGTGTGATGGATCTGGCTGTGCCGGACATTTCGGTGAGCAAGGTGTCGGTCGCGCTTGGTTCCATTTCTGCAACGGCGACTCTGGGGGGTGTGAGCGTGCCGGGTGGGGGCGTGCACAACATCGTGGCCAGCTATGCGGGAGATACGAATTCCGATCCCAGCGTTTCCGCGCCGATCAGTCTTGCGGGGACGCCTTTTGCCACGACTGCGGCGTTGAATGCCGCACCGATGTCGGGACCGGTGGGACAGACGTTTGTGCTAACGGCGAATATCTCTCCGGCGAGCAGCTCCGGGTATTTTGCCGGGGGCACGGTCACGTTCTATGACGGCGGAACGGGGATTGGGGTGCCGGTGAGCGTGGCGGGCGGCTCGGCGTCGATGAGCAGCAACGCCTTTACGGCCGGCATGCATTCGATTACGGCTACCTACTCTGGGGACATTAACTTTACGGGAAGCACGACGCCGGCAGGGACGGTGATTGCGGTGGCGTCGGCGCAAAGCATTACTTTTCCGGCGATCAATCCCGTGAGCTATGGCGTTGCGCCCTTCCCGCTGAATGCGACGGCGAGTTCGGGGCTGGCGGTGACGTTCAGCGTGATTTCCGGCCCCGGGGCGGTTTCCGGAACAACGCTCACGGTGCGGGGCGTGGCGAGTGTGGTGATTCAGGCGGATCAGGCCGGGAATGCCAGCTTCTCGGCTGCGCCAGCTGTGCGACGTACGTTGGTTGTGAATCAAGCGCCGACGACCACGGTCCTGTTGGCCTCGGCGGTGACGGTGAGTGTGAATGCCAACCTTACGTTGACCGCGTCCGTGAGTTCGCCCGGGCTTCCGGTACCCACTGGTACGCTCATCTTTTTCGATGGCGGGACACAACTGGCACCAGTCCCGGTGAATAGTTCTGGAATCGCCGCTTACAGCACCACTTCGCTGGCACCTGGGCCGCACTCAATCACGGTGGTGTACTCCGGCGATGCTAACTTTGCCGCGAGCAGTTCCTCCGGCGTTTTGGTCACGGTCGTTGCCGCTCAGACCATAGCGTTTGCTGCGCTCAATCCCCTGATTTACGGGACGACGCCGATCACGCTGAATGCGACGGCGAGTTCGGGATTGCCGGTAAATTTCAGTTTGGTTTCCGGGCCAGCGACGTTGGCGGGTTCAATCTTGACGATTCTGGCCGCGGGGGTAGTGGTGATTCAGGCCGATCAGGCTGGGAACGCGACATTTCCTCCAGCGCCTTCTGTGCGTCGCGCGCTGACTGTGAACCGTGCGGCCAGCGCGGTGGTGCTGACGACCTCGGCGGCCAGCGTGCTTTTGGGAAACAGCGTGACTTTGACGGCGACAGTGCCGTCTGGCGGGTTGCGTACACCGACAGGGAGCGTGAACTTTCTGGATGGCTCGGTTCACCTCGGGGTGATTGGGCTCAACGGCGCGGGTGCCGCCGCGGTGACGTCGGCGCTAACGCCGGGTCCGCACCAGGTTGAGGCGATTTACAGCGGGGATGGCAATTTTCAGTCGTCCGCGGCGCTGGTTTCGGTAGCCGTGGTGGTGCCGGGTTATACGATTGTTCCAAATCCTGCGGTACTGACCGTCAAGTTGGGGGAGACCGCGACTTCGACGATTACGATTACGCCGGTGGGCGGGTTCCGAGGGCAGCTTTCGTTGATTTGTGGGAAGACTCCCCAGATTGCGACCTGTAGCTTGAGTCCGACGACCGTGGTTTTGCCGGGAGACGATTTGCCGCACACGGTGCAATTTACGCTGAAGACTACGGTTGTCGCTGCGTCGGCGTCTTTGGCTGGGTCGAATGGATTTCGAGTGGGAGGGGCCAGTGGCTACGCTGCGGTCGTGGCGATGTTGTCGCCATTTGGGTTGATCGCGGTCTTTTCCGGCAGGGGACTGCGCAGGAATGGGCTAAGACCGGTGGGCGCGCCTGGTACTGGGACGGTGATTCTGGCGGTGGCTGCGGGGATCGCATTGACGCTGGTTTTTCTGGCGATGTTCCTGGGCATGACTGGTTGCGGAGGTGGGCACACGGGTCCGTTTGGACAGTGGACGATCACGACGGTGGCGACGGGGGCGGGAGCACCACATGGCGCGAATATTACGCTGACGATTACGCCATAATAAAGGGGTGGATGGTTCTGCCCTTTCCGGAACGGCTAAACAGCTTGCGGAAAAAGTTAATTTCAACCTAACCCTTTCCCCAGCGGCTTAAAGCCGACGAACAAAGGGAGGACTTATCACAGGCCTGAAGGCCTGCGCCGCCCAAAAGCAAGAGCCCTTGTGACCCTTTCCGCAGGCTATAAAAGGTGCTGAACGCGGGTCGGCCTTTTATTGCAGCTGAAGAACTTATCCGCCCAAAGCAGCAGCAGGTCCCTCCACTTCGCAGGTTGCTTCGCTTCGCGAAACGACTGCTCCGGTCGGGATGACAGACCTTTCAATCAGAGGCAGATTCCCTCGGCGCTCAGGGCAGGCTCTCCCGTTGGGTGGAATGACAAACTTCTCTTGACAGCTTTTGTTGCCTACATTGTGGACCGGTAGATTCCTTCCAGTGGCTTGGTGTGCTGTTCTTCCTGTTCCGGATGTGGCATGGGGTTGCGAGGGAGCATGGCGTCGCGCTGGGCGGTGTTGTAGACGAAGATGGCCATGACTACGGCGGCCTGTTTCAGGTCTTGTTCGGAAAGGCGCTCGTAGGTGTCCTGGTTGGTATGGGCGCTGCGGGATTCGTAGTCGCGGGGATCCTGGATGAATTGGAATCCGGGGAGGCCGACTTCAACAAATGGAACGTGGTCGGTGGAACCGCTGTTCCGCATGGAGACGGTGGTGAAGCCCAGATCGCGAATCGGCGCGGCCCACTGTTGGAAAATAGCGGCGGTGATGGCGTTGTTTTCAGCGCAGATGCCGAGGAAGCGGCCGCCGCCGTTGTCGGTGTTGAAGTAGGCGTCGAGGTTGGCGTGTTCGGGTTTGAGGGTGACGGGGCCGGTTTGCTGGCGGAGGAATTCGGGGACAAGCTGTTCTTCCGCTTTGATGGAGTAGGTGCGGGTGCCGTAGTGGTTGCTGACGTAACCGCTGGAACCGAAGATGCCTTGCTCCTCGCCTCCCCAGAGCGCGACACGGATGGAGCGGCGAGGTTGCAGGTTAAGAGCGGTCAGGATACGCATGGCTTCGATCGCGATGATGGAGCCGGCGCCGTCGTCCGTGGCGCCTGTGCCGGCGATCCAGCTATCGAGGTGGCCTCCGAGCATCACGACCTGGTCTTTGAGTGCTGGATCCGAGCCTGGAATTTCGGCTAGGACGTTTTCGCCTTGTACATGGTCGCCGGTGAACTGTGTCTGGATATTGAGATGCACGGAAACTGGAACGTCGTGCGAGACGAGGCGGTGCATGCGGTGGAAAGCTTCGCTGGCGATGACGGCGGAGGGGATGGGCTGCTTATGCTCGGGGCGATAGACGAACCAGCCGAAGGAGATGTTGGTGTCATCGTGGAGGACGCCGGCGGAGCCTCCGGGGCGGAGTGCGGCGACGGCGTGCTCGTCGGCGAAGAAGCGGGCGACTTTCTCCTGGAAGGCGACATCCTTGAAAGATTTTTCCCATTTGGCGGCGTCTGTGGGGAGGACAAAGGTTTCAGACTGGTCGCCGTCGAGGGGGTAGGAGCCGAGGTGTTCGAGTTTGGCGGCGTCGTAGTGATCGACGGTGAAGGCGAGGTTGGGATCGATCATGGGAGGGGTTCCGTAGAGAATGATTTTTCCGGCTAGCTTGCCTTTCCATTTTTCGAAATCTTTCTCTTCTTTGAGTGCGGGGACGGCAATGACTTCGGCCGAGACCTCGCCCGAGGTGGCGGGGGACCAGGGCGTGGACTGGGAGAGGAAGGTGGCGGTGCCCGGAGAGGTCATTTGGAGGGAAGTGCCGATCTGCTGCCATCCCATGCCAAAATCACCCCAAGATTCGGTGTGAACGTTGGTGGCGCCCATACGGCGGAACTGCTCCTGGGACCACTGCTCGGCTCTGGCGAAGTCGGGCGAGCCGGTGAGGCGGGGGCCGACGCCGTCGAACAGGCCGCTGGCGTACTCCATGATGTGGGAGTGCTTAAGGCCCTCGTCGCGAATGCGGGCGATGGCTGCGAGGTCGAGAGTTTCCGCGGCGGGCTGGGCGAGCGGGGGCGTGGGTTTCGGTTTTTCGGCGGCGAAGGCGGGGAGGGAAAGGGCTAGCAGAACGACGGCTAAGGTTTTCATAATTGAAGTTCGCAGGAATTCTAGCTCATGAGCGAATAGTTGGACGAACGTCGGGCCGGGAGGGAAGCAGGCCTTTTGTTGCCTTTCCGGGGCTTCCCAGCTACTTGCGGACAAAGCCGTGGAAGGCCAGGGATGAATCGTCGAAGGCGCCAACGATGGTTCCGCTGGCGTTGATTCCGGCGGGGATTGTGCCGGAGTTGGCTGTACTGAAGGCTTGCGGATCGTCGATGACGATGAAACTGCCATCCGGGTTGCGAAGATACCCATGGAGGACAAGGCTGGCGTCGGCGTATCCACCTACGATCGCGCCGTTGTCGTTGATACTTCGCGCCGCGGAGCCGGTGGAACCCGCCGGATCGAACACCGTGTAGTTACCGTCTGCTGTCCGAAGGAACGAGTGCCTGACTCCGCCCGACATGACCACGCCGACAACTGTGCCTGCGGCGTTGATGGCGCTGGCCTGGGTGCCATCGTGGGCTGCGTTGCCGGCTCCTGGGGCATTGAGGATGGTGAGCGTACCGTCTGGGGCACGTAGAAAGCCGTGGGCGACGACGTTGGAGTCGAGGTAGATGCCCGTGATTACCCCATTGGCGTTGATCATGAATGGGAACGTGAAGTCAGTCGAGCTTCCGGAGGCGTCGAAAGCGGTGAAGGTGCCGTCACTGGATCGCATGAAGCCGTGTTGGCCTGCAGAGGCATCGTCGAACAAGCCGGTGGATGCTCCAGCATCGTTGATACCCACGAGGAATGTGCTCACGCTGTTGGGGGGATCGACCGTGGTGAAGGTGCCGTTCTGGGCGCGAAGAAAGCCGTGGAGTTGAGTCTGATCTACGTAACTTCCTACGATGGTTCCCGCAGCGTTGATATCGCTGACGAACGAACGGGCGTCACCGAGCGTAGTTGCGCCAGGAGCGTCAAAGGCGGAAATGGCTCCGGCAGCGGTGCGCGTGAAGCCGTGAAAAACGTGGCTCGAATCGGTAAAGGTTCCGGCGATGTCGCCGCCGGCGTTGATGGCAATGGGCCGGGTACCCTGAGCCGAAGTGGTGCCCGCTCCCGGGGCATCGAAGGTGGTATAGGATGCGACCGGTGGCGGACCACCTCCGGAATTGGAACTTGACCCGCCGCAGCCGGTCATGATCCAGATCGGAAAGAGCAAAGCGAGTAATAGGCCAAGCCTGCGATTTGAGCCGGTAGGGGTATGGCGGTGAGAGTGGCGCATGACGAATGCTCCGGGTCGCGGGCCGGCAAATGGCTCCGCTTTGGAAAATGCAACAGCGGAATTGTACCCGAAAACGTGCGGTCGGGAGGTATGTTCCGCTTAGCTCTTGCCGAGGTACTTGCCGACCAGGTTCGCGCAGGCTTCGACGAATTCCTGTTCTGGTTTACTAAATGTGCCCATGAAATAGCTTTCGATGTCGAGTTCGGCGGCGAGCTTGTTCTTCACGAAGATGGGGACTACGATCTCGCACTTCACCATGGGGGATCCGGAGAGGTAGCGGGGATCTTTGGAAACGTCGTGCACGACGACGGTTTGTCCACTGGTAGCGGCTGCGCCACAGAGGCCCGTATCGAGGGGAATGCGGGCGTTGGGCGTGAAGCTGCCGACGAATGGGCCCACGAGCAGGATGTTGGGGTCGGCGTTGCTGACGAGATAGAAGCCGACCCAGTTGTAACGGGTTAGCTTTTCGTGGAGACGCTGGCAATGTGCTGCATGACGGACTCGGCGGTGGGAGCGGTTTGGGCGAATTTGTTGAATTCTGTGAGGAGTTGCTGGTGCTCTGGCGTCATGGGATTCCATGGTGATTCTAGTGGGACCGAGCGTGCGGGGCAGTCTCAACGATGGTTCGGCAGATTGATGGTTCGGAACATAGATAGTTCGGAGCTTGATAGTTCGGAAATTTGGCAACCCCACCTTCGCGATCTCACGCGGCGATCACACTTGATGACGATAGACGACGAAGGCGGAGCGCTCGGCCACTTTGTCGTAGAGCTTCATGGCGGTCTCATTGGTCTCATGGGTTAGCCAATAGACCCGCGGGGATCCTGCGAGTTTTGCCTGTTCGTAGACGCTCTCGATCAGGGCACGGCCCACACCCTGGCCGCGAGCCGCCTCGGTGGTGAACAAGTCCTGGAGGTAACACACGGGGGCGATGAAAATGGTGCTGCGATGGAAGATGTAGTGCACGAGGCCAAGGAGTTCGCCGTCGCGCTCGGCGACCATCGCGTGTACCGGCTCATACGCGTCAAAGAACCGTGACCATGTCATTTGCGTGATCTCGGAGGAAAAAGAGGGACGACCGTAGAACAGGTTGTAGCCCTGCCAGAGCGGCAGCCACCGGTCGAAATCTGCACGGGCGACGGGACGAATGGTTAGCGGAGTGGCCATGCTCTATTGTGCCGCTTCTTTCTGTGCAGGTTCTATAGGGCAGCGATGATTGCGATTTCGACTTTATAGTCGGGGGCGGCGAGTTGTGGACTGGCGACGGTGGCTCGGGCAGGAGTTGCGCCGGGGACGACCCAGGCATCCCAGACGGTGTTCATTTCCACGAAGGCGGACATGTCTGTGAGCCAGATGGTGGCGGAGAGGATTTTGCTTTTGTCGGTTTTTGCTTCGGCGAGCAGGGTTTCGATTCGCGAGAGGATGTCTTTCACTTGTTCCGTCACGGTGCCTCCTTTTGCTCCCGAGGCGACCTGGCCGGCTAGGTAGACGGTTTGGTTGTGAATTACGGCTTGGGACATGCGCGGTCCAGTTTGCAGGCGAGCGATCGACATGTGGTCTCCGAGTTTTTCGTTGGTTAGTTGCCGAAGTCAACGGCGGTTGTGTTTCCCCCACAAATGAGGACGCCGATACGCTCGTTTGGCTGCGGAACGTAGCGGCCGGAGGTGAGCGCTGCGAAGGCAGCTGCGCCTCCGGGCTCGGTGACGATGCGGAGGGTTTTCCAAAGGGTACGCTGGACCTCGCGAATGGCTTCGTCGGTGACCAGGACTGTTCCGGATACAAACTGCTGGGCGATGGGGAAAACGAGATCTCCGACCCGGCGCGGGGCCAGGGAGTCGGCGGCGATGCCTCCGGCTTCGGCATCGACTGGGTGGCCTGCTTCGAGGGCACGCGTGAGGGTGGGAGCCAGCTCGGGCTCGACGCCGACGATCTTGATTTTTCCGCGATACCAGGACGCGATGCCGGCGATTAAGCCGCCGCCTCCTACCGATACCAGGAGGGTGTCGAGGTTGGGGGCTTGCTGTTCTAGTTCCAGGCCAACAGTGCCCTGGCCGAGGAGGGTTTCGACTTGATCGAAGGCGTGGATGGGCAGGGCACCGGAGGTTTTGACCCAAGCTTCGCTGGCGACGAGGGCGTCGGCATAGAGCGCGCCTCCGACTACCAGGTCGGCACCGTAGGATTGGATTTGCTGGATCTTGGCGGGGGAGGCCACGCTGGGGATGAAAATCTTGGCGAGGATGCCAAGCTTCATAGCGGCGAAGGCGACGGCTGCGCCGTGGTTGCCACCCGAGGCGGCGACGACTCCGGCAACGGGGATCTTGCGAGTGAGCAGGTTGTTGAAGGCGCCGCGGGACTTGAATGAGCCCGCGTGCTGGAGGAGTTCCAACTTCAGGGTCAGTGTGCCGATGCTCAAATTGAAATCGGTGCTGTCGACTTCGACGACCGGGGTGCGCCGGATGTGGGGCACGATGCGGTCGTAGGTGGATTGAATTTGATCGGGTGCGATCACGGAGGGCTCGGTTTCGTGGATGGTCCTTGACATACACTTCGTCGTTTAGCAAACTAACTATATGACAAATTTAAGAGCCTTGCAAGCCCTGGCCAACGACCGGCGGCTGCAGATTCTGGAGTGGCTGAAGGATCCGGAGGCGCACTTCCGTCCGCAGGTAGATGGGGACTTGGTCAAGGACGGGGTGTGCGCTGTTTTGATCGCGGAGAAGCTTGGGGTTTCGCAGCCGACCTTGAGCGAACACATGAGGATATTGTCGGAGGCGGAACTGGTGCAGGGGAAGCGAATCAAGCAGTGGATTTTCTATCGGCGGGATGAGCGGCGGATTCGGGAGATTAAGAAGGCGATAGCGTCAGAATTATAGGTTGGACTCGATGAAAATATGGACGGTCTCCGCTGTAATCGTGCTCATGTTTGCCAAGGCGTCCGCTGGTACCGTCGGCTTCCAGCAGGTAACGGTGCCTGACCCCGAAGGTAAGCCACTTGCGGTTGGTATCTGGTATCCGAGCGTTGGGCAGGCATCCTCGCAGCCTCTTGGGCCTTTCAGCCAGACTGTGGCGGTCGACAGTGAGGTTTCTGGGAATCGATTGCCGCTTGTTTTGATATCTCACGGTACAGGAGGTTCGCTGGCCAGTCACTATGACACTGCTCTTGCGCTGGTCCAAGCTGGTTTTGTAGTGGTTGCCCTGACACACACGGGCGACAACTACAGGGACCAGAGTTATGCGGGGAATCTCAAAGATCTGACCGATCGACCTCGACAAGTGCGGCTTGTTCTCGAATATATGCTTGCAGTATGGGCATCTCATGACCGGTTAGACGGAACGCGCATAGGCATGTTGGGTTTTTCACTGGGAGGATTCACGACGCTCGTTGAGGTGGGAGGTACACCTACCCTTGGCAGAATGGCACAGCTCTGCTCCACACATCCTACAGCTCCAGAGTGTGCCTTCATTAAGGCCGCGAACGGTGACCAACTCGATCCTATACCGACGTCCGACCATCCGGTATGGATTCATGACTCACGAGTTAAAGCCGCTGTAGTGGCAGCACCTGCGGTTAGTCTCTTGTTTGGACCGGATGACTTGAAACAGGTAAGTGTCCCGATCCAACTGTGGCGCGCCGGCCATGATCAACAGGTAGTGGATGAATGGAACACTGCTATCGTGCGGAAACAACTACCGGAGGCGGAAGAGCATGTAGTGCCGGGAGCTGGACACTACGTTTTCCTTGCGCCCTGTAGTGACGCACTTGCCAAACAAGTTCCGCAGATTTGTGAAGACGCCTCAGCTTTTAATCGGACCGAGTTTCATCAGAAATTCAACAGCGACGTGGTCGCATTCTTTATCAAGAAGCTAGTTAACAGGTAGTGGCGTGTTGATTCGCTCCCTACCTCTTGCGCTCGTCCTTCGCGATGACGCCGTCCTTGATGGAGACGATGCGGTGGGCGTATTCGGCGATGTCGTGTTCGTGGGTTACGAGCACGATGGTGTTGCCTTCGGAATGCAGACGATCGAACAGCGCCATGATCTCAAGGCCGGTCTGGGAGTCGAGGTTGCCGGTGGGTTCGTCGGCGAGGATGATCGACGGGCGATTGACCAGGGCTCGGGCGATGGCAACGCGTTGGCGTTGGCCACCGGAGAGTTCGTTGGGCTTGTGGCTCATGCGCGATTCCATGCCCACAGAAATCAGGGCGCCTTTGGCGCGCTCGATGCGCTCTTCGGCGGAGACGCCGGCGTAAATAAGCGGTAGTTCGCAGTTATGCAGAGCGGTGGCGCGGGCCAGGAGGTTGAAGGTCTGGAAGACGAAGCCGATTTCCTTGTTTCGAATACGGGCCAGGTCGTCGTCGGTGAGTTCGCTGACTTGCTGCTGGTTGAGCCAGTACTGGCCCTTGGTCGGCGAATCGAGGCAGCCAATGAGGTTCATGAGCGTCGATTTGCCCGAGCCTGACGGACCCATGATGGCGACGTACTCATTGCGTTCGATGCGCAAGTTGACGCCGCGGAGGGCATGCACCTGCTCCGAGCCCATTTCGTAGGTCTTCCACAGGTCGTCCGTGAAAATCATGGAAGACGCCGGCGGAGCGACGATTCCCTGGGAACTGGTGATCGGTGAACTCATGTGGATGACCTCAGCGGTTGCCATGTGGTACTCCTGTTCTTTTTATCACGCCCGTGTTCTTGGACGTGAAATGCGGTGCTTCGTTATCTGAAGTTGTCCTTACTGTGTAACCTAGTTCGCGTGCGGGGGCGCCCGCGCCACACGATCACGATGCCTCTTCTTCTTTCTTCGGTGCTGCGTTGTCAATCTTGACTCCGACACCCTGACGCAGTGTGCGGAGAATCTTGTAGCTGCCGGTCACGATTTCGTCGCCTTCCTGCAAGCCGCCCTTGACTTCGATGTCGGTGGCTCCTGCGATGCCGGTTTCCACGGGTACGAATTTGGATTTCTTTTCACGAATTACGAAGACGCCTTGCATCTCGTTCTTCTTGTCGCGCATGGCGCCGCTGGAAGCGGATTCCTTCTTGTCTTTGTCGTCGACCAAGTCCGACGGGTCGCGCATGGTCAGCGCTTGAATCGGAATGGTCAGAGCCTTCACGCTCGTTGCGGTGGTGATTTTCGCTGTCGTGGAAAGGCCGGGGCGTAGATTTGGCGGCGGGTTGGTAAGCGTGACGGTGACCTTGAAGTCTTTGGCTTCCTGGCTCGAGCCAGTACTCTGAGTGGTGGCCACGCCCGTGGAACGAACGAGGGCGTTATCGCCGATTTCGGTGACGAGCGCTTTGAAGACCTGACGCGGAAAGGCATCGATGGTGACGTCGGCAGACTGCCCGACGCGGACGTTCACGATGTCGGTTTCGTCGACGCGGACTTCGGCAGTAATCACCGACATGTCGGCGACCGTCATGAGCGTGCTGCCGGGAGAGTTCTGAATGCCGATGACGACCGTCTCGCCTTCGCGTACGGGCAGGTTGGTGACGATGCCGTCGAAGGGTGCGGCGTAGGTGGTCTTGTCCAGAACGTCAGCGGCGCGGGTGAGGTTTGCCTTGGTCTGGGTGATGTGTTTGTCCGCGGAGTCCTGCTGTGCTTTGGCTTGGGCAACTCGAGCTTTGGCCTGTTCGAGGCCGGCGACGGCGGTTTCCCAGGCTGCCTTTTTGATGTCGTAGTCTGCTTTGGCGATGAGCTGTGCTTTGAACAGGCCCTGGGCGCGGTCCCATTCCAACTGGGCTCGATCGAGGTCCGATCGGGCGCGCCTCAGGTCGGCCGTGGAGGTCTTGGAGGCGGCATCGGCGGCCACGTAGTCGGTTTCCGAGGCTCCGACCGAGGCGCGCATGGCCGCCAGGTCAGCGGCGGACTGGACACTCTCGAGCTGCGCCAGCAACTGGCCCTTCTTCACCAGAGCCCCTTCCTTTACATAAAGATGCGTGATCTTGCCGAAGGCGTTCGCGCCCACGTTGACGTAGGTTTTGGGCTTGATTTCGCCCGACGCGGTGACGACAGAGGAAATGTCCTGGCGGACTACTTTGCCGGTTTGGACGGTAACGATGCCTTTACGGCTACCCGCAACGGTTGCCCCCACGATGGCAAGGAGGACAACGGCGGCGATGATGCCGATTAGTACCTTCTTCCAAGTCTTCATGCGCCTTCCTGTAGTACGGAGTTGGGGGGAGCCAAGTTCCGAGAAACTTGGGATTGGAGTCTGTTTTTTCGAGTCCGACTCAGGGTGCCCATCAGCGAGCCGTGCCGCTGATATCGCCCCATATTCTAACCTACTCGGCCTCGAATGATGAGACTTCACGAATACATGAATCCCGGGCGGGAGCGGCTTCGTTTCAGGAGATGTTGCTTGCGCTATTGCGTTATGCTCTAACGGATTCCGCTGCCCTGTCCGGAGAACCTCTTGATGACAAAATTCTTCCGTGATTTCGTGCGCTTTTTCCGATCCATGATCGGAATTGGTGTTGTTCTCTCCAGCCTCGCTACTGCGCAGGATGTGACCTCGCTCTACGGCGACTTGCACTGGCGGATGATTGGGCCGTTTCGTGGAGGACGGACCGTGGCGGGGGCTGGGATACCGTCGCAGCCGTGCGTGTTTTTTATTGGCGTGAACAATGGCGGCGTGTGGAAGACGAATGACTGCGGGAGCACCTGGCAGCCGATTTTCGAAGGGCTGACGCAGTCGATCGGGGCTCTGGCGGTGGCTCCGTCGAATCCGGACGTGGTTTATGTGGGGAGTGGAGAGGGGTTACGGCGTCCGGATTTGTCGATTGGCGATGGCGTGTACAAATCGACGGATGGCGGGAAGACCTGGACCCATCTCGGCCTTCGGGATGGGCAGCAGATTGGGTCAATCATCGTCGACCCGAAAAATGCCGACCGGCTATTCGTCGCCGTGCTCGGCCACCCGTATGGTCCGAGCACGGAACGCGGGATTTTTCGGTCTCTGGATGGTGGGCAGAGTTTTAGGAAGGTCCTGTTCAAAAACGACGACGTAGGCGGAATTGACCTGGCGTTTGATCCGCGGGACAGCAACAAGGTTTATGCGTCGCTGTGGGCGTCGCGGCGGCCGCCATGGACGGTGGGAGGGAACTACGAAGGCCCGGGCAGCGGGTTGTATAAATCCGAAGACGGGGGCGAGAACTGGCGTGAGCTGACGAAGGGATTTCCGGCGAAGCATGGGCGCATCAGTATTGCCATTGCGCCGTCGGACCCGGATCGCATGTATTGCACAGTGGATGTGAGTGATGCGGGCGGCGTCTACCGCTCCGACGACGCAGGGGAAAGCTGGACGGTGGTGAACGAAGAGGAACGGGTGAGCAGCCGAAACTCTGATTTTGCGTGGATTCGGGTGCATCCGAAGGATCGGGACACGATCTTTCTCAGCAATACTTCCACTTATAAATCCACAGACGGCGGCAAGAACTTTACCGCCATCAAGGGTGCGCCCGGGGGCGATGATTACCACTCGACCTGGATTAATCCCAATAATCCCGACATCATGCTGCTGAGCTCGGACCAGGGGGCGGTGGTCACGGTGAATGGAGGCCAGACGTGGAGTTCCTGGTACAACCAGCCCACGGCGCAAATTTACCACGTGGCGACGGACAATCAGTTTCCATATTGGGTTTACGGGTCGCAGCAGGAGAGCGGGTCTGTGGGTATCGCGAGCCGCAGCGACTATGGCGCGATTACGTTTCGGGATTGGCACCCGGTGGGGATCGAGGAGTATGGGTATGTTGCTCCGGACCCGTTGCATCCTGACATTCTTTATGGGGGGAAGTTCACGAAGTTTGACCGGCGGACTGGGCAGATTCAGGACGTTAGCCCCTGGGTGATCCGCACGGGGAAGTACCGGCTGAACCGGTCGCAGCCTGTGATGTTCTCGCCGGTGGATCCGCACATTCTTTACTTCGCTTCGAACGTGCTCTTCAAGACTGTGAACGGGGGGCATAGTTGGGAGGAAATCAGTCCCGACCTGACTCGGGCGGATCCCGGCGTGCCTGCTTCGCTTGGGGTTTTTGTGGATGACGATCCGTGGAAGGGGAAGCATCGCGGAGTGATTTATTCGCTCGCGCCATCGCCTAAGGATGTAAATCTGATCTGGGCTGGTACCGATGATGGGCTCGTCGATATCACGCACGATGGCGGCAAGCACTGGCAAGATGTTTCTCCGCCGGAACTGACACCTTGGAGCAAGATCTCGCAGATCGATGCTGGGCACTTCGATGGTCAGACTGCTTATATTTCAGTCAACCGCTTTCGGCTCGATGATTTGCATGCTTACATCTACCGCACGCACGACGGCGGGCGGACCTGGAAGAAGATTACCGAGGGCATCCCGGATGACGCTGCCGTGAACGCGGTTCGCGAAGACCCGAAACGGCCCGGCTTGCTCTTTGCCAGCACGGAACGTGCCGTGTGGGTGTCGTTCGATGACGGGGGCTACTGGCACCCGTTGCAGCTCAACCTGCCTTACACTTCCATGCGCGATTTCGTCATCCACGGCGATGACATTGTTCTCGGGACCCATGGGCGGTCGTTCTGGATTTTGGATGACATCACTCCACTGCGCCAGATTCACGAAGGCGACGCTGCCCAAACCAAGCTCTTCCAGCCGCAAGTCGCCACGCGCATTCAGCGCAGTACGAACCCTGACACTCCTCTGCCGCCCGAGACGCCCATGGGGCAGAACCCGCCGGATGGTGCGATTCTCGACTATGTGCTGAAGGACCGGGCGAAACTTGTGACGCTGGAGATTCTTGATGCCGCTGGCAAACTGGTTCGGCGCTTTAGCAGTGACGACAAGCCGGAGCCCTTCGATGCCAAAGGCATCAATGTGCCCACATACTGGTTGCGGCAGGAGTCGGTTCTTCCGGCTACGGCGGGAATGCATCGCTGGGCCTGGAACCTGCGGTATCCCAGGCCGAAGACGATGGAGAGTGACTATCCCATTTCGGCGATCCCGCACGATACGCCGGTGGGTCCGCTCGGGCCTGCAGTTGTACCAGGGGAATACAACGTCCGGCTGACTGTCGATGGTGTGGCGCAAACGCAAAAGCTGAAGGTCCGCATGGATCCTCGCGTACCCGCAACCGCTACTGATTTGCAGGCAATGCTCGTGGCGGAACAGCGGGCTGCCGGGGACTTGGGAGCGAGCTACGATGCGCTCCAGCAAATTCGCTCCCTGCGTAAGCAGCTTAAGGTGCTCAAGGATTCGGGGCCGGTAGCGACCCGTGGTGAGGCTGGCCAATTGGAAGAGCAGCTCGGGAAACTGGAGAGCGGCACGGCAGGAAAGACTCCTTCTCCTGGCGTGAGCGCTGCGCGCGGCATGGTCACGATTCATTCCTGGCTCAATCAGGTTTACGGTTCGTTCGATGGGGCGGATGCTGCTCCCACCGTGCAGGATCTTGCGATGCTGGGCGAGGTCGAGAAGGCTTCTGCCGAACAACTCAATGAATTCAAGAAGATACGGGATGGTGCTCTTTTGAAGCTGAATCAGCAATTGCGGGAGGCGGGGAGTGCTGAGATCATCCAGAGCTACGTGGCGGAGCCAGCGGCTGCCCACGGTGCGGAGAGGTCGGAGGAGTAGGGGGCATATCTCTCGGAGCTAGGATTAGCGGAGCTTCGCTCCGCTAGACCGGCGGGTAGCGCCTGTCCCCACATGAGTGCAGGTGGGTCCGAGTCGGGCATCCAATCTCGAAAGGTAGGCATCCAACGCCCAGCAGACCCAGAAGCGCCAAGCCGAAAGCGCCAGTATTCCGGGTCGTTCGGATTCCTTGGGCTTGCTTGAAGCCTAGCGAATCCCTACAATCGCTGGGAGGTTCGTGTGTCCCCTAGGAGCTTCCGTCCGATGCCGCTTTCTGTCTTGCGCCTCCGCTCCCTTACCTTCCTCTTGTTGTTGCTATGCGTGTCGGTGTTTACTTTCCCAATATGGGCTCAATCCAAGGCCGACGCCAAGGATTCCGATAGCGCGCAGGCCGATGAGGCGACCAAGGACCAAGCTGCGGAGCCCCAAAAGGACTCTGGTGTCGATCCCTTGAAACGGCCGCTTAGCGAAAAGCAGAGACGCGAGAACTCCAAATCCCTCAAGATTGAACTTAGCAAGGTCT
>Ga0137409_10002141_pt1 | contig 21272 bp, 31 predicted proteins | sample CZODoug1_16funga_FD_122059 | JGI IMG/M metagenome (GOLD analysis project Ga0137409, IMG submission 122059) | Vadose zone soil fungal communities from Angelo Coast Range Reserve, California, USA - CZODoug1_16fungal (Hybrid Assembly) | ecosystem: Environmental > Terrestrial > Soil > Vadose zone... | reverse complement strand
GACGTGATCGGCATGGCCTATCGCAGTCACGAGTCCAAGATCGTGTTCGATTTCGACGATCCGATGGGCGAGTCGACCTGTGTGGCCTGCGGCGAATGCGTGCAGGCCTGTCCGACCGGCGCGCTGATGCCGTCCGTGATGCTCGATGAAAACCAGACCCGCGTCACCTATGCGGACAGGAAGGTGGACTCGCTGTGCCCGTTCTGCGGCGTCGGCTGTCAGGTCACCTATCAGGTCAAGGACGAGAAGGTCATCTATGCCGAGGGCCGCGACGGACCCGCCAATCACAACCGGCTCTGCGTCAAGGGCCGCTTCGGCTTCGACTACATCCATCATCCGCATCGGCTGACCAAGCCGCTGGTGCGGCTGCCGAATGCGAAGAAGGATTCCAACGACCAGGTCGATCCGGCCAATCCGTTCACGCATTTCCGCGAAGCATCCTGGGAAGAAGCGCTCGACATCGCCGCCAAGGGCCTCGTCAAGATCCGCGACGAGAAGGGCGTGAAAGCGCTCGCCGGGTTCGGCTCGGCCAAGGGCTCGAACGAGGAGGCGTATCTGTTCCAGAAACTGGTACGCACCGGTTTTGGCTCCAACAATGTCGATCACTGCACGCGGCTGTGCCACGCCTCGTCGGTTGCGGCGTTGATGGAAGGCCTGAATTCCGGCGCGGTATCGGCCCCGTTCGCGGCTGCGATGGATGCCGAAGTCATTATCGTGATTGGCGCCAATCCGACGGTCAATCATCCGGTCGCCGCGACCTTCATCAAGAACGCGGCCAAACGCGGCGCCAAGCTGATCGTGATGGATCCGCGTGGGCAGTCGCTGTCGCGCCATGCCACCAAGCATCTGGCGTTCAAGGCCGGCAGCGACGTCGCGATGCTGAATGCGATGATCAACACCATCATCACCGAGGGCCTCACCGACGAACAATATATCGCCGGCTATACCGAAGGCTTCGACGATCTCAAGGCGCGCATCGGCGAATTCACGCCGGAGAAAATGGAGCCGATTTGCGGCATTGCGGCGGAAACGATACGCGAGGTGGCGCGGCTGTATGCGCGCTCCCGCGCCTCGATCATCTTCTGGGGCATGGGCATCAGCCAGCATGTGCATGGCACCGACAATGCGCGCTGCCTGATCGCGCTGGCCCTGATCACCGGTCAGGTCGGCCGTCCCGGCACCGGTCTGCATCCGCTGCGTGGACAGAATAACGTGCAGGGCGCCTCCGACGCCGGGCTGATCCCGATGTTCCTGCCGGACTATCAGCCGGTCGGGCGCACCGATCTGCGCGAGCCGTTCGAGAAGCTTTGGCATCAGGACCTCGATCCGGTTCGCGGCCTCACCGTGGTCGAGATCATGAACGCAATCCACGCCGGCGAGATCACCGGCATGTATATCGAGGGCGAGAATCCCGCGATGTCGGACCCGGATCTGCAGCACGCGCGCGAGGCGCTGGCCAAGCTCGATCATCTGGTGGTGCAGGATCTGTTCGTCACCGAGACGGCGTTTCATGCCGACGTGATCCTGCCGGCCTCGGCTTTCGCGGAAAAATCCGGCAGCTTCACCAACACCGACCGCCGCGTTCAGCTGGCGCGCGAAGTCATAAAACCGCCCGGCGATGCGCGGCAGGATCTGTGGATCATCCAGGAAATCGCCAGGCGCATGGGGCTGGACTGGCGCTATGACGGGCCGGCAGACGTGTTCACCGAGATGACGCAGGTGATGCCGTCGCTGAAGAACATCACCTGGGAGCGGCTGGTGCGCGAGGGCGCGGTGACCTATCCGGTCGACGATCCGCACAAGCCCGGCAACGAGATCATCTTCACCACCGGATTCCCGACCGCGAGCGGCCGCGGCAAGATCGTGCCGGCGCATGTGATCGCGCCGGACGAGGTGCCCGACAGCGAATATCCGATGGTGCTCTCCACCGGCCGCGTGCTCGAACATTGGCACACCGGCTCGATGACGCGGCGCTCCATGGTGCTCGATCAGATCGAGCCGGAGGCGGTGGCGTTCATGTCGCCCAAGGACATGCGGCGCTTGAAGGTGTGGCCGGGCGATTTCATCCGGCTGGAGACACGGCGCGGCGCGGTCGAGATCAAGGTGCGCTCCGATCGCGACGTGCCTGAGAACATGGTGTTCATGCCGTTCTGCTACGCGGAAGCCGCGGCGAACCTGTTGACCAATCCGGCGCTGGATCCGTTCGGGAAGATTCCTGAATTCAAGTTCTGCGCGGTGCGGGCCGAACGCGCCGAGATCCGCTCAGCGGCGGAGTAGCCGTTAGAGCATGATCCGGAAAAGTGGGTACCGGTTTTCCGAAAAAGATCATGCTCAAACAAACAGATAGAGCGGGATGACGATTCGAAGAAAAGTCATCCCGCTCTAGCCGCGAATACCCGCGGGACTCCGCGCGCCTGACTAATACCTCGACGCTCAGGCGGTGCCGTCCGCCGCTGCGGACGGCACCGCGATTTTGTTCTGTGCAATAATTCCTTCCAGCCTCGAGATATTCTCCAAGAGACGCTGGCTGGTCAGAACGAGGAAATAATAACCGAATTGCGGGTTTTGAAAGTAGATTTCGAGCAGCTTTTCATAGGTTATGGTCAGCACGTGCCCGTCCTCGGTGCATTCGACCGTCGCCGTCCGGCGGTTATCGGGTGACAGGAAGCCAAGTTCGCCCATCAGACGCCCCGGCGGAAGCTCGACGCCGATTTCGGTCACCAGGAAATTTCCGGTGACGGTCAGGAACATTTCATCGGCCGGGTCGTCCTTTTTGCACACAATGTCGCCTTTGCGATATTTGCGCTCGGTCATGAACGGCTTGAGCCATTCCCTCGAGGTATCGCCCTGCGTCGCGCTGCGCGCTTTCTTGACCAGGTTGAGCATCTGACGAAGACGATAGGCATTGATCGGGAGCAACAGCAGATACAAGAGAAAAGTCGTGACGCTACCGGCGAGCGCACCAAAGCCGACGAAGAACGCACAGCCGATCATTGTCGCGACGCGCAGCGGCACCATGGTCTGCATCAGCAGCGTGGCGACAAAGAACATCGCGCCGACCAGGGCAAACAAATTGGCCAGGGTGATATTGGCCAGCACAATTTCCAGCAGGCGGTTGAATAATGCGTCGGACGTGACGTTGTTGGGGTCGAGACCCAGCTGAATCAGGATCTTTGCGACCCGCAAATTGTCCGCCGCCGTGTCGAGAATACGATCCAGTATCGTCGACAGGTCTGCACTGCTCAAATTCATCGGATCCTCCGGGCGCCTCGGCGGAGCAAAACGCTTCTCTGACCCAAACGAGAGACTCGGTCAACGCCCGATAAAGTATGAGGAGGAAACCAGCGACTGTGCGGGACCACGACCCGCGAGCCGCCTTTTTCAGCGCGACAAGGATCAAAGCATGAGCGGCCGTTGCGGGCGCGCGGTGGCCGCGACCGATGCCCTCAATGTATGCTCATATTTAAACTATGAAAGACAGCTATCGTCCTTAGCGCGACGATCCCGGTGAGGGCGCCCCCTGCCAGCAGGAGCGTAAGGGCGCACATGCCGAATTGCTTGATCATTGCCAGGCGCGCTTCCGCCGCATCTGTTCCGGTCGCGTCTTGCCTTTCCGATGAACTGGGAGCCCGCTCGAAGGGGCCGCGCGTGTGCATCAACATCGTCATGTCAAAAATCCTTCATTCTGGAGAACGGATTCGTGCATTTCATCTACTTTGGACCAAATCTTTTTAGGAAGATAAATTTTCCCGGGATGTTTATCTACAATATCGTTATACAGCGCCAATCCTACTTTAGTATTCTTTGGACAATGCGGCATTCTTACATAACGATTATCAAATTCGTGGGGCTCTAATACCAGAGTATGAAAGGCACTCCCAGTAAGGAGCGCTTCTGTATCTTTTTTATTTTCAGTATTAGGGTTTAAGTATTTGTGGTAATACCTAGCAGGGCAGTCCAACAATAGCTTTATAGCACTTGCACTAAGTCCTGCACATTCATGATACTCTTCATTAGATAGTTCATCGTAAACGCCAGGATTAATAGTTTTAAGCATGCTGAGCTCCTAATGAATTGGATTCTATTTTATAATATTCACATCTATCAATTAGATAATCAGATAGAACTTCTGCGAATAATATTTCCATTTTATTTCTGTAATGATTTGTTATTTTATTTTTCATCACATTGACAAAGACATCATTAGTTTGAGCGTCATTAGAGCGCATAAGTCCGTGTAGGCATGTTTCTATTGTTTCATAATTAAGGTTTTCGGTGATGGCCAAATAAAATTCACACCCATCTTCATATTCGCATATATATGAAGTCAATAGGTTTTGCTCATATTCATCGAGCATATCAATATTAAATTCCATCGTTTTTTCATCTATATGGGTTTCAATCAATATCAATATGTGCTTTCTCAAGTGCTTATTCATTTCTTACTCCTGCTAATTAATGACAAATTAAATATAAAACATTTTATATTTCGTTGCAAGAGATAAATTAAATTATTTATACTTGTTATTCATGCCTGGAAATATTAATATAGTTATACTTAATGTAAAAGAAGGTAAAAAAATGAATCAAACAAATTATACCCGTAAAAAATCGATTAAAAGAGAATTGCCAAAAAGAGAGATTATCCACGATATATCCATTATATCCAATCCAAGGGAAAAGTTTATAAAAGGATTACAGAATAAATTTCAAATTTCTCAATTAGAATTATCTAAAGAATTTGGCGTAACGCAACCCGCTATTTCTAACTTTATGAGAAGAGAGAAAGGCATATCAAGCAAAATGTTAATTGCTTTAATGGATTTTTGTGAAAAACGCGGAATTCGATTAAACTTGAGTGAAATCATACAAGGAGAAACAAGTGGGAATGTTAATTGTAACAAGGCGAATAGGAGAAGCAGTCATCATAAGGGATGATATAAAAGTAGTTATTTTAGATGTAAAGGGAAAGCAAGTTAGGGTAGGCATTGAAGCTCCTGAGGATATGATTATAGATAGAGAAGAAGTCTCGGAAAGGCGAAGATCCGGGAATTGGGAAGAAAGAAAATAATGGAACGAACTATTTTGCTTTTGGCTGTTATTGCGTGCGCTTTATTTGGTCTTTATTGTGTGAGTTATTATTTGGGCCATATTGATGGCCCAATAAATATTTTACTCGGACTTATTATTGGCGGCGTTGCAGGGCATTATATTTATAAGATTATTCGTTGATTAATTAATAATCAATGCGTATAACCCGTTCCGGTAAACGATTTCTTACACTTATACACAGACATATTAACAATAATTGGGGATAAGTATTGGATAACCATATAGACAACAATGAATTAAACAAATCTTTGGTTGATTATTTTGAAAGCAATCAAGTGTTAGCATCATTGCTTATCTCTCTTGATCAGAACGGTCATAACGATAATTCTCTAACTGTTGACTTAGAAAAATTATCTTCAATTGAAGGTGCGATCAATAATACAAAACGTGCCTTTCATCACGTTTATAATCTTTACGTGCTTTGTGATCCAAGTCTTATAGAAAATAGAGAAGAAATGTCTCAAATTATAAATAAATTGATTAAAGAAGTTCCAGATCATCTGGAATCAATAGAAAAAATGATAGTAGAGGCGAAAGTTTTGTTAGGAATATTGCAAAGTAAGTCTTTGCTCTAGACAGTTAGCCGACTATTCGATATAGTCTGGAATCAAGCGCTGATGAGACTCACCAGCGAAGCAGTCCTCTTAAACCCCTGCTGTTAAATCCATTTACAACAGCTTAACTAAATCGATTTGTGTGCTCCGCCAAGAATGCACAAATCTAAGGAATATATGCTTTCCATACAACAAAAACATACAAACACAGTATATAACCAAACCGCTAACATTACCAACAATTTTTTACATTCGTGTGCGATAAATCGCACAAATATTCCGTGGCAACCCGAATTCATGAGAAAAGGGTTAAGGATTTTTCCAGATTCCGCAGCCAGACACATGAGAAAAGACAAAAAAGTGGCAGTCTGTTACGATCTTTACGTTAATCTCTTTAATCACGCTGACGATGATTACAAAGTAACCAAATCCATAGAAGAGCTAGCTATTCTTTCTAGTCGCTCAGAAAGAACAGTAAATGACCACCTACGAGCCTTAGCTGAGAACGGCTTTCTACATATACAATCGAATTTTACTCGATTTACTCATCGAAGATTGCCCAGTACTTACACAGTTACCCTCCCAAAATACATCGCAGACGATCTTTTATCCAGAGCCGATCGCACCTTCTTTTTTGACCATGATGTGTCCACAGACGAACCGTACGGAAATCCCGAACAGTTCAAAAAAATGACAGAAATAGAAGAAATCGAAGAAAACACCGAGAAAAAGCCAAACGCAGTTTTCTGCGTAGCAGATAATAGTATATATAATAATATAACTATCACACCGGAAATACCTGAGTCTGAACAAAATTTATTCGAAGAGGCGAAAGAAATAGTTTGTAGTTTTTTTGAAAAAGAAGAAGAGAAACCAGACACGACACAAGCGATACAAGAAGCCTTGCAAATGGAAATAAAAATGCTCTCAGAATCCGCAGAAATCGGAAACAAAGAGCTCGATAGTCTAGAATTAGACGCTCAAAAAGCCGAAATCGATTGGCTCGGAGCGTCGCAAGGCCCTGAAAAGCTAGACCGATACAAAAAATGGAGGCGGGCGCGTGAAATTGCGGATGGAAAAAGAATCGACATTGAACGAAATCGAGGTGCGATTAAAGACCGGAAGAGGTCAATAGAAGAAATTTCAAAAAACCGGGATGATAACTTCAAGCCCTGGCATTATAATGCTTCTAAGCTCTTCTATGAGCTATATAGAGCCGTGAAACATGCCAAAAACAAGTACATGGGGAAACAGTATGAAATTCTGACTATCGTAAAAGAGCTTGCGTGGGCAATCAGGAATCAATTTAAGACATCGACTAAGGATGGTCATGCTTTGAGCATGGATGAAAGGATGAAGATTTCGCTTAATTTGCTGTGGTCCGGAAGATGGCAAACGCCGAGTGGATTTTTAAAGACTGCCTAGTGGTTTAAAGTTGAACTTACAAGGAATCCTCGTAAGTTCAACAATCGGACAGATTTATTGATTTTCGAAAGATAAACTCAGCACCTTTAAATACCGGGAAATCTTTAAGTTGGTCAGCTTGTTGCTCAGTAACATTCTCGATAACAGGGCTGCATATCTCTTTACAACCCAACATGATGTAGCGTTCAAACTCAAATGATTGCATATTCTCAATCAGAAAATCCATCAGTTGAGCAGCTTCAATTTGATTACTCCACTGGACTTTTATGCTAATGAGATGTCGTCCCTTCACTTTCATTTCGAACCTTTTGTGTACATTCAGAAAAGAGGATTTTACCTTTTTCTGTCAGGTAATCCAATTGTGCCTGTAAAATTTTATGCGAAAGATAGTCATGGGCTGATTGGTCAGCGCCATTGACTCGGATGTTGTTGAATGTGTCAGAGCAGCAAATAGACCACTCTTCTTTTTTGAATCTTGGATTTGTTGAGAATTCTTTCTCAACGCAAAGCTTAGTTGTTAGCTCGAATCGTGAGTTTATTTTGATTGTGATCATGCTGATTCTTCTTTCATGGTTTTCTCGTTAGATTGCAGATTAATTCCACTACGGTTTTACTTAAAAATCTTCTTTGTTTATATTGAACGAACAACTAATTCCATTAGGGCCATTTTTAGCCATGCAATTTCTATTATGATCGCATCCACAACACGGGAAGGAACAATAATCAAATTGATCTTCTGTATTACCATTTTCATCTACCTGTAATTTACAATCAGGACATTTTTCATCAATAAATTCTAAGTGATCATGACATTGAGCCATTATTTTAAATCTCCTAGCTTATTGTATAATTCTAGCCATTTTACATTTGATTCTTCTAAATAACTCGTTGATTTAATCGAGTCTATTAGTTCATTAACCTCACTATGGGTTTTTAAAAAGTTTCTCATTGTTTCAATAACTTCATCATACTCTTTTAATATTTCCTCATATAACATATTGCGTTCGTCTGATTGTATAGTATCGCTATCCTTTTTAATGCAAATTCTAGTCAATTTTCTAAAGAGAAATTGTTTTCTATTCATTATAAAACATCTAAATTAAAATAGAATTCATAAGCATTGTCGTGATCCCGGTTTGTGCAAATTTTGTATTGTATGTCGCTATTTGAACAATAATGATAAATCCCATCTTTAAAACAATTGTAATCTAGATATAATTTATATTCTTTTCTCGTTGATTCATTATAATATGAAAGTAGCACTATGTTTGATTCAACTATATGACATAAAATGTCTAATTTTCCCACCCCAATATAGGAACATATGAATTTGTTCTTTTCCTCCTCGAGATTACATATAGTTGATACGACTATTAATTCATTTTTATTTATTATTCTGCGTGTTAGAGATGATATTAAGTTCATTTAAAGTCTCCCAGCTTCAATAAAATTGACAACAAAATTCGTTCTTTTATTCCTAAGGAGAACATAGCATCCATATGTCTATCTCCGATATATTTAGTAATATCTACTTCTACATGAGTATTATTTTCAACATTGAATGAATCAGCTGCGGAATCAAAGAATGACTTAATTTTGCTGAATTCTTCCGGCAATGATTTCTGAAGGTATTCTGTTACGTCTATTGTAGCGGTTATCTTCATTGTTTTTCTCTAGGTTCATAAATTATTGCTGATAATTTCAGTTCTTTAAGACATCCTTCAATTATCTCTTTAATGACGCTCCATGGTAGTTGACCTAGCCCGCATCCCAATGCGGGAATCGCAATAGATTGAATACCTAAATCTTTTACAACTGTCCTTAAGTTAACCATTCCGTCTACAATATAGTTTAATCTGCTTGGGAAGTGCCAATCGATTTTTGTAGGGAAGTTAATAATATATTGTGGATTTGTGTGATTAGTCATAAATGTTAACATTTTACCAATTTTTACTTTTCCTTCCATGCATTCTTCTTTGTAAACTGAAAAGTTAGCTGGAAATTTTTTTTTAAACTGTAAGGCTAATCCTTTTCCCATTGCACCGCAGCAATTTACTGGATTAACGAGAGCATCTACCTTTTCATCCAGTAAATTCCCTGTTTTATAGATAAATCTGGTCATTAGAAATCCTAAATTATTTCGATTTTAAAATTGTCAGTCTTTTTTTGGCAAGGATTTGGGGAATTCGTCAATTGCATAGATTAAATCCTCCCCCTTTGAGGGAGGTCTTCTAAAATATAATCCTGCCTCAAATTCTTTTTTTTGATAGTATATTTCAACTCCTATTCTATTATAATCATCAAGGAAGAAAACTTCGTATTCATTTGGGGTTTCTGTAATTGACAAAAGTTTACCGTGGAACACATTGCATTCTTCTCCTTTGATGCGCGTAAGGACAACCTTTTCTTTGTGAATAAGGACAACCTTTTCTTCAAGAGATATTTTTCGTTTTGAAATCGATGATATTAAATTTACTCTTTTTTCATGAGACAATTCTTTTTTAATTTTTTCTTCGAATTTAGTGCACATTAAATTAAAAGTATAATACAATTTTTTGTATTTTTCTAAGTCTACCAGCATTTTTACCCCTAAATTTATTTACCGTGTTATCTGTAACGTCTTTGCGTCACTCGATGAGCACATAGTATAAAATAACTTATATTTCGTCAATAATTATCATCTATAATAGACGGAAATATTGATGATTGAAAATAAAGTAGCTTTGTCGTAAACTAACCCCGGTCTAGAAATGCGGTCTCCTGTACCGCTGCTGACTGACTTAGCAATTGAAAATCCTACTCCTCGCGGGACCGATATTGATTGCAGCTTCCCGGCGCTTACTATTTTGAGCGTCCGGGTTTTTTCTTGATCTCAATCCAACTTTAAATTATAATCTCTTCGAGATAGTGTCTTCAACAGCATTTCTCTCTTAAGGCCCCGGTATTCAAGCGTGCGGGGCCTTTTTATTATGCGAGAATGTAAAATATTTTTTATGATTTGGGCGTAGTAAAATTTGAGGGAAATTAGGACGCGTGTTATCCAGTAAGTTTCTTTACTGGATTTTTAGATAATTTATATAAAATTAGTTGAAATAAGTGCTAAAAATGAATTGTGACGTTGGTATAAAGTTTTATGAAAGATAAAGAACATTACGAAGATGCAATTTTGTGGCTCTGGGAAGGTCTTGATATCATCTTGAAAGACTTAATTTGTTTACATGAAGACCCATTGGAAATTAAAGACGATTTAGACCATATTTATTTTCAACTTAGGACCCAGGTCGGTAATCTTTATTCTGACATTGAAAATCAAAATGAAACGTGAGTAACAGTGGGGTGTTTTGTGGCACTTAATAATCTTGGGTATTTAAAACATATGATTTTTTGCTTGGAAAATTTAATCCAAGGCATCGAATCTCAGAAAGAAAAGCATCCCGCTGGTAAAATTATTAGGATTTTTAAATCCATTGAACTTATTAACATATTATCGCTTAATCCTGGATTTTTACTGGGAGTCTTATCTAAAGAAGCAATAGAAATAAATGAATTATTGGAAGGTATAACTAGAAGAAAGGATGATTTTTGCTGAATACTTCGTAAGTTCTGATCTAGAAAATGTATTGTTAGTCAATGAAACAGAAGATTTACTTAAATATATATAAAATCAGCGGCTCTATCTAGACGAGTTGCATTGCCAAATGTGGGGGCCGTTGATTTTATATATTTTTATCCAGTTTGGAGAAGTTTTGGAGAGGCCTCGTTTCTAGAGCGACTTGGATTTCTTGCGGCGCAACGCCTGAATCGATTTATGGCAAATCCTGTTGCGAGACATCCCCCAATTCAATAGCCATTAGGCTAATTAGTTAAGCGGCGGAACAACAAACCGAAGATGTTGTTTTTCCAGTTTTCTTAGGCGCCGCTTATTTATGCATGGATTAATTGTTAAATATTAATTTAATGTGTGTCGCTGAAATATTGTTTTATTTGTTGTTTTATTGATGATTTGATGTATATATTGTATGATGTTTGTATGTTTTTTGAATATGGACATATAAAGGCTTATGAATAAAACAGGATTTCCCTCAGAGCAAGTAGAACAAAATCAGGTCGTTAAATATCTTAAACTGCGAAATATTATGCATTGCGCTGTTGCCAACGGAGGAAAACGTGATGCAATTGAAGCAGCGCGCTTACGAAATCAAGGTGTTAGTCCTGGATTCCCCGATCTATTTATTGCCCATCCGAAACCTCCTTATTCCGGTCTTATGATTGAAATGAAGCCTAAAAAGGGCGGTAAACTTACTGATTCACAAACATTTTGGCTTGAGCAGCTTAATAAATTAGGTTATCTTGCGGTGTGCGCGCGCGGATTTGATGAGGCCAAAAAATACATTGATGAATATTTTTCTTTTAATTGAAACAAACGGACTTAAAGGTAGAAAAAGATGTTAATGTTAGATAAATTAAAACTAAAACTTTTATGTTTAACAAAAGGACATGTAAAAAAAGTTTTCTATAAATCGCAATGCGGCGTATCTTATATGATGGCCCCAGGGCAGCATTTTTATTATAAATGCGAAAGGTGTGGTAAAAGATGGAAATAACCCAATCTGAATTAATTTGCAAAAAATTAGATGATCACAAGTTTGAAATGTTATTACGATTCTCTTTGTTGCAATTAATCTCGGGTAATAAACAAGAACCTATTCTTCAATGTAAAAAATGTAAAGAAAGATTTACACAGAAAGAGATTAAATTGAGATTGCTAGATATTAAGTTATTTTTATGAAAAAAATCACCTTAACACATCAAAATATTTAACAAATTAAATTATAAGCTATTGATTTATGCATGGTTCCACGTAGAACCGTATTAAAAGGAATTAACGAGCATGGAAAACAGTATTGTAAGAATGCAATATTTAGCTGATAAAATACGTGAACTTAGAAAAGAAAAAGGTTGGAACCAGTCTCAACTAGCCGAAAAAAGTTTCGTTACTCACTCCGCCATTTCTAAAATAGAGAAAGGGGATAGAAGTCCTACATTAGAAATGATGATTAAAATATCCAAAGCTTTAGGAGTTTGTGTATCTTATCTAATCGGCGATTTTAATAACGATCTCTATAAATCCTATAATTTCTACAAAAAATATGGAATCATAGAGAATCTAAGTGCGGCAGATAGAGAATACATAAAATTACTAGCGGAAAGATTAAATCGATAGCGTGTTTCATTCTCTTCTTTATTTGCATTTTCCCGCGAACATTAAAGGAGCCTGGGGTGCTAAGTGATAAGTCAATTCAAGAGCTGATGGACAGGTTAGAAAAAGAAGAAGGCTACCGACAATTTCCTTACAAAGATTCTCTAGGAATTCTTACCATCGGAATCGGAAGAAACCTAGAATCGAATGGCATCAGCGAAGCTGAGGCAAAATATCTTTTAGCGAATGATATACACATCGCCATGGCCGCACTAAATTATGCTTATCCAAATTTTAGAAAATGGCCTGAAAATGTCCAAATAGTCTTAATTGATATGACGTTCAATATGGGAATTTCAAAAGTTAAGGAATTTCATCACATGATGAATTATATAGAATCGGGTGATTATAAGACGGCATCCGAAGAAATGCTTAATTCAAAATGGGCGCATCAGGTCGGTGAACGCGCAATCAATCTCTCGAAATTGATGTCAACCTAAATTTATGTAATACTATATATGCGACGCAATGCTTGCGCACATTGAAGAACTTAAACCTCCCTCTGTCCTCGCAAGTATTGCGTAGCCCATTTTGTTATTGATTAGCTATAAAAACGAGCGTAATATATACAAAAGTCTTAATAAACCTCCGAGGATAGAACTATGAAACGCGAATACGATGATGTAGAAGTAGTAGAAAGCATGCAATATTGTGTAAAATCTAAACATCAAGAAAATGTTGATCGCATGAATGAAGAAATGGGTTATCACAACATGAAAGACAAAGCCAATAATGGAAAATACCCAAGCCGAATGGAAGGCGCTAAACGCAATACCCAAGTTATGGAATAACCATGAATTTTGACGGTACTTATTATAAAGCTGTCTGCGAAGAACTTCCCGAGTTGTTTGCTGACGGCTCAAGTATCGTAAAAGTTTGCGTGAAAATCGGCATTCATCGTAACACATACGATCGTTGGAAAAAGGAACATCCCGAATTTAAAACCGCAGCTGACCGAGGGGAACAGATTTCCCAGGCATTTTGGGAAGACATCGCTCAGGATGGGTGCGTAGGCGGGAAACATCCAAAATTCAGCGCTCCTATGACTTCTTTTATCCTTAAAAACCGTTTTCGAAAAGATTACGGCGCCGAAGAAGAAGCCGCAAAAACCAACTCAGAAGCGATTTCTCAAATAAAAGACGCAGTGTCACGTCTCGCGGACGACCATAAGAAAGATGCTTGATCAAGATAGAGTTGAGTTAGTTGCGAAACTCAACGGCTCTTTCTTATTGTTCATCCGCACTTTTTTTGAGCTAATTGAAGGCAAGCCCTTTATAATTCCTAACCCGATTGATCGAGAAAACCACATTGTTATTATTTGTAGAGCCTTAACTCAGGCTTTTCGTTTAGAAATCCCCAATCATCGATTGATGATTAATGTTCCTCCGGGTCACTTTAAAAGTACGTTGCTTATCTATTGGGTAGCGTGGTGTATGAGCCAATATCCCGATTCTAATTTTATCTATGTTTCTTATTCCGCGACACTTGCAGCAGAACATACTTCCAAAATTCGGCAAATAATGATGAGTGATTTTTATACTGAATTGTTCGAAGTTAGATTGCAAAAAGACTCTCAAGCTAAAGATTTCTTTAAAACGATGTCTGGAGGAGCCGTATTCGCGGCCGGATCGGCGGGGTCAATTACGGGTAGAAACGCAGGTTCTCCGGGAGCGGTAGATAAAGACGGGAAACCCAGGTTCTCCGGCGCATTAGTAATTGACGACCCGCTCAAGCCCGATGATGTATTCAGCGATACTATCCGAGAAAATGTAAATGACAATTACGGCAACACCTTAAATCAAAGGCCGCGCGGTATTTATGTTCCCAGAATTTTGCTTATGCAAAGACTCGGAGAAGGCGATTTATCTGATAAATTGCAACAGAAGATGGATGGATACGATTGGCATTTGGTTTCTCTAGCGGGGGAAGATGAGGAAGGAAACGCGCTATATCCAGAGGAGTATCCAACAAGCTGGCACAATATGATGAAAGAGAAATTCCCGTATGTTTGGAATGCCCAAATTCAACAAAGGCCACAGCCAGCCGGGGGCGCTCTATTCAAAGAAAACTGGTTTCATTTACACGACAGAGACCCTGATATTGTTCTCAGTTTTATTACTGCAGATACTGCTGAAAGTTCGAAGACAACTGCGGATGCAACTGTCTTTAGCTTCTGGGGGCTATATAAAGTTAAAACTTTGGGGGTTGAGACGGGGCAGTTCGCGCTGCATTGGCTAGACTGCTGGGAAGAGCGAATTGAGCCTAAAGATTTAAAAGCGGAATTTCTATATTTCTGGCAAAAATGTCTGATGTACAAAATACAGCCAAAATTTGCCGCGATTGAAAAGAAATCAACAGGTGTTACATTGATAAGCGTGCTTCAAGAAATCCAAGGCATACAAATCCGAGAAATTGAACGCAATGCAGACGGTTTTAGCAAAACAGCCCGGTTCTCTCATATACAGCCCTATTTAGCAGAAAGAAAAATTTCATTTACTAAAGGCGCTAAACATACTGAAAAATGCATAACTCATATGGGTAAAATAACAAACAACAACACTCATGCCAATGACGACATTGCCGATACATGTGTAGACGCATGTTATTTCGCATTTATTCGTAAAGAATTTGATTATTTAATCAATTCTTATAAGCCAACCCCCATCCCCACCTATCATAAATCATATTTTACATAGTATAATCTTTCAACAAAACTGAGAGGTTAGCATATGGCAGCTAAGAAAATTAAGAAAGAATCTTTAAAAGATGAAGGTTTGATGCTTAAGGATGAACGTAAACCGCGAATGGACTTAAACTTTGTGCAGGAACTGCGCGAAAAAATGGAGAAGTGGTGCGGTAACTGGAAAGTTAACAACGACCAATATAACGAATTTATGTCATTCATTATGGGCTCACAATGGAATGATGATGAAGTAAAAGTTTTTGATTCTTACAAAAAAATCCCGATGACTTTTAATAAATTATCTCCTCTCATGAATTATCTCCTCGGAGAACAGAGACAAAATACGCCGCAACTACAGGTCACACCTGAAGACGATGTTCCCGAGCCAACCGCTCAAGTCCGTGAAGCGTTGGTTAAAGATATTTCTTTAGACTCAAAATCTAAAGTGGTTTATCAGACTGCATTTCAACAAGCAGCCATTGGCGGATTTGGTGCTTATTATTTGGCGACTGAATACGAGAATAATTTCAGTTTGGATTTGAAAATTGTTATCAAAGGATTAAAAGATCCAACAGTTTGTTTCTGGGATTTGTCCGCAGAATCCCCCTGCAAAACAGATGGGATGCATTGCGGCTTCAAAAGCCGATTGTCTCGACAAAAATTCGCCGCATTATACGGAGAGGACATAGAGCGAACTATTAAAAACATCGCGACCGATAGCGGTTCTATTTTAGCTGATGATGATTCAATCGTGATTATAAACTTATGGAAACGTATTTACTCCCCAGAAAACATCTACAAACTCTCAAATGGAGAGGTAGTATCTGAAAAAGAACTCAAGAAATTACCAAAATATGAAAATGAGTTTGAACTAGAAGAATACGCGGGCCGGGAAATGTATATTCATCGAGAAATGCCAGTCTATGTTGTCTCTGACCGCCGCGTTCCAAGATATAAAATTAAACATTATATTGTGGGAGGAGATTATATTTTAGAAGAAGCCGATTTCCCAAGTGAACAGTTACCATTGATTTTTGTAGACCAAAATTCCTATTGGGATAAAACAGGAAAGCAACTTTGTCGACCTTTATTTAAAGACGCAAAAGATGCTCAGCGCTTCTTAAATTACATCGGAACTCAAATTGCGTATCTACTAAAAGTCTCTCGATACGATCAATTTATGGGATCTAAAGAAAATGTTCGCGGTGCAGATACGCAACAGATTTGGCGTGACCCCGCTAATTACCAGGGTATGCTGGTTTACGATGAATCGCCATCTGGAACGAAGCCCGAGCAAATTAGAGCTCCTGAAATTTCACAATCATTGCAGGTTCAATATGAGCGCGCTTTGAATGACATTCAAACTTCGACGGGTATTTACAATGCTCAAATTGGAGAACAAGGTAATGAAGTTTCAGGAAAAGCGATTGATGCTAGAACAAAAAGAGGAAGCTATGCTACACATGTTCCGTTCGATTCTTTAAATCGCGCAATTGCGGTGGGCGGAGAAATAATAAATGAGATGATACCTTTTGTGTATGACTCAGAGCGTACTTTAATGCTTAGTATGCCAGAAAAAGGAATAGAGGCAGTAAAGATAAATCAACAAATGGATGAATACGGCGGTCAGATGCAAAATGATATGACCGAAGGTCGCTATAGCATCAGGCTCTTGCCCGGTCCGTCTTACGAAGGCCAAAAAGAAGAAGCATTACAATCGATGCAAATGTTATTGCAAAATAATCCGCAGATATTTCCGCTTATTGCTGATCTATATGTAGAGAATTTACCGCTTCCGAATAACATAGAGCTTAGAAATCGCCTAAGAACAATAGTTCCACCCGAGGTTATTGAAGCCGGAAAAACAGGTCAGCCAATGCAACCTAAGCAGCCACAGCAAAATCCAGAAGCGCAAGCCAAGCTGATGGAAATCCAGCTTAAGCAACAAGCTTTACAACAGAAACAGCAAGAAAGCGCAATGAAAGCAGAAATGGAAAAGGCAAAATTACAATTAGAGTGGGAAAAAATGGAACACGAAAAAATGGAAATGGCAACAAACTTAACTGAACAACAACTACGTTACAAAGCTGAAACGCATCGCACAAATTCGGATGCCAATATTGCGCACAGCCAAAATTTGGTTAATTTATTATTAAAAGAAGCTGAAGTTAGAAATCAATAAAAGGAGATAATTATGGCTCTACCCATTAGAAGCGCAGATGATTTATTAACACAAGGTGTGTCGGCGCCAATGCTTGAAGCGCCTCAAGCAGATGAAGTTGCGAAAACGGAAAACACCACCGCATCGCAAGAGACGCCGCATGAGTATAGCGTTCCAGAAGTAGCTAAAGCAACAGATGTAGGCGCTACTGCTTCAGAATCCATTCAAGATGACTACGGAAATGAAATTCCGAAACAGCAGCCACGAACTTATTCTGAAGAAGAAGTTCAGGCGATGATTCGAGATAGACTTTCACGCGGAAGGCATTCTGAGCCGGCACCGCAACCGCAGGTGCAAAATACCCCGGATGGATTTGCATATAATGAATCGAGCGATAAGCCCTGGCAACAACAACTAGAAGATTTTATTGGCGCAACACTTGAGAAAAGAGAGCGTACTAATCGAGAGCAAATGTGGCGTCATCAAGAGCAACAAACGCAAGCGCAGTTCGAGATTAAATTCAACCAAGGCGCGGCTAAGTACGGTGACTTTGAAAAAGTGGTGATGGATAAGCCTATTACCCCGGCGATGATGCGTGCAGCTCGAGGAATGTCAGACCCAGCGGCCTTTATTTATGCTGCCTCTAAAATTCAACCACAAGAGTTATCCAGAATTGCTCAATTGCCAGACCCTGTACAGCAAGCCTTAGAAATCGGAAAGTTGGAAGAACGAATGAAAAAAGCAAAAACGGTATCATCGGCACCTAAGCCGGTATCAGTCCCCAGTAGTGATGCGAGCGAAAAAAAGCCGAAGCGCAGTAATGTAGACGACAAAATCGCAGAAGATACGCGTCAAAAGCAAGATAGGTTGAATGCAAGATACAAGAAATAACTGCAAATAAGAATTTCCGCTTTATGAAATAGCCACTAACCGCGTTACTAGTGGCTATTTTTTATGACAGTCAAATGCCCATCAAATACCCATCAAATAAAAATGTTGTTTACATGCTTTTTGTCAACAATAGAAATCGCGTCACAAATTGTGACTTTATTTTTCACAATGTCACAATTTCACAATTTGTGAAATTTTTTTTCACAAAAAATAAAATTCCGCAGGTATCCGCAGATTGCGCAATCTGTGTGGCACCCTAATTAGGGTGATATTTACCCGATTAGCGCCTATTGGGGTGAATATATCAAAGTATGGATCGTTATTTATTATTGTAATACTAAAAAAATTAGCTATAATCATTCAATAGAGGCGTAATTGCGTCCCTCCGCAGAAATTGTTTATTAGGCGTGTACAGGATAACCGCCAATCCACGTAAAGAAATTAGCGTGTATTAACAGGTCGTCCGCTCGACTTCAAAAAAGGTCCCGAGAAATCGGTAAATCAAAAATTTGGAGTAAATCATGTCTTTTAATCAATTTCAGGTCACACAATATGTCCTCGATGAAGTTTTCGTTCGTTTCGTCAACTATTTAAATTTTGCCAAAGTTGCTAACCGCAATCTCGAAGGCGATTTCAAATCCTTAGAATATGCTACTGGCCAAACGATTAACTATCGTTTGGAAGAACGCTATTTAGGTGGTCAAGGTGCTACAGCCGTTGCTGAAGCGCGCGTACAGGTTATTCGTCCTTTAACTATCGATACTCAATTTCATACTATGGTTGAATTTGACGGTATGGAGTTAACTTTTGACCGCGCACGTGACCAACCGTACTTAGATATGATGTTAAAGCCACGCGCAAAAACCTTAGCGAACTTGGTAGAGAAATTCATCTGTACTCAAAACTTCCAAACTCAAGTTTATCAAGCTTACGGTACACCTGGCGTGCCGATTGACCAAAACTCTGTGTTTCAAACTGACGCTTATATGACCGAATTGGGCATTCCAGAAGACGGTAACCGTTACTTTGCAAACAGCCCGCAAATCAGTGCTAACTTGTCGAATTCTTTATACAACGTATTCAACATGACTGTTAATACGGGCGCTCTTTTAGACGGTTTCATTGGTCATTTATCCGGATTTGACTTCTTCAAGACTAACTTCTTGACCCGTCAAATCGCAGGCGCTGGGGAAGCCGGCGGTTCTCCTCCAGCTGGATTCAAGCTCGGCGGAACTGTGACTAATGGTCCAATCACTGGGGGAAATTCAATTGTAGTAACCGGACTTGTTCCTTCTGTTGTTGCATTCAACGTTGGTGATAGCATAGAAATCGCTCCAGCCGCAGGCGTGTTCATGATTAATCCATTAACTTACGAACCGTTAACTCAAACTGCACAGTTTGTAGTGACACAAACTGTAATAGCGGATGGTTCAGGTAATGCGACAATCCCTGTTAATCCAACAATCGTAATCAGCGGTGCTCGTCAAAATATTTCTGCGGCTATTCCTAATGGCGCGCAATTATATTTAGCAGACGATCATAACCGTTCGATTGCATTCCATAATCAAGCTGTCGTTTTCGCAGCGCCTCCTATCAAAGAATTGAAAGGCGGTGTTGAAGCAGTGACTACTTATAGCGATTTGTACAAACTCGCTATGACGTACAGTTTGGGTGCTGACATTCGTAACTATGTTCAGCTCGATCGTCTTGATGTGTTAGCCGGTGTTGCTATTAACCCCGAGTTTGCTGTCATCGTTCGTTCGTAATGTTAGAGATGCGGGGCACGCTCTGTGCCCCGTCTCGTTAGGGGGATTTTATGCAACAAAAACAGCTCGAAGTTCAAAAAGTTCTCTATATGGGGCGTTATGTCGATAGACCTCATTTCCGAGTATACGTCTATAGTACTTTAGGAAAGAAACTAGTGAATTCTTATGAAGAATATTGCGATGCCATAGAAAGTGGAAAATGGTTTTCAAATGAAGAAGACGTGAGAAGCATTCCAGGTAGTTGCGAAAATGTTTCGTCAATTCGGAAAAAACGTAATAAAGAAACCCAAAAATAAGGGCTTTATTGTAAAAAGCAGGTTACAGCATGACACAGCCATCTCAACAAGTCGGCGCTTTCGTTCAAGATGCTTATCAGCTGATAAACCCCAGTAGCCCAACAGTGCCGCTGATGGGTAATGACATGCTTAAAGGTATCCAGTTTTTAAATGAACTACTGCGTTCATATGCAGGAAATGGATTAATGATAACTGTCTCGAAAGAAGTTGAACATGATATTTTCCCAGTTGTTAATGCTCCCTATTTTCTAACCATCGGCGATTCTGATTATGTTCCAACGCCGGATATTTCTTCTGGAAGATTGGTTGACTTAGAAAACGCATGGATTATTTTAGACAATGTTTCTTACCCTCTTATTATAGAAACAAGGAATGACTTTTTCGCATCTTACAAATTTAGTCCATTAGCGGGATTACCTCGATATATTATCGTCTACCCGCAAACCAATTTGACGACCGTACAAGTTTACCCCGGACCATCCCAATTTTTTGAATTACATATGTACGGAAAATTTGAACTGCCATCTGTGGTTCAATCCGATACTTTAACTGAATTGCCACAATACTATATTCGCTATTTACGTTTCGCATTGGCGCGTGACTTGGCGTTCTACAAAGGTAGAAGCGAAGCCTGGACTGAAAAATTACAAAGTATGTACAAGCAAGCCGAAGACGACATGAAGTCTACAAGTAGTTTCAACCTTCAAGTTCAGCCTGATAGAGAATCCATGCTTAATGGTTTCTGGCGTGTAAAGGCCGGTGTATAATGGAAGGAAGAGCCGAAGATTTACCCATATTTAACTATTATGACCAACAACGATTTAAGCAGTTTAACCCGCAAGATTCTGCAAATTGGTATATTTCTCAGTCTAAATCTGGAAAGCGCGGCCAAGCTCTTTATCCCACAATGGGTAGACAGCATATTAATATTCTTAATGAGAATAAATTAATTTTTCAGCAAGAGCCTAGACAAATATTTAAATCTATTGATTTCTCCTATTTTGTAGTTGGAGCTTCTGTTATTCAGGTCGATAAAAATCTTAATCAATTAACATTACAAAATTCCGATTTCAATAAAACAACGGGCGATTTATTTTTTGCTTATTTACCGGCGATACAAAATG
>Ga0137409_10002138_pt1 | contig 21284 bp, 18 predicted proteins | sample CZODoug1_16funga_FD_122059 | JGI IMG/M metagenome (GOLD analysis project Ga0137409, IMG submission 122059) | Vadose zone soil fungal communities from Angelo Coast Range Reserve, California, USA - CZODoug1_16fungal (Hybrid Assembly) | ecosystem: Environmental > Terrestrial > Soil > Vadose zone... | reverse complement strand
GGATTCAGCGTCAGTGGATTCTCGCTTCCATTGAACGTGGGAGCGGGCCAACAAACTACCATCACGGTGGTTTTCGTGGCGCCAGCGGTCGGCCCAGCGCCTGGCAACATTTCGATCGTGAGCAACGCAGCTACTTCGCCGACTTCCGTGAGCCTCAGTGGCACGGGAATCGCGGCCACTTTCACTTTAGGCATTAGCCCGGCGAGCTTGAGCTTCGGCAGTGTTACGACCGGAACCTCGTCGGCGGCGCAAAACGTGATCATTACTGATACGGGAAATTCGAGCGTGGCGATTTCACAGATCACCTTGAGCGGAGCGGGTTATACGATGACTGGTGGAAGCGCGCCAGTCACGCTAACACCATCGCAAAGCGTGACGTTGCCGGTGCAGTTCAGCCCCAGCGCAACGGGGCTGGTGAATGGCAACATCTCGATCGTCAGCAACGCGAGCGGATCGCCAGCGACGGTTTCGCTAACGGGAACGGGAGTGGCACCGCACTGGGTGGCGCTCAACTGGACCGCGAGCACGACCAGCGTTACGGGATATAACATCTACCGCAGTACGGTGAGCGGCGGGGCCTATGCGAAGATCTCTTCACTGGTCAGCGCGCTCACTTACAATGATTCCACCGTTCAGAATGCCACCACCTACTACTACGTCACAACGGCCGTGGACTCACAAGGGGTGGAGAGCGTGTTCTCGAACCAGGTGGTGGCTGTAATCCCCTAGGGGATTGTGCGAAGTGCGGGAGTTCGGCGCGATCTGTTCCGCTAAATGTATTTTAAAAATGAAAATGGGCCCAAGCACAGCTTGGGCCCATTGATTCCTTGGTTTTGCCGATCCTAGACCAGCTTTCGCCCCAGGAAGGGCACGAGCAAGAGCCCTGCACCAAGCAAAAGTGCGCCGGAGGGTTCAGCAGCGGGAATAATTGATCCGCCGCTCACAAAGCCCGAGACAGCTGTGGTGCCGCCGGGGTTAAGTGAAACTGGGTTCACCGTGAAGGAAAATGAGCCCGTCCCGCTCGCGTTTGAAAAACTAAAATTCTGCGTGGGATTAGAGAAAACGATGGTCACTCCGCCTTGAGCGTTGGTGTTGACATTGCCAAACAGGTTAGCGACGAAGATGCTGGAAGCACCGCCGTTGATCCCCGTCGGCACCGTGAAGGTGACTGTTAGATCGACCACGCTGTTGGTATAGTTTCCAGCGCTAGTCGACAAGGTATACGAGCCGAGATTGCTAAAGCCTGCGTAACCTAAGGACGTAGTTCCATTGAAACTGCCGGCGGTAAAGGTGATACCGGTCGGCACGTTCGATGCTGTGGTCCCGCCAACCGTAATCTCGTCGGCTTTGGCTCGCCCGACACCTAAAACTAAGATTGCAGCCAGCATGACCATTGAAGACAGAAATGTACGCTTCATCAAGAAATTCCCCTTTGAGTCCGACTCACACGACCAGTTCTAGGGCGGGAGATGCGCAAGCGCTATGCCAAGGGCCGGTAAAACGTAACTAGCTCATTCTTAAATGATTACATAGCACTCCAAGTCGATCATGGGATTAGTCGTACCAGTATTCTGCATATTATGTGCAACGAGACGCCCTGGTCTGCGATTGGTTGGCGGAGCGAATGTCGCGCGCCGTGCCGACTTCGTGGGCCTTCCGCTGAACAGATCAACGAGCGCCTTGCAGACTTGAGCGGTGCATGCTAAGCAACTATGCAGAGAACTGCCCAAGATATGCAGCGGGCACTCCAATTTCGGGGAGACTACGGTGGCGATAGAACAGTAACCTGCTTAAAATTAGAGGCTTACAGCTTCACCAAAGATTGGAACTTGTCGTGCACATTTCTCGGGTGGGACCGCTTCGGGTGACGCGGCCATGTGGAGGAACGTATGCATTTTAAGCGGTCTTGGTGGGCGGTAGTTCTGCTGATGTTTGTCTTGGGCGGCACGGCGAAGGCCGATACGGTCCAAGTCAATGGAAGCTATGCTTTCGCAAGCAACGGTTACGGAATCCCGCCATATGGTGGAACCCTTAACGGTCAGAGTTCTGCATTCTATTGCGTGGACTTCACGAGCACAATCCAAGCGGGAGACACTTGGACTGTTTGGGTAACCAGCCTTACGGGATCGAACTTTTTATCGACGCTGCTGGGGAACAAGACGGCCTATTTAGAGATGGCGTGGCTAGTAACGCAGATGATGAGCGCGAGCACGCAGCTCCAACAAGCAAAGGATCAGTTCGCAATCTGGAGTTTTTCGGGCGGGCCGAACCCTTACGGGACGAACAGCAGCCTTGTAGCGGCTGCTCTGACGGCCGTGAATGCCGGATTTAGCGGACAGGGATTCACGATTTTGACGCCGACGGGAAGCAAAGGACAGGAATTCCTGATCTTTAGCGTTGCCGAGCCGGCGGAACTACTCATGCTGGCTATCGGTTTGATCATGCTAGGGATGATGACGCGCAAGAAGCTGATTGCCGGAGCACAGGCCGCCTAAACCAGCACAACCAATCGATTACATCGGGGCTCGCCATCGTGACATCGGTGGCGAGCCCCAGTCTTTGCGTCCTGCGATTATTTTTAACCGAGCGGTCGAAGGGAGAAGAGTTTGCCACTTCTTGGCACAAAATGAGGACTGCAGGGGCGGTGTCGCGGCTCGGTCGCCTAACAGGCTTTTCACGTAACCCACCGAAAGAACAGAACTTATTCAATCGCGACGGCGTTTCGGACGTACATCGGCATGGAATGGGAGTTGCTTTTAGCCGGTGTGGAGAATTATGAATACCTCCCTCAGCCGCAGTGTGGATCCTACCGCGAGCAGCGGTTTTGTTTATGGCCGTTCCGCCGCGATGCAGAGCCTCAATGCGACGGTGGAGGAGGTTGCCCGGACGAACATTCCTGTGCTGTTGATGGGCGAGAGCGGAACAGGAAAAGAGGTGTACGGGCGGCTGATTCACCGGCTTTCCAAGAATTGCCACACGGCACTCAGAAAGTTGAGTTGCCGGGTTGTAGAACCTGGGGAATTCTTTGCACAACTGAAGTCCGATTTGGGCGGGAATGGAAATGGCTCCGAAGAGGTTCCACGCACTGTGTTCGTAGACGGGATCGATGAACTGGACCCGGCATACCAGAAGTTTTTAGTCTCGTTGCTGCCGGATGGCGAGAGCAACGAAAACGGCGACCACCGCGTACGCTTAATCGCTTCTACGTGCAGAAATCTAGAGCAGGAAATCGAGTCGGGGAGATTCCGACGGGAATTGTATTTTCGAATCAATGGAGTACGCCTCCACCTTCCACCGTTACGGGAGAGACGGGAAGACACTGCGGAGTTGATGGAACATTTTCTGGCGAAACATGCCGCAGAGTTAGGACGCGAAGTTCCAGTGGTGGGCGAGCAAGAAATGGAATTCCTCGAGACGTATGACTGGCCGGGGAACATCCGCGAACTGGAAAATCTGGCTAGGAAAATCGCAGTACTTGGCGATAGCCGAAAGGCTGTTGATGAGCTTCGGGAAAAACCAAAAGTAGAAGCGGGGTTCCCCGGGGAGCCACGGAGTTCGTCGCTGAAAGTGGCGGCACGTGCGGCTTCGCGCCAAGCCGAACGCGATTTGATCTCGCAAGCCCTTGAACGAACGCGCTGGAACCGGAAGCGAGCGGCGCGTGATTTGCAGATTAGTTACAAATCCCTGCTGTACAAGATCAAGCAGACCGGCCTGGATGGAAAGCAAAGAGAACGGGGGTAAAGGAAACAGCCATGAAAAACACGATTCTAGTGATTCTCGCGTGCTGCCTGATGGTGGGCATGGCACAAGCAAATAGCGAAAAGTCTAGCGCGAAGGGTAAGAAAGATGGGGCGAAGGGGTCGCAGGTACATGCAGCTCCAGCACTAGCGTTGGTGGCCGCGGATGATCCAACGTACAAGATTGGGGCGGACGACATACTGAAGATTGATGTTTGGAGAGAAGACCAATTAACCCGGACAGTCCCGGTGCGGCCGGACGGGAGGATCACGCTGCCGTTGCTGAACGATATGCGAGCATCCGGACTGACGCCAATGGAGTTGGCGGGCGCAATTCGCGATGAGCTAAAGAATTTCGTCAATAATCCGCAGGTGACCGTCTCCGTAATGGAGATCAATAGCCGCCGGATCTATGTGACCGGCGAGGTCGCAAAGTCCGGCGCGTTTGGCCTCTTGCCACACATGACCGCGCTGCAAGCGATATCGAGCACGGGTGGATTCACGCAATTTGCGCGGCCGAAGAACATTTACATATTGAGGACGGAAAAGGGCCAACAGGTGAAACTGCCTTTTAACTACAAAGAGGCGATCAGGGGACGTAATCCCGAACAGAACATCGAGTTGCAACCCGGTGACGTGATTGTGGTGCCGTGAGGCAGAAAGATGGTGGACGTGAAAAAACTAATTTGCGGGACTGTTTTGGCGGCTTCGTGTTTTTGCGGGATCCCTCTAATGGCTCAACAGCAGGACGGGGAGAAGCCCAAGCCCGCGGCGCGCGATTACGCGCCTCTGGTAGATACAAGCGCAGATCTCACAGGCACAGAGCAACGTGCAGACGCAATTCAACCAGATAGTTTGCCGGTGAGCGGTATGCAGAACATGACGTTGGGCACGCCGCCGGTGCGTCATAGTTATGTGGTGCCGGGAATTCAATACGGCAACACGTATACCTCTGGTGGCGCGGGGTCTACCAGTTTCGTAAGCGGGAATGTAAGTTTGCTGCAAGAGTGGAGTTCTTCGGTTTTATCGATCAACTATTCGGGCGGGGGATCCTTTTCAACAGACAAGGCGGAGGGGAACGGGCAATATCAACAACTTGCAGCAACGTATGAAATCGATGGGAAACGATGGAGAGCGCTGCTTATCGATCAGTTTGGTCTTCTGCCGCAGAGCAGTTTCGGTTTTGGCGGCACCACCGGACTATCCACGCCGGGCGTAGGGGGCAGCCTCAGCGTACCGCAGGCCGGGCTGCAGAGTAACTATCTTCCCGACCAGAGCATCTTCACAGGGACCGGTTCCCGATACAGCAATTCTGGAGCTGTTCAATTTTCATATCAGTTAAGTTCGCGGGGAGCGATCACAGTGGGAGGAGCACACGGAATCTTGCGGTTTGCAAGTTCGGCAGGCATCGGCAGCGATACTGACATGGTCAACGCTGGGTACGACTACATGCTTACCGCGAGAAACACCATTGGACTCAGTTACGGATTTAGCGCTTACCGTTTTCCCGGGTCGCCACAGGCGATCGGCGATCACATCGCGCACCTAGTCTTCGGCAGGAGGATTACTGGGAGAATGGCACTCAGGCTCGGCGGAGGCCCGGAGATCACTACGTTTCGAGTTCCCACGGGAGGATTGAGCGACAGGATTTCAGGTTCGGGAACTGCTTCGCTAACGTATAGACTGGCTCACAGCGACCTGAACCTGGACTACATGCATCTGGTGAGTGGTGGCGGAGGGATATTTAGTGGGGCGAATACCAACCAAGTTACTGTCTCCTGGACCAAGCAACTCTCGCGAGTCTGGAGCGGCCACGTGAATGGCGGGTACGCAAAGAACCGCCAGCTATCGGGAGCGATTCCTTCCACGAACTCCGCTTCGTGGTTTACGGGCGCAGGTTTGAGCCGACCTTTAACAAGATCAGCGAATTTGTCGCTTGGGTACCAATCACAAATCCAGTCAGCTAGCGGCGCCGCTTGCAACTTGAATTGCGCCAGAACCTACACATCACATCAGATAATCTTGAGTCTCCAGTGGCATATGCTGCCTTTTGTGCTCCGGTAAGAAGTGCGCATATGTCCGAATTGCGGTTGCGCTGGGTGGCAGGTAAATAAATTAGTAGAGAACAACGGAGAGCCAGGCGAAGGCCTTAGACCCCAATGTACAAGAGTTTCTTTGAACTGAAAGAAAACCCGTTTAACGTCAGTCCGGATCCGCGGTATATCGTTCTTACGAAACAGATTGAGGAAGCATTTTCAGGTTTGATGTATGGCATCCAAACGAAAAAAGGGATTCTCACACTAACGGGCGAAGTGGGTACTGGGAAGACGACGCTGGTTAATCGACTTCTTGACTGGCTGAACACGGAACGGGCGAAGACGGCGTTTCTTTTCAATTCAAGGCTAAATTCCAACCAGCTCCTGGACTTTGTGCTCTCGGAATTCGAGATTACCTGCGATTCCACGTCGAAGAGCCGGCAGTTGATGAAGTTGAACGAATGGCTGCTTGAACAGTTCCGAGCGGGGCAAACCGCGGTGCTGATCATCGATGAAGCCCAAAACTTGACATTTCCGGTGCTGGAGGAGATTCGACTGCTTACGAACCTCGAGACGGCCAGTGAAAAGTTGATTCAAATCGTACTTTCGGGCCAGCCCGAACTCGAAGAACGGCTGAAGTTGCCGCAATTGCGGCAGCTACGGCAGCGGATGGCGGTTCGATGCAAGACGGCTCCCCTAACGAAAGAAGAGACACACGCGTACGTCATCGAACGATTGAGAATCGCAGGTGCGGCGCCAACTGCGGCACCGATTTTCAGCCCGCAGGCTATCGACATAATGCACCTATACTCGCTAGGGGTTCCGCGTGTAATCAATCTACTTTGTGAGCACGCATTGATTAACGCGTACGTGGAACACGAGCGGCCAGTTTCCGCGAAAATCGTCGAAGATGTAGCCCGCGAATTCCAGCTAGATGAAGTCGGGCCGGTCGCGACGCCGGAAAGTTTGCGAGCCGACACAGATTTGTTCACCTCCGAGGCGTTCATTCAAAACCTAGGCGAGGCCTTATCACGTTTCCGGGTGAGCCCCACAAGTCCGTTTTTCCGCGAGAGAAAGTAAGCCGTCACTTTGTTCATACTGGATCGCACTCGGGCGTCCTGGCAGCGCGCGCCGATGTTGCAGTCCATCTCCCCGATTAACAAGCGGTGGAAAGAGCAGGTCCGGACGCCAGATTGTGTCGCGTGCGAGCCGCGAGCAGTTAGGAAGCCCATTGTCAAATGGTGGTACGAGTTTTCCCACCGCACCCCGCAGGGCCTGGGAGTTGCGACAATATGAACGATCTATTTCTTCGGATGTTGTCCATTTTCAGTGGTTTACGGGTTGTGGGTCGGGCATAACCGGCCTCCAAGGCACCCATAACTCTGGCAGTCTGATTGCGACTCCCCTCTCAAATAGCAATTGATACGTCCGTAGCACGGTAAGTTGCTGATTTTAAAGTATGTTAGACGAACAAAGAGATGTGCGGTATCTGGGCCTGCATTTAATGGCGGTAGCCTGTTCGGATTGGCTGCCGCGAGAGTCAGATACCGACCGCGTCGCGTGGGGCAGTCCCCAACATCCACGGCATTCGCTCGAGAATCGATCGCACGCAGCTGCTTGAAGGCAAACCCGCTCGCCCAGGAGATGTGCATATGGCAGTTGATTTCGTCTGTGCTCCAACCCTCACTTCCTACGACAAACGAAAGATGATCCGAGTTGGGGTCATCGGCTATGGCTATTGGGGACCGAACGTCGTCAGGAATTTGCATGGAACGGATAGTGCTTGCGTCGAGATCGTGTGCGACAAGAGCTCGGCGGCGCTAGCGCGTGCGCGCAAGACCTATCCCGGTATCTTGACCACGTCCGACGCAAACGAGGTGCTGCGCTCGCCGAACGTCGACGCCGTTGCGGTGATCACGCCGGTTTGGACCCACTACGAGCTGGCGAAAGCGGCGTTAGAAAACGGCAAGCACGTTTTTGTGGAAAAGCCTCTTACCTCCAATGCGGCGCAGGCTGAAGAGTTAATTGAACTGGCGGAGCGCAAGGGCCTGACGCTCATGGTGGACCACACATTTCTTTTTACAGGTGCGGTCCGGAAAATCCGAGAACTGACTGATAGCGGAGTGCTGGGTAATTTGTATTACTACGATTCACTGCGAGTGAATCTCGGACTCTTTCAGCACGACGTAAGCGTGATCTGGGACCTGGCGCCTCACGATCTATCGATCATGGACTACTTAATAAAGAAAGACCCAGAAGCAGTGGTGGCGACCGGCGAAAAGCATTTGAACGGCGTGGAAGACGTAGCGTACATGACGATCCACTTCCCGGATAACGTCATCGCTCATATCAATGTGAACTGGCTATCACCGGTAAAAATTCGAACGACACTGATTGGCGGTGAGAAAAGGATGCTGGTCTGGAATGATTTGGTGGCCGACGAGAAAATCCGCGTATACGACAAAGGCGTTCAGATCAAATCGGGGGAAGGAATACGCGACCTGCTCGTGAGCTACCGCAGCGGAGATATGTGGGCACCGCAGATCGAGCCAGGAGAGGCTCTGCGTGTCGAACTCGACTACTTCGCGGATTGTATTATGAACAGCGACAAACCATTCAATGACGGGCATGCAGGTCTGCGCGTCGTTCGAATGCTGGAAGCGGCCGAGCGTTCCATCCGCAAGAGAGGGGAGTTGGTGCGCCTGTGAGCGAGTTCTGTTCCATTGCTGCGGACGTGAAATTGGGACAGGGAGTGAAGCTGTCCAAGTTCATTAACTTGTACGGCTGCGAAATCGGCGATGAGACCAAGATCGGAGCATTCGTCGAGATTCAAAAGAATGCAACGGTTGGGCAGCGCTGCAAGATTTCGAGCCACACATTTATCTGCGAAGGTGTGCAGATTGAAGACAACGTGTTCGTGGGCCACAGCGTGACTTTCATCAACGACTCCTATCCTCGGGCAACTGCTGCTGACGGCGGATTGCAGACCGAGAAGGACTGGAAGGTCGAGCAGACATTGGTTAAGAAGGGCGCCTCGATCGGTTCGGGTAGCACGATTCTTTCGAATGTTGTGATTGGAGAGAACGCCATCATCGGCGCGGGTAGCGTGGTAACGAAGGACGTGCCGGCTGATGCGATTGTTGCAGGCAACCCTGCGAAGGTGTTGCGTTATATCACCGCGGAGGCAAGGATCACACTGTGAACAACGGAAACAACATTGCATTTCTGGACCTAATCGGCCCACACCAAGAACTCGAAAAGGAATTGGTCGCAGTCTTTCAAAAGGCACTGAGAACCGGAGCGTTCGTTGGCGGGTCCATGGTTGAAGAATTTGAGAGGTCGTTCGCGGATTTCTGCGAGACGCGTTTTGCGGTGGGCTTGAACAGCGGCACCGACGCGCTGCGCTTTGCCCTGATGGCCGCCGGCGTTGGTGAAGGTTGTTCGGTGGTTACGGTCGCGAACACCTTTATAGCCACGACAGAAGCGATTTCGCAAGCGGGCGCGCTCCCGGAGTTCGTTGATGTGGATGAGCGCACCTACAACATGGACGCGGAAAAATTACGCGAGTTCTTCGAGCAGCAGTGTTCGGTGGATCATAACGGAAAACTGATTAGCCGCAGGACGAACCGGGTGGTGGCGGCTGTGATTCCTGTGCACCTCTACGGACAGTGCGCGGACATGGATGCAATTCAAGAGCTTGCTGAGCGCTATAACCTGGTGCTCATCGAAGATGCCTGCCAAGCTCATGGCGCCGAGTATTTCTCAAAGCGGGAAAATCGTTGGAAGAAAGCGGGTTCGATTGGGAAGGCGGCAGCCTTCAGCTTCTATCCAGGAAAGAATTTAGGCGCGTGCGGAGAGGGTGGCGCGGTCACAACGGATGACGAGGAATTGGCAAAAAAGATTCGAATGATTCGCGACCACGGGCAAGCGAAAAAATATTATCACGACATGGAGGGTTACAACGGTCGCTTAGACTCAGTTCAGGCTGGGATTTTGAATATCAAGCTGAAACATCTGCCGAATTGGAACCAGAGCAGGCGCGAGCGTGCCCGCAAATATAACGAGCTTTTTGCGGAGTTGGATACAAACGCTGTAATGCCCGATGAGCCGTCCTGGTCGAAGGGTGTCTATCACTTGTATGTCGTCCAAGTAGAGAACCGCGAGGCAGTTCAGTCCGCCTTGACCAACGAAAACATCGGCACGGGAATTCATTACCCGATTCCCTTGCACCTTCAGAAGGCGTATACGCGACTCGGATACCGCCGTGGGGACTTGCCGGTGTCCGAAAACGCGGCGCAGCGGATCCTTTCGCTCCCGATGTATCCAGGGATTTCCGAGGCTGACCAGGTGCGCGTTGTGGAGGCCCTGGCTCAAACCGTGAAAGGCGCAGTCGTACAGCGCTTGACGAACGTCTCGGCATAATTTACGCAGCTCTTGCCAGAGACCATTCCACCTCCGTTCGTTTACATTGAGATTTCCGGGAAAGCAATACTCCCGCAGCAACTTCCAGCGTTAGTTTCGAAAACTTTTGAGGACGCTTACAGGAGGTCAGAATGAGCCAACGAAGAAGGGTCGTCGTTGTGGGACTAGGGGAGGTTGGCAAGCCACTCCTTGAAATCGTTTCGGAGCATCACGATGCCATTGGAATCGATATCGCTCCTCCGGTCGGGGAAGTCGGGCCGGTTGATGTCCTGCATATCTGCTTTCCGTTCGAGATAAAGGATTTTGTAGGCGAAACAGTCCGCTACATTGAACTTTTCAAGCCGATACTGACGATCATCAACAGCACCGTGGGAGTTGGAACAACGCGAGCCATCGCGCGACGAAGCGGCGCTGCTGTAGCGCACAGCCCTGTGCGCGGCAAACACGTGCGTATGCGCGAAGAGATGCGCTCCTACGCCAAGTTCGTGGGAGCAATAGATCCGGCCGATGGTGAGTATGCCGCCGAACATTTCAAGTCTGTGGGCTTGAAGACTCGCGTTTTGTCGAGCCCGGAGGCTACGGAATTGGCAAAGCTGACCGAGACCACCTACTTCGGATTGTTAATCGCATGGGCGCAAGAGGTGGAGCGATATTGCGACGGAGTGGGCCAGCGCTACGAGGAAATCGCTTCCTTTTACGATGAGATCCGATTTTTGCCGACTGCAAAGTATTTTCCTGGAATCATCGGCGGTCATTGCGTCATGCCCAATATCGAAATCCTTCGAAAGTTTCAAGATTCAAATATCTTGAGAGCGATCGAGGAGTCGAATCGAAATAAATTGGAGCGCGAAGCCGTTAAAGAACTCGTTGATGACAAATCCAAGACCATTGCGGTCGGATCTGCGGGTTGAGGCGCTGAGCGACGGGAGCATGCCCGAGCCGGGTTTGTACTTCTGGTCAGATAATAACAATGTCCCACATTGCTAGCATGCAAACAGCGAAACCAGAGCCGCGTGACAAGGCTCGAAGCAATTCTGATAGTTGCGGCCTGAGGGGTAAACGAGCGGCGATGGTCACCTTCTCGCCATACCCAGGTGATCCACGCCCGCGGCGCGCGGTCGACACCCTGGTACAAGAAGGCGTGACCGTGGACCTGGTGTGCTTGGGAGATGGGGCTAGTCCACGCCAAGAAACACTTCAAAATGTTAACGTAATTCGTATTCCGATTGAAAACCGACGCGGCGGAAAATTGGCTTATGCCTACCAATACTCCGCCTTCATTCTGATTTCCACCGCGATCTTTGCGTTGCGCTCATTGGTCCGTCGCTACGATTTGGTTTACGTGCACAACATGCCCGACATTCTGGTGTTGAGTGCGCTGGTTCCGAAGATGCTCGGAGCGAAGGTGATTCTCGACCTGCACGACCCGATGCCGGAACTAATGACAACGATTTTCAACCTGGATAAGGATAGCTTGAGTGTCCGGCTCATCAGTCGACTGGAGAAGTGGAGCCTCGCCCGCGCCAACTTTGTGATCACAGTGAACGTAACATGCAAGAGGATCTTTTCCTCTCGCAGCTGCCGCCCGGAGAAGATTGGCGTGGTGATGAATTCGCCGGACGGCGCGATTTTTCCGTTCCGCTCACCGCGGGCCCATGCTCTTAAGAGCGGATCGCAGGACAAGCCTTTTGTGATCATGTACCACGGCTCACTGGTGGAGCGGAACGGCCTAGATCTGGCTGTTGAGGCGCTCGCGCTAGTCCGTAAGACTGTTCGGAACGCGGAGCTACGGATTTATGGTCAGAAGACTCCTTTCCTGGAACGGGTCATGGAAGCAGCGCGGCAGAAGGGCGTAGACGAAGCGATTCACTATCTAGGACCAAAGCGCCTCGAGGACCTCGTAGCGGAAATCGACGCGTGTGATATTGGCGTGATTCCAAATCAGCGTAACGCATTTACAGAGATCAATACGCCGACCCGCATCTTTGAGTACCTGGCTTTAGGTAAACCGGTCATCGCGCCGTATACGACGGGTATTCGAGACTGCTTCGGTAAGGATTCGCTCCTCTTTTTTGAGCCGGGGAATGCTGAAAACCTAGCAGATAAGATCGAATATGCGTTTTGGCACCGCGCCGAAACTACTGAGATGGTGAAGCAAGGACAGAAGGTATATCGGGAACATAGCTGGCCAAATGAGAGAGCGCAACTTGTCAAGTTCGTCTCCGGACTTTTCGGCGACGGGCTCGGCACAGTTGATTGTGCAACTCATGCAAGCCGCCCGGTACACAGCGCCACGCTTCCCGCCTCACCGACAGAGTGAAATCCTCGAGTACCTTGTCTATCAAAATGTCCAGCCATATCAATAAAAGGCTCATCGAGACGATCGAGAGAGGGTTCCAAAGCCAGCGCGTGCTGGTGATTGGTGACCTGATGCTCGACCGCTATCTTTGGGGCATGGTTGAGAAGGTTTCCCCGGAAGCGCCCGTTCCGGTAGTCCGGCTGGATCACAAAAGCCATACCGCCGGCGGAGCAGCGAATGTGGCGGCCAATCTGAGTTCGCTCGGCTGCAGAGTTTCGGTGATCGGGGTAATTGGCGCGGATGAGGACGGTCGTCAACTTGTGGAGTTACTGCAAAGCGCGCACATCGATACGTCAACGATTTTTTCAACGACGGACAGGCCCACGATCTGCAAGACGCGGATATTAGGTGGAAGGCAGCAAATGCTCCGCCTGGACGTAGAGAAGAGCGGTGAACTAAGCATTGAGCTGGAGAAGCTGATTCTGTCGGGATTCGAGGCGCAGGTGGCGGGATGCGCGGCCATCATCTTGTCGGACTACGGCAAGGGAGTGCTGAGTGATTCGGTCTGCCAAGCGATCATTCGTCGTGGGCATGAACTGCGGATACCCATCTTCGTCGACCCGAAAGGCCTCAATTACGGGAAATACGCGGGATGCGATGTGATCTCGCCGAATCGAATGGAACTTGCGCAAGCAACATCGACGGACCATAGAAATTTGGAATTGCTACTGAAAAAGGGGCAGCAGCTGCGCTCTGACCTTCAGGTTGGGCACCTGGTAGTGACGCTGGGCGAGCTGGGAATAACGCTGCTCGAGGCCGACGGTATCCACCGTTTTACCGCACGGGCGCGGGAAGTATTTGATGTCTCGGGCGCGGGCGATACAGTGATCGCCACAATCGCTGCGGGCACGGCCGCCGGGCTGAATCTCCATGAGGCGATCCGATTGGCTAACCTGGCAGCCGGCATCGTTATCGGAAAGCTCGGAACAGTAGCAATTTCCAGGGACGAATTGTTGGCCGCCGTTGCTGCGGGCGAAGAAACAAGCCAGGCGGAGAAGGTCTGCTCTTTGGAGATGCTCTTACAGCGAATAGCGCACTGGCGTGTTGCCGGTGAGCGAATTGTTTTCGCGAATGGATGCTTTGATCTGCTTCATGTCGGACACTTGGCGCTGTTGGAGCAAGCTAAGCGTGAGGGAGACCGCCTTGTCGTTGCTCTCAATACGGACCATTCAATTCGAGCTCTCGGAATGGCAGGGCGCCCAATTATTGCCGAGGATGCCCGTGCAAGGCTGGTGGCGGCTCTCCCTTATGTTGACGCCGTTGTCCTTTTTGACGAGGAGACTCCGCTGAATCTGATCAAAGCGGTGCGACCGAACGTGCTCGTTAAAGGCGAAGACTACGCGGAAGAAGAAGTAGTGGGCGCGAACGAAATGAGGAGTTGGGGAGGAAAAGTGGCCCTGATTCCACTTGTTGAGGGTTCCAGCACAACGGAGATCTTGAAAAGAGCGATTGCTTCAATAAGTGAACAGCCACGCGAGTTCGTCCAATGAGCGAAGGCGTTCGACACTGTGAGATCGAAACGGCAGCGAGGACGAAGGATCCGATGAAGTCCGCGCGAAAAGATGACATGGATCAACGCCAAGCTCTTCCTTCCTACGTTCTGATTACGCCAGCTCGGAATGAAGAGAAGTTCATCGAAAAAACGATCGAGTCGGTCATCCGTCAGACAGTGCTACCGTTGAAATGGGTGATCGTTAACGACGGGTCGATGGATGCCACAGGAAGTATTGTGGGCCGATACCTTGCGAAATACGCTTGGATTGAACTAGTCAATCTTCCTGTACGCAAGAATCGCGATTTCGCCGCAAAGGTTTACGCATTCAACGCCGGCCAGGAGAAGGTGAAGCACCTCGGATACCAAGTCATAGGGAATTTGGATTCGGATGTTTCCCTGGACGAAGATCATTTCGAGTTTCTTTTGGGTAAGTTGGTAGAAAACAATCGCCTGGGTGTCACTGGAACAGTTTTTCGAGAGGACGGATATAGTTCGGAAACCGACAGCTTTGAAGGACAAAATCACGTTTCCGGACAATGCCAGCTTTTTCGACGGGAGTGTTTCGAGGAAATTGGGGGCTATGTCGCGAACAAGGCTGGAGGCATCGATTGGATCGCGGTTACCAGCGCGCGAATGATGGGATGGACGACCCGTTCGTTTCGAGAGAAATCATTCTTTCATTATCGAAGTTTGGGTACGGCTGAGCATTCTTTACTGGCCTCAGCGTTTTCTTACGGCGAAAAAGACTATTACCTTGGCAATCATCCCTTGTGGGAAATATGCAGAACTGCATATCGAGCTGTGAAGAAGCCATATCTCACGGGAGCTCTGGCGCTATATTTGGGGTACTTGTCTGCGTGTGTGCGTCAAATGGACCGACCGGTCTCCGATGAGTTGATGCAATTCCATCGTGCAGAGCAGATGGGGAAACTGAAATCGATAATCCGGGCACTGTTCGGGTTCAAGCGGATTGATAACTTCGGTCTCACGACTAATTGACTAGAGTTCCTGCCGGCTTACGCCAATAAAATGGTAGAGACGACACAAGTTGAGAACGTGCGGACATCTGTTCTCCGATTTGTCCAATGGCTCGATGCTTACGGAGAGACCTCTTACGACCACCAAAGCTTTTTCGCAAGCGATCTGGGACGCCGCGCAAAAGCTTTGTATTACACAAATCCTGCGCTAGGAACACTGGCGGTTGCCCCGATGATTCTTTGCGAGGCGTTGGTACCCTCAGCCCGCAAACTTTTTTGGAAACCTCAGAGATTCCCGATCGCGGACGCGCATTACGCTATGGGCTTTGCGTTTCTCTCGCAGGCATTGGGCGACGAACAGTACTACAGCCGAGCGGTTCACTTCCTGGAAGTTTTGAAGGAAACGCGTTCGAAGGGTTGGGCTAATTATTGCTGGGGGTATCCGTTCAACTGGGAAACCAGACACGGCACGTTCCAGGCAGAGACTCCCTTCATCACCAGCGTGCCTTATGTGTACGAGGCTTTTAGACAGGTTCACGAGATCGACGGAAATCCGGAATGGCGCGAGATCATGGAATCGATCGCCCACCATGCCGCAGATGACTATCGCGATTTCAGGACATCGGAAAACGCATCGACGTGTTCGTATACACCCGACATGGAGCCGGGAGTCATAAACGCCAGCGCTTATCGGGCATTCCTCCTGACAAAAGCTGCACTGGATTTTTCTGAGGAACGCTACCGCAAAATCGCGGAAAGAAACCTGAATTTTGTCCTGGAGTCACAAAACCCAGATGGTTCCTGGTACTACGCCACGGATGGCCAGAGAGGTTTTGTCGATCATTTTCATACCTGCTTTGTCTTGAAGGCGCTGGCGAAAATCGAGGCCATTGCGGGAAATCAGCAATGCACGGCGGCCATTGGGCGGGGCGTGGATTACTACGTCAAGAATTTGTTTGACGAGCAGGGTTTGCCGAAGCCCTTCTCTCGAAAACCTCGAATGACGGTTTATCGGCGCGAGCTGTATGACTACGCGGAATGCATAAATTTGGCGTTGTTACTGCAAGGCCGATTTCCCGCATTAGATAAGATCTTGTCGCGAGTCATCCGTCTGGAAGGCTGGCAAAAAACTGACGGCTCGTTTCGCGGCCGGCAGCTCTTGATCGGTTGGGACAATACTCCCATGCATCGTTGGGCTCAGGCCCAATTGTTCAGGAGTCTCAGCTACTTGCTCTATCAAGCCACAAAGAAGTCCGACTGAATCACCAAGTCGGAGCCCCAACCATAAAGATTAATTTACGATTTGCCGAAATGACTGCGGCGATCGGAAGCGATTTTTCGCGAGTTCAACGGGAAATAGCACAGAAATAGTAAGGAGAGTACATCCTTATGTGCGGTATCTGCGGACAATTTAACTTTGCAGACCATGCTCCGGTGCAGCGCCGGAACATTGAGAAGATGGCGAAGAGTATTGCCCACCGCGGTCCTGATGATGAAGGCTATTACATTTCCGGGTCGGTGGGACTTGGATTCCGGCGGCTCTCAATCATCGACCTTGAGGGTGGTCACCAGCCCATGTCGGACGCAGAGGGATCTGTATGGGTCGTTTTTAATGGGGAAATTTACAATTTTCCGGAGCTCAAGCGGGAACTGGAAGGGTTTGGACACGTTTTCCGGACGTCTTGCGACACGGAAGTAATCGTTCACGGGTATAAGCAGTGGGGCACGGAAGTGCTGAATCGCCTCAACGGAATGTTTGGACTAGCAATCTGGGATACTCGAAATAAGCGACTCATTCTCGCGCGGGACCCTTTTGGGATCAAACTGATTTATTACAAAATTGATGCGGGTCGAGTGTACTTCGGCTCCGAGATTCGCGCTGTTACCGCGGCAACCAATGGAAGTACGGATGTTGATCCCGTCTCTTTCAACTTATTTCTGCGATATCGGTACACGCCGTCACCTTACACCGTGTTTAAAGGTGTCCGAAAACTTGCTCCCGGCACCATGATGACGTTTGAAAACGGCACTTCTTCTTTGCGCCGGTGGTATAACTATAAACCGGTCCCGTTTTCACCGATAAAATCGCCGGCGCAAGCTCAAGAAGAGCTGATCGAACTTTATAAGCAATCGGTTAAGAGACATCTGCTGAGTGATGTGCCGGTTGGACTTCTGTTGAGCGGCGGGGTGGACTCCGGACTCTTGCTTGCGCTAATGAATCAGTATGGGAAGTCCTGGCGAACCTATACGGTGGGATATGGTCCGAGTTTTGCGGATGACGAACTAACGGATGCGCAAGAGACGGCTGCGATGTTTTCTTCGCAGCATACTAGCGTGCGGCTGGACCGAAAGACTTTTGAAGCGGCGCTGCCGAAGATTGTTTCCTGCCTGGAAGAACCGATCGCTGCATCTTCCATTGTGCCTATGTATTTTGTTTGCCAGAGAGCCCGGCAGGATGTGAAGGTCGCGCTAATGGGCCAAGGGCCGGATGAATTGTTCGGCGGCTATTGGCGTCACCTTGGAGTCCGATATGGCGGATTGTGGGGAGGTTCACCGAGCTGGCTGCGAACTCCTATCACCTCTGTTATCAATGCTTTACCGCGCAACGAGACGTTGAAGAGGGGCACTTACTCGCTCGCCATTCCCGAGCGGCTGAAAAGGTATCAGAACGTACTATCGCTTCTACCGGGAATTAAAGTAGACGGACTCTTCAATGACGGCGTGCTTGGTCCTTATACTGGCGACAAAATCCTGGGATGTTGGCAGGATCTGGCGGGTCTCATGGGTGGTACGGATGAATTAGGCGGCTTTCAGTTTCTTGAATTACGATCCACTCTCCCTGACGAACTCCTTATGTATGCAGATAAACTATCTATGGCGCACGGTCTCGAAGTTAGAGTGCCCTTTTTAGACAAAGAAATCGTGCAATATGCGGAAAGATTGCCGGCAAATTTCAAGGTGCGCAATGGATCGCGAAAATGGCTGCACCGCCAGGTATGTGATTCACTGCTGCCGTCGACGATTCTGAAACGAAAGAAACGGGGCTTTGGCGTGAATGTTGTTGATGATTGGTTCCGAAGTGCTCTCGACAGCAAAATGGCCGACACACTCCTAGACAGCAGCTCCAAGATTTATCAATTTCTCCGCCCAACGGCGGTGCGCGAGGTACTCAAAGAACATTCCTCCGGGCAACAGGACAATCATAAGATCCTGTTTAGCTTGGTGGTCTTTGAGGAATGGCTTCGGGCGCACGAGGAGCCTGTACCGGCGCTGACCTAAGGCTCGCTGACGATGATAGGAGTGATTGCGGATCCCAAAGAACACGATGTTGTCCGCGAATTCTTCGAGCTGTTCAAAACCCCGTGGGAGTTTTATCGCAAGGGGGAACACTACGATGCGCTGGTCTGTACAGGAGATGGCAAGTTCGACAGCGCTGCAAAAGTCGTCGTCCACTACTCCGGCCGGAGCATACATTTGGATGTTGAGCAGAACGTTAAGACCTTCCCCCAACGGAAAAATTGCATCCTCTTGTATCAAACAGACCGAATCCCAATTTATGGCGATAGCCTAACCTTTCCAGAAAAAGAGACGGCTTTCCTGACTGAAGAGGACTCAAGAAGTTGCGCCGCATTTGTGAACCAGTCCAACGATGGAGTGCTTGTACGGGTTGGATACGATTTGTTCGATGAAGTTCGCACGTTGCTCACGGTAGGTCAGCCGCCCGTCAACGCCAATATTCCGGCCCTGGAACTGCATATCGCGCTCCTCAGGGACTTGCTTACCGGTTGCGGGCTTTCAGTGGTTGAGATCCCTCCGGTACCGAGTGGCTATTCATTCATAGCGTGCCTGACGCACGATGTTGATCATCCGTCGGTGCGGCGACATAAATGGGACCACACGATACTGGGTTTCTTGTATCGCGCGGTTTTCGGCTCTTTGATCAGACTGATCCGCGGACGGATTTCCGTTCGAGACTTGATCAGGAATTGCGCGGCGGCTTTGAAGCTGCCGTTTGTTTACTTGGGTTTGGCGAAGGACTTTTGGCGCGACTTTGACGATCGTTATCTGGAATTGGAAAAGGATCTTCCCTCGACTTTTTTCGTGATTCCTTTCAAGAACTACGCTGGGCAAACGCCTCATGGTCGGGCGCCCGCTTTTCGCGCTGCGCGCTATGAGGCTCAAGATATTGCAGAAACGATCCAGAAATTGATTGCCCGAGGATGCGAAGTCGGACTGCACGGAATTGACGCATGGGTCGATGGCTCCAAGGGGCGCGAAGAAGTGGAAGAGGTTCGTCGGCTGACTGGAGCCGCTGAAATTGGTGTCAGGATGCACTGGCTGTATCAAAGCCAGGAATCACCCGTTCGCATGGAAGAGGCTGGCGCGGGCTACGACTCGACGATTGGCTACAATGAAACGGTGGGCTATCGTTCGGGCGCGACACAAGTCTACAAACCACTGATGGCAAAGCGACTCCTCGAACTTCCGTTGCATGCGATGGACACTGCGCTATTCTATCCAGATCACCTTGGACTGTCCCCCCGGCAAGCGAAGAAATTACTCAACCAACTGAGGGACAACGCGATCCGGTTCGGAGGTTGCCTGACAATCAACTGGCATGATCGTAGCCTCGCACCAGAGAGATTGTGGGGCGAATGTTATCGCAGCGTTATCAAAGACTTGAGGGAACGAAATGCGTGGATTTCGACGGCAGGGGCGGCGGTCGCTTGGTTCCGCAAACGTCGAGCGGCAACGTTTGAAAAGGATTATACTCGGCGGGGCGAAGTGCGAATCACGGTCCCAGATACTCATCGCAATGGTCTCCCTGGCTTGCGATTGCGAGTCCATAAGGCGCGGGAAGTAAGCGCGATGAGCTCTCAGGGTTCACACGATTATGTGGACTCGGCCGTCGAGTGAATGCAGATTGAATGCATCGAGACCGTCCTGCCCACTGGACACCTCAGATGAATCCATTTGGGGCAAGCATCATTAGCGTTGTTACATTGCCTATTGGACCTGATGAACCTGATAGGCAAGCTTGGCCAGCCGCGAGTGATCTGAGACGATGCCTCCTTTCCTAGCTCTACTACTTTGCCTGATTTTCGTCTGGTGGCTGCTGCGCCACGACCCTGCGAAGGAGTCGAAACCCTCGCTGGCTTTGTGGGTACCGCTCATTTGGATATTCATAATCGCGTCACGGCTGCCCTCGCAATGGTTCGGAGGCGGTCAGACGGAAACAGGGTTAGAAGCGCTGCAGGAAGGAAACCCGTTAGATCGAACTGTCTTTGCCGTCTTGATCTTCCTGGCCGTCGGTATTCTGATTTCGCGGTCTTTCAGCTGGAGTGATTTTTTCGCGCGTAATTTTTTCTTGGTGGCGTTTCTTCTTTTTGCTTTGATGAGCGCCTTCTGGTCCGATTTTTCCTTCGTCTCCTTCAAGCGTTGGTTTCGTGATCTTGGCGCGCTCTTGGCATGCTAACGAAGCACAGACACGCTACTAAATGAGCGTCAAGAGGATAGAAATGTCGTATATTAGGTGAGTATCCCCAATGGGGACGAGTTCGAACTCTCTCCTGCGCCATTTACAGCTGTTACTACGTAGAAGTAGGGAGTGCTATTAGTCAATCCTGTGTCGCTGAAGCTAGTCCCGTTGGGAGCTCCCACCTGCGCATAGCCACTTCCGTTGGTGGTGGACCGTTTCACGTGATAGCTGGTCGCATTGGCACTTGCCGTCCAACTAAGATTGACTAGTGTGTCTCCAGCAGTTGCAGTGACGCCAGCCGGTGCTGCTGGAATACAAGCCCGGCGGCGGCTCGACGACACCGCCGGCGCTGAACAGCGGCTCGGTGATCACCGCCGCCGGGCGGCCGGTCGATTGCGCGTCGAGCAGCGCGAAGCTCGTCGTCAGGCAGGCGAACTCGCAGCGCGGGAAACTGTGGTTCAGTGGGCAGCGGTAGCAATAGGGCGCGACGATCGCGGCGGTGCCGCCGGGCAGCGGCCCATGATCGGCGTGCCAACCGGCGAAGGTCAGCGCGCGCGTCGCATCGGAGAGGCCGTGGAAGCTGATATGCGGACTGGCGACCTCGTAGCCGCCGGTGTAGCGGCGCGCGATCATGACAGCCATCTCGTTGGCGTCGGAGCCGGATTCCCCGAACAGGCTCTTCTGAAGGGGATCGGGCATCAGCGCGCCGAGCCGCGCGGCAAGCTGGATCTCCTTGATGTTGTAGTGGCTGCTATGGGCGTGCAGCGTGGTGTCGCAGG
>Ga0137409_10002137_pt1 | contig 21285 bp, 20 predicted proteins | sample CZODoug1_16funga_FD_122059 | JGI IMG/M metagenome (GOLD analysis project Ga0137409, IMG submission 122059) | Vadose zone soil fungal communities from Angelo Coast Range Reserve, California, USA - CZODoug1_16fungal (Hybrid Assembly) | ecosystem: Environmental > Terrestrial > Soil > Vadose zone... | reverse complement strand
CGTGAGGTCAAGGACGAGAGTGAACGGTCTCGGCTCTGGAAGCTTGCTGTAGCGTCGTTTCCGCCTTACGCGGAATATCAAGAACGCACTAGTCGCCGGATTCCGGTGTTTGTTGCAGAGCAGACACAATCTCCAGCGTCTTAACTTCGTTCTTTCGACGCTGAAACAATCTTGCGCCGTTCCCCGGATTTGTGGACTTCGTCCGCGTCACCAAGGATCGACTAACGGCCGCCGTCAAACCGCATTGCCGTCTCGATTTCCTTGATATCCGGCCCTCGGCTGTAGAGGGTGGTCCCTTTGGCATCACGGTTGGTCGATGGGTGCGGGATAGTGAAATCTCCCAGCGTGTGACCGTTATGAGCGGCCGGCAGACTAGCTAGATCGGCTGCGAGGCAGCTAGCGTCTCGATGAATTCTTCCATCAACGGTTGCCGCGCATGCTGCAGCTTGAGAAGATCTTCGACCCAGAGATTGGTATAACGCTACAAGTGTCGCCAATCTTGGTGGCCGGTGATCAGTGCTGCCTTTTCGATTGGAAGTCCTGCCTCGAACAAACGGCTTGTTCCCTCGTGACGCAGATCGTGGAAGTGCAGGTCTTCGATCTTGAGTTAATCACATGCGCGGGTGAATGCTGCACTTACCGATCTATGATTATGAGGAAAGATCCGTCCATAGCCTCGAGTCACAATCCGCTGCTGAAGCACGGCCTCCCACGCGCCATATCCCGTTAGATTGAGCAAAGGTGGCCAACGTTGCGGGACCAGCGCCTTGTTTGGCGCGCTTTCTTCCGAACTCGATCAGCCGCTCTCGATTGAGCGCAGGCAGCTTCACACGGCCAAGTGCGATAGTTCAATTTTTTCAATGTGTTATAAGGCGGTTGTACACCGAGAGATCAAAGAAAACCTGGCAACATCCAGAATGAGCAGGCTGCGCTGCGGTGTTAGCGGCGGGCCGAGTTTTGGGGAGGAGAACAATCTCGTTCCGCAAGCCACGAATTTGCCGAAGCCGAACTTTGCCGTACGGGTTCTGACCGGCCAATCCGGGGCCGGGACTGGTGTTTCGCAGTTTCGAACGTCGCGACGGGGACGGGGTCTTTCAGTGAACCGCCGCGTACATGATTTTCTCTTCGGTCGCTTCCAGCGCCGAGAATTCCTCGACCACCTTGCCTTGCCGCGACACCAGGATGCGATCGGACAGCGCCATGATCTCGGGCAGATAGGACGAGATCACCACGACCGCCTTGCCTTCATCGGCGAGCCGCTGGATCAGCTCGTGGATCTCGACGATCGCACCGACATCGACGCCCCGCGTCGGCTCATCGAAAATGATCAGGTCCGGATCCTGCACCAGCGATTTGGCAATCACCACCTTCTGCTGGTTGCCGCCTGACAGTTCGACGACCTTCATGTCATTGCCGGTGGCGCGCACATTGAGTTTCTTGACCCAGGTCGTGCCGACCTTGTCGGCCTCGCGCCGGGACAGGAAGAAGCGGCCTCCCGGGACCTTGGCGAGCAGCCCGAGATAGATGTTGCGGGCGACCGACATGGTCTCGAAGAAACCTTCGACCTTCCGGTCCTCGGTGACGTAGGCGATGCCGGCCCGCACCGCGGGTGCCGGAACACGGTAGCGCACCGGCTTGCCATGCAGGATCACCTCGCCGCCGTGAAAGAAATCCCGCTTCAGAACGCCGGCGACGACCTTGAAGGTCTCGGTGCGGCCGGCGCCGACCAGGCCGAACACGCCCGTGATCTGTCCGGCAAAGACCGAGAGCGAATTGTTCCGCACCATCGGCGCCATCTTGAGATTTTGCACGGTCAGCACCCGCGCGCCGGCGGGCCGCACGGTTGACTTGCGCGTGCCATAAAGCGTGTTCGACAAATCGCGTCCGACCATGGCCTGCACGATGCGCGCGCGGTCGAAATTGACGGCGTCGTCGGTCACGACATGCTTGCCGTCGCGCAGGATGGTAATTCGATCGGCCAGTATCAGGGCTTCCTCGAGCGCGTGGGAAATGAACACGATCGACACACCGCGGCGCTTCAAGTCGCGCACGAGGTCGAAGAAATACTTCTTTTCTTCCGGCGTCAGCGTGGCGGTGGGTTCGTCGAAGATGATGACCTTGGCTTCGTGCAGGACGGCGCGGGCTATTTCGACCATCTGCTTCTTGGCGGCGCCGAGAAGTCCGACCGTCGCTGTCGGCGTGACGTCGAAATTGAGCGATTGCAGGAACTGTTGGGCGGCGATGTAGATGCCGCGCAGCCGATTGTAGAAGCGCTCCTGCCCCAGAAACAGGTTCTGCGCAACCGTCATGGTCGGAACCAGGCTGTTTTCCTGAAACACCATTGCGATGCCGAGATGACGGGCTTCGAGCGGCGTTCGGGGTGCGGCTTCAACGCCGTCGACCTGCATCGTGCCGGAAGTCAGTGTGACGACGCCGGCCATCACTTTTGTCAATGTCGATTTGCCGGCGCCGTTCTCGCCGACCAGGGCATGGATTTCGCCGCGGCGGAGTTCAAAATCGACGTTCTCGATCGCGGCCACGCCTGCATAAAGCTTGGTCGCGTTGCGAAGCGCGAGGATGATGTCGCTCATGCGCGCAATTCCTGCTCGATCAAGCTCAGCGGCATGCGCAGCAGCCGGCCCGGCCCCTTGGCGAGCGCGAACAGCGATCCATCGATTTCGACGGCCGCCACCACGCCATGGTTGACGCCGTCAACCCTGCTATGCACGGCGTAGAGCGGCACCCCGTTCGCATCGAGCCGGATGACAAGGCCGTAGGACCGCGGCGGCGCCCAGGGCTTGACGACGCCCATGGTCTTGATATGGGCGCCCTGCATCGGTTCGAGGAACGACTGGCCGGATTTCAGTTTGGGCGCGATCCAGTATTCCGGGTCGATTTCCGTTATCATGCGGCGCCGGTAGGCATTTTCACGCAGCACGAATTCGACGAGCTGGGTGCGCGCGGCGAACGCCGTGAGCCAGAAACCACCCGACGCCGCCGGGGAAAGCCGCGAAGGATAGACCGGGAGATTGTCGAGCACGGCGCGCTGGCTTCCATCGGCGGCGACGGCGATCAGGCGATGACGCCAGCTTTCGCTGACCAAGACGTCCTCGCCCGCGGCGCACGCGCCGAATGCGAAAGACAGCCCCGAGGCGATCGGGCGTACGCTCCCGCTTGCGATGTCGAGGCTGAGAACTTTTCCGGTGCGACCTCGTTCCATCAGGTCGTACACCCATTGCCGATAGGGTCGCGTCGTTGAGCCGTCCGTTGCGATCAGCGTTCCCTGTGGCCCCGGCGAAAGCGCATTGATCGCATTCAACGCTGGATCGGAGACGGTCGCCCGGGGGCTAGAGGCCGAAGGCGTTGCGAATACCCGCACTTCGCGCCCGTCAAGCGCTGCCGCCATGCCGCCATCCGGCAGGCAGCATAGCGCGGTGATGGTTCGCTCAAAGCGCCTGACCTCCGTGGTCACGGTGCCGTCGAGGCGCAGGACGGTGCTGCCATCGGCGATGTAGAGCGCCTTGCCGTCGGTCGCGAGATCCTCGGGCGCATCGAACTGCCCAATTGTCTCGGCCTTTTCAAGAATCTGGTTGGGCTTCAACGCGCCGTCGAACGACGGAACCGTGATGGTCGCATCACCTCGCCCGAGAAGGCGATCGGCAAAGGCCTTCAATGCCGGCATCATTGGGTTGTTCTCCAACGCCGTTCATACTGGACGAAGTCGGGATCGGCGTCGGCGAGCTTGTATCGGCCGATCCGATTGTTGGCGATGCCGCCGAGATAGAGATAGCCGCGGTGCTCGCGCATCGAGGTGATCATCGGATGATTGACGCCGCGGAGGTCCCACAGCGAGTCGAGCACTTCGCCGCGCTCGTTGAACTTGATGACGCATCCGGTGTTGATGTTCGGAAACAGCCATTCGTCGATCGGAACCCGCTTGCCCATTCGCTTGCGGAAGCCCGGCATCTTCCATGCGAGATCGAGCGCGGGGCTGCGCATGCCGACCATCGCCAGCCAATAGTGTCCGTCGGATGCAAGATTGATATTGTCGGGATAGCCCGGCAGGTTGTCGATCACCGTTTCGACCTTGCCCGTCTTCGGGCCGTCGAACCAATAGCGTTTGATCGAGCAGCCGAAGGTTTCGGCAAACAGGATCGATTTGCCGTCGCTGGCGATGCAGATGCCGTTGGGAAATTTCAACCCGCGCAGCACGGTGCGCGTCGTCCGGTTGTTCGGATCGTAGCAGATGATCCGGCCGTTGCCGCGCGCCTCCAATCCATCGATCGGCCATTCGTGCATTTCGTATCGAACGGTGGCTTCGGAGAAGAAGATGCGTCCGTCGTCGGCAATGTCGAGATCGTCGGCGAGCCGCAGCCGGCTGTCGTCGTTGACGGAATAAAGGCTGCGGTTGGTCTCATCCGTCACCTTCTCGACCTTTCGATCCGGCGTGATGCGGTAGAGGCCCATACCGCCGATGCAGACGTAGAGATTGTCGGCGCGATCGAACGCCATGCCGAGCGGTTGGCCGCCGATATGGGCGAATACCTCCATCTGCTGGTAGTCGGGCGCCAGGAAGCGGATGATGTCGCCGTGGCGCGAACCGGCATAGAGATTGTCGTTGCGATCGAGAATGACGTCTTCCGGCGCTTCGATGCGGCCGAGGCCGATCAGCGTCACGTCGCGCAATTTGTCGTTTTGCGCGAACGGCCCACTGCCCGGTTCGGTCGAAGCCGCCGCGGCCAGCCCATGAAAGGTCGGGCTGACATAGACCTTGCTGATGATGCGCGTCCGGTTCTTCAGCCAGCGAATATCGATGGTGGCGGCGACCAGCAGGACGCCGGCCAGCACCATGCGATTGACGCCGCCGCTGACCGACAGCGTGGTCAGGCCGTTGATCACAAACAGAACGATCAGCGTGCCGACCAGCGCCTTGGCCACCGAGCCTTTGCCGCCGCCGAGGCTGATGCCGCCCAGCACGGTCGCGGTCAAAACGGTTACTTCGAGGCCGACGCCGACGTCGCCGCCGACGGTGCCGAGCCGCGCGGCGAAAAACAGCGCGCCGATCGCGGTCAACACCCCGCTTGCGGTGTAGCACAGCGCGATCGTGCGCCGCACCGGAATGCCCGAATTGTAGGCCGAACGGCGCGAGCCGCCGATCGCGGTGACATGCCACCCCGGCCGCAGACGCGTGAGGAAGACATGTCCGAACACGGCGACAACGATGTAGACCAGCACGACGCTCGGCACGCCCGCGACCCCGCCTCCCCCTAAGAAATTCCAGGAGGGGATGTCGGGGAAGGCGGCGGCGATCTTGTTCGAATAGTCGAACAGCAGAAGGTCGTAGGCGGACCGGTAGATGATGAGCGTAATCAGCGTGGTGATGAAGGCGCGCAGCCGCAGGTACCCGATCAGCAGGCCGTTGACGGCGCCGAGCGCCACGCCGCACAGAAGCGTCGCGGCGATGACCGCCGGCACCGGCCAGTCGAGAACGTTGAGGCAGAACAGGGCGCAGAAGTCGCACAGCGCGAACATCGATCCCACCGAGAGATCGATGCCGCCGACGATGACGACGATCGCCATGCCGAGCACGACGAAGCCGATTTCGCCGGCCTGCCGTCCGGTGTCGGCCAGTCCGCCGACCGACAGGAAGCCGGGGATCGACCGGCTCAGCAGTATCGCGATGATCAGGAGAACGATGACCGGGATCGCGGTTTCGGTCCAGCGCTTGGATAGAATTTCGCCGAGCAGATGGTCTGGCCAGTAGCGGTATCGCAAACGAAGAAGGACGTCTTGCATCTTCTGTCCGGGGAAACGGAGGAATCTGAGGGAAGTGCGTTAATCGGGTCGAGCGGCCATGCCGTGGCACGACCGTTCGCCGCTCAACCCGGAGAATGGGCTACTTCTTCAGGTCGCTGAGATTCCAGCAGGCCGTTTCGCTTCCGGCGTTCTCCGTCGTGATCGGGATCAGCGTCGTATACATCGATCCCTTCACCGAGCCGGGCTTTACTCCCGAGGAGATCAGCCATTTGATCATGCCGGCCATCTGCTCGGCCTGTGTCGGGACGTCGTAGCTGAGGTTGAGGTCGAACGCGCCCGACTTGACGAGTTCGCAAGCGCCCCTTCGCTCGCCACCGCCGGATGTCGCGATGAACACCTTGCCGGTGAGGCCGGCTTCCTTCACCGCGGCCGCCGTTCCGATGTCCATGCCGTCCCAAAAGCCGACGATGCCGCACAAATCTGGATTTTGCTTCAGGACGGTCTGTGTGATCGCCTTCGCCTTGGCGGCGTCCCAGTCCGCAGCCTGGCTCGAAACCACCTTTATCTCGGGATGTTTGGCGAGCACGTTTTCGACGCCCTTGAGGGTGTAGGCGCTGGCTGCCGCCGACAACGCGCCCTGCACGATCGCGATCTTGTTCGATTTACCCACGCAGGCCTTTACCACCGCTTCGGTGTCGCGTTCGCCGATTTCGATCCAGTTGGCGCCGACAAAGGCCGAGCTGCGATAGCTCGAGCCCATGTTGATCTGGATGATGTAAATGCCCTCGTTCTCGGCGCGCTGCAGCAGCTTGGCGTAGGTCTGCACGTCCGGATTATGAACGATAATCGCCGCCGGCTTTTCCGAGATCAGCGTGGTCACCGCCTGCGCGCCGGCGTTGGTGCTCCAATTGGGATCGCGCACGATCACCTTCATGCCGAAGGGTTCGAGTTCCCGCTTCACGCCGGCGAACCAGCCCTCGGTCAGATCGACATTCATCGCCACCGGAATGTAGGCGACGGTCTTGCCGGCGAGCGCTTCCTTGAATGCGTTCTGAAACGGTTCGTCGAGACCTTTTTGCGCCAGTGCAGGCGCGCATGCCGCCGTCGTCAGGCCAATTCCGAACAGCATCGTCTTGAGTGTCGTCCGCCCAGATATCGTCATGTCGTCCTCCCGGTTATGTTCGTTCAGTTTATTTACAGCCTTCTAGATATCGCCCTGTTGCGCCGTCTCCTCGTTGCGCGGATTCAAAAATGAATCCGCGATCACGGCGATCAGCAGCAACACGCCCTTGACGAGGTTCTGCCCGGAATAGGAGACGTCCATGATCGTCATGCCGTTGAGCATCGTTCCGATCAGAAGCGTTCCGATCATGACATTGATGACGCCGCCGCGCCCGCCCGATAGCCCGATGCCCCCCAGCACGACCACCAGAATCACGTCGTAAATCAGTGTCGAATTGAAGATGCGGGTGGGCATGCTGTTGACCGACGCGGCGAGGATCAGGCCAGCGGCGCAGCCGATCAGCGCCGCCATGACATATTGCAGTACGATGATGGGGCGGGTCGGGATGCCGGTGACGCGCGCGCCGTTGGGATTGTCGCCGATCGCATAGATGTAGGCGCCGAACCGGGTCTGCCGCAGCAGGAAGGCGACCGCGATGCAGGCGAGTGCGAACATCACGACCGGCATCGGTATGCCGAGCATATTGCCCTGTCCGAGGCGCTCGAAACCGTCGAGCCCCGGGCTCCACTGCACGACGTCGAGCTTGAACAGCGCCGCCTGGCCGAGGCCGGCGAGAAATAATCCGGACGCCAGTGTCGTGAACAGGGATGGCACCTCGGCATAGGCGATCAGCCATCCATTGACGAGGCCGAAGATGGCGGTCAATGCGAAGGCCGCAGCGAGTGAGATCGGCAGCGAGTGGCCGTCCTGGACCATCTGCAGCACCAGTCCCGGTGGCACCGCCAAAGCTGCAATCAGCGAAATATCGATGCCGCGCCCGATCACGACGATTGCCATGGCGAGCCCAAGAATGCCGAGTACCGCCACGTTCTGCAACAGGGTCAGCATGTTTTCCGGCGTGAGAAAGCCGCGCAGGAGGATCGAAAACGCCAGAAACAACGCGGCGAAGACGGCGAACACGATCTCTTGCTGATTGAAACGAAATCGTTTCATCCCCTTGTTCCCATTGGGCCTTCGCCGATCCTACCTTCAGCCAGCCTGAAAGAACTGTTCTCGATCCGATAAATTTGCGGAAGTGAGGACAGGCTCTCTGCGAGTTCTCGTATCAGGGCCGCGTCATCGCAATCGACCGAGACCGTAACCAGTGTATTGAGCTTGTCATCCTTGTCCACTTGGATATCGGCTTTGCTCGTCGCGCCGAAGATCCGGTCGATTTCTGCCCTGACCTTTTCCCTGACCGCAAAGTCGCGCAGCGCCGGTTTGAAGATCTTGCCTACCGCCGTAGTCGGCAGGGATTCCAATAAAATGACGCGCTTCGGTTTGGCGGGAGGCTCGTTGATATTTGGCTCGATATGTTCTTGAAGTTGCCTCAAATCGATCGCCTGGTCCGGGGACGCCACCACAAACAGGATGGGCACTTCTCCCGCATAGGCATCAGGCATGCCGACTGCCGAGCTCATCTGTACGCCCGGAAACTCGTTTGCCACATCTTCGATTGCTGCGGGATCGATATTGTGCCCGCTCCGCACGATCAGGTCCTTCTCTCGACCCGTAAGCACCAGCCGGTCGTCCTCCGTGAGGTAACCGATATCGCCGGTGATCAGCCAATGATCGTTCGTCAGCACACCCTGATCGTGTCGCGGATCGACATAACCAGGAAATACCTGTGGCCCCTGCACGATAACCAGCCCGCTTGCGAGCGGCGCGCAATCTTTCTGCATGTCGCTGCTGTTCACGGCAACAATTCGGGTCTTGGCGAACGGCGCCCTGAAGCCGACGCTGCCCTGAATAGATTCTCCCCGACCGGGATTGAACGCAATCGCAGCCGCGGTCTCCGTCATGCCGTACGTTTCGAACAGCCTTATTCCGGTGCGCATTTGAAATCGGTCACCGACTGCCTTGGGCAGCACTGCGCCGCCGGTAAGGGCCATTCGAACAGAACTGATGTTGCAGCTGCCGATTGGCACCTCGGCAAGCGCCGCAATCGAAGTCGGCACCCCGCTTACAATGGTTGCTCGAAACCGCTCGACGATGTGCCAATAGTCTTGGACGACGTGCTTGCTTCTGAGACCGTATGGCGAGGGGATGATCACATGTCCGCCGGCCGCGAGAATTGACAGTCCGACCGTCATGGTTCCCCCTACATGAAACAACGGGAATACATTGATGGCTACGTCGGATTCGTCCAGTCCGTGGACCTGCGCGAAACTCCAGGCGGCATGGATTTGATTTCCGTGCGTGAGACGGACCAGCTTTGGTCTCCCGGTCGTTCCGCCCGTGTGAAAAAGTGCACACACGGACGACCGATCTACACCCGGATCAAAGTCGAGCCTATCCGGCTGACTAGAAATCGCCTCGTCGAAGCTGCCAAACCTGTCGCTAAAGCTTCCATTCTCGCCGACAACCAGGATCTTTTGCAGGGACTCGACGCGCTCGATTACATTATTGGCTTTCTTCCATACTGCGGGATCATTTTTCTCCGATGGCACCACGAGAACCGACGCGCCTTGCGCCCGCAAGAGGTCGGCTATTGCATCTTCGTTGAGAAGATAATTTATCGAGCTTGCCACACCCGCGACCTGAGCTCCCAGAAGCGCGGCAGGAATCTGCGGAAATATGGGGCAGAGCACTGCAACTGTTCCGCTACCCGGCTTGGCGCCATACGATCTGAAGAGATTTGCTGCTCGCGATATCGCACTGAGCAGCTCGCGGTGGGTGAGGCTGACCTCGCCTCTTCCAGGGACGTCCGACGTCAGCATGCTCAAGGCAGGCTGGTTCGGATGCAACTGCGCTGTTGACTCGAACAGGTGATACAGATTGCGCGCGGGAATAAGAGTATCGTACGGTGATCGCTCCAATGCCTCAACATCCGCAATCGTCGTAATGCGCCTGGTGAATCTTGTCGTGATCGGCAAAGAAAGCTTGGCGATCATCGCTCTTGTCCCACAATGAGCACGTGGAGCCGACCAGCATTTCTGAATCGACGGCGCACGTTGACGCATCCTCCGGTTTCGCTAGTGAAGATTTTGCGAGCCTGTTCGTTCTTGATACCCCGGCCGACGGATGCCCGCTTGCCCTGGAGCGCAAACGGGTTGCTTGCGCGCGCAAAAGCTATTGCGCGCCCGTGCCGGGCCCCTAGAATGTTTCCGTCTAGAGCCGTTTGTGCAGCGCAAAATGCTGTACTTGTGTTGGAGCGCAGGATGGATCTGGTGTTCTCAACCGACGGTATCGAACCATCCAAGCGTTACGCGGCTTGGCAGGGAGCCATCTGCGACGTCTACGTTCACGTCGACGTAGAATCTGACAAGCGGTCGGACTATCACGGCTTTATCCGGGAAGCCCGATTTGGCACCGTCACAATGACGGACGTGCTGCTTTCCGAGCAGCGAATATCACGACGCGGGCGGCATATCGCGAAGCTGGATAAGGATTGCTACTACGTCGAATTTGTCCAATACGGCAAAATCAACATTCTGCAGTCGGGCCAAAACCTGCTCTCGAACGCGAGCATCGGGGCGATCTTTTCCGCGTCCGAAGCGTATGATTTGGAGTGTGTCGGCAAGGTACGCTCACTCTACTTGGAAATCCCTCGCAAGGAATTCGCGGAGCGATTCCGAAAGGATCGGATACCGGTAGCAAGGACCATTGCGACCGGTCGAGGGCTGGGTCGTATCGCCTCCGAGTTCTGCTCGATGCTTGCGTTGGAGGGAGCGACTCTCGATGCGCCGGCGAGGACGAGATTGGGCGATGAGCTGATGGACGTCCTGGCGCTCACGTTGGAGATGGGCGAGCAGGATGATCTGACGGCAGATCGAACTGTGCAACAAGTCCGTTTGCGATCGGTCAAAGCATGGATCGAGGAACACCTCGAGGATCCGGATTTGTCACTCGAAAAGGTCGCCAAGAATAACGGCATTTCGCTAAGGCATCTGCATTATCTGTTCAGACCAACAGACATGTCCGTGTCTGAATGGATTTGGGATCGTCGGCTCCAGCGCTGTTTCGAAGTCCTCACACGTCCAGAGCTGCGCCCTCTGTCGGTCACCGAAGTAGCTTATCGGTTGGGATTCAGCAGCTCATCGCATTTCAGCACGGCGTTCCGGAGAAAGTTCGGAATAAGCCCTTCGGACCTGCGTCGACGCTAGGCACAACAACGAATGCAAAGTCTTGGACGCCTTTCGCCGCTGGCATCCGCTTTGCCCGAGCGCCCATTCCCGCTATCACTGCTGGCGTGACGGTGGCGGCTGCGTGCCGATCGTCGCCCGCGATGTGCCGTCCCGCGATGTCGTCGAACGTCAGTGCCGTTCGGCGCGTTCTTTGCGGCTTATGCGGTGTTGTCCAGGGAAGTCGCCGGCGGTCCTGCAGGGCGGGATCAGTTCGAGGTTCGAGACCTGCGCGCCACTCCTGGAAACGACCACGGCATGAACCTGTCGCCCCATTGATCGTTCGGAATCACGATTACGGCGCACTGCGCGACCGCGGGATGCTGCGCAATCGCGTTCTCGAAATCGACCGAATAGATATTCTCGCTGGAGATGATCATGTCCGTGACCCGGTGACGAGTAGATGAATCCGTCCTCGAACGGGATCATGCCGACACCGGCAACATAGGCGTGAGATGACATCGGATCCTCCGTACATTACCCGTTGGATCTCACGCCGGGCGCGAAGCGACTTCGAAGCGAGGACTGCAGAAGGAACGAAAATGACGGCTGCCTCTCCTTGAAGATCAATTGCCGCGCGCGGCGGCCTGGGTGCGCTCGGTCTCACGCAATTTCCGCCGCAGGATCTTGCCGGTCGTCGTCATCGGCAGCGCGGAGACGAATTCGATGTCGCGCGGCACTTCGTGCCTGGCCAGATGGTCGCGCACGAAGTCGCGTACATTCTCCACCAGCGTCTCGTTCGGTGCTATCCCTTCCTTCAGAACGATAAACGCCTTGATCGATTCAGTGCGAACCGGATCCGGAATGCCGACCACCGCCGCCATCACGACGGCGGGATGCCGGGCCAGTGCGTCTTCAATTTCGGAAGGTCCGATGCGATAGCCGGCACTGGTGATGACGTCGTCGGCGCGCCCGTGGAACCAGAAATAGCCGTCTTCATCACAACGTGCGAGGTCGCCGGTGATCAGCCAGCCGTCCGCGAATTTACTCCGCGTCGCCTCGGGGTTTTGCCAGTATTCGAGCATCATTACCGGATCCGGACGGCGGAAAGCTAGATTGCCGATCGTGCTGGCCGGCAACGGTTGTCCGCCGTCATCGACGATCCCGGCGATATGTCCGGGGACGGCGCGTCCCAGTGCCCCCGGCTTGACCGGCATGATGCTGCCGTTCGAACCCAGCACGAGATTGCATTCGGTCTGACCGAACATTTCGTTGACGGGGGCGCCAAGCGTGTCGTTTGCCCATTCATGCAGGTCTTTGCCGACCGACTCGCCGCCGGAGATGATCGCGCGCAAGTCGATGCCGTAACGCCGAACCGGATCGGAAATCTGGCGCATCAGTCGCAGCATCGTCGGCGTCAGCAACGCTGTCCTGACGCGGTGACGGCCCATCATGGCGAAGGCCTGCTCTGGATCGAAGCGAGGCGCGCGAAAAGTGAGCACGGGAACGCCGTGAAACCACGCCGGCATCAGCACATCCATCAAGCCTGCCAGCCAGGCCCAGTCGGCGGGCGACCACATGCAGTCGCCCGGTTGCGGAAAGGAATCCAGGCCCAGTTCAATTCCCGGAAGGTGGCCCAGCATGGAGCGATGCGCCTGCAACGCGCCCTTTGGGTCGCCTGTGGTGCCCGAAGTGAAATTGAGGAATGCAGGATCGTCGGCGGCGGTATCGACATTTTCAAAGCTGTCCCGCGCGGCTTCGAGGGCCGCGGGCAGGGAAGGCGCATTGGGCGCCGCGCCATCGATCAGGAAGACGTACTCCACCGCGGGCGTGAGAAGTCTTGCCTTCTCGACCGTCGGTAAATTCGCCGTGTCCGTGATGACGATCCGCACCCCGACAGTATTAAGACGGTAAGTGATCGCGTCGGCCGCGAACAACGTCGACGCCGGAACCGAGATCAGCCCGGCCTTCCAGCAGGCGACGTGCCCGATCGCCGTCCAAGCATTCTGGCCCAGCAGCAGCATGACCCGGTCACCTTTGACCAGTCCGAGCGACACCAAGAGGTTCGCGAGTTGATTGGCCTTGCGCTGTACCTCCCGGAAGGTCATTTCCCAGGTCTTGCCGTCGTCGCCGACGCCGATCAGGGCCACCTTGCCGGGATCTCTGGCGTGACGGTCGCAGACGTCGGCCGCGATATTGTAACGCGCGGGAATCTTCCAGCGGAATGACCGATACAATTGTTCGTAGTTGAGCCGATTTAGCATCGTCGTCACCTCTTCATCGGATCATTCTGCGCCAGCACGCGCCTGGCCAGCACGTGGCGATGAACTTCGGAAGGACCGTCATAGATGCGGAAGGGCCGGATGTCGCGGTAGATCCGCTCCACGACGGTGTCGCGGGTGATGCCGATCGCGCCGAGAATTTGCAGGCAGCGATCGACCACCCGGCCTAGCGCCTCGGAGCAGAACACTTTTGTCATGCTGGTTTCATTGCGCGCCTTGTCGTGCTGATCCAACAGCCATGCGGTGTGCCAGATCGCTAGGCGCGACAGATGCAGGTCGATTTCGTTGTCGGCGAGCATGAATCCGACGCCCTGATGCTCGCCGATCGTACGACCGAAGGAATGCCGGCGCCCGGCATGTTCCACCGCGATCGCCTGGCAGCGCCGCGCCGCACCGAGCCAGCGCATGCAGTGCGTCAACCGTGCCGGTCCAAGCCGAACCTGGGCATTGCGGAAGCCCTGACCGATCTCCCCCAGCACGCGATCCGGCGTGACGCGGACGCGATCGAACGAGACTTCGGCGTGACCGCCGGGAGAGTTCGAGTCGATCGTCTCCAGCATGCGGTCGACGCGAAATCCCGGCGCATCGAGGTCAACGAAGAACATCGTCGCTCCCAGATCCTTGCCGTAGGGGTCCAGCGTGCGCGCGATGACGATATTGATCGTGGCGTCGGGTACGCCGGTGATCATGTACTTCTTGCCGGTGATGAGGAAGCCGTTGCCGTCCTGCTGGGCGACGGTGTTGAGCAGCGACGGATCCGAGCCGGCGCCGTCGCTGACGGTCTCCGTCATCGAGAATACCGAGCGAATCTCGCCGCGGACCAGCGGCGCCAACCAGCGCGCTTTTTGTTCAGGCGTGGCGATGGCATTGAGCAGATTGACGTTGCCTTCGTCGGGTGCCTGGATATTCAGCGCCAGCGGCCCCAGCGTTGACCAGCCGGCGGCTTCAAAGACCACCGCCATGCCGCGATGATCGAGCCCAAGGCCACCGTATTCCTTCGGCGCGTGCGGCGACAGCAGTCCGGACTCCCGCGCCAGGGCGACCAGTTCCCGGCGCAAGGGCTCCGGCGCGCCGTGCGCGGTCTGCCTGATGTCATTCTCATACGGAACGATCTTGTGGGCGATGAAGGTTTGCACCCGATCGCGCAGCGCGACGACGTCGGCTGGAAGTTCGAAGTCGATCATTCAATGGCTTCCTTCTGGATCAAGGGCGGTCGCGCGTTCGGCAAGCTCGATGCCGCGTGCGAACAGAAACGGAATGGATGGCGCGAAGCGTTCCCACAAGGTGTCCGGACGCTTTCCGGTGCGATGAAGCTTGACATTGAGGCAGGCGATCGAGCCCAGACGATAATGCGCGAGCGCCTGATACCATTCCATGTTGAGGAATGCCGGACCGCCGGCCTCGCGATAGGTTTCGATCAGATCGCTTGCGGATATCGGAGCGACCGGCCGCCAACCCGGATGCCAAGCCTCTGCGTCGATCATCATCAACATCCAGCCGAGGTCGAGGCCTTGGGCGCCGATCGCGGCCAGTTCCCAGTCGACCAGGCCGCCCGCGCGACCGTTGGCGTAAAGAATATTGCCGGGCTGGAAATCGCCATGCACCAGGCCGACCGGCGCTTCGTCCGGCCGGCATGATGCGAGCAATGTGCCGAGCCTGGTGCCGGCCGCGAGCCAATCCGGGTCTTCGGCGTGCCGCAGGATTTTCGTCCAGCGTCCGATCTCCTCAGACAACGGTTGAGGCTTCTCCCAATCGGGCAACGTCTGTTGCCAATCTACCGTATGTACCCGCGCCAGCAGTGCTGCCGCCTGCAGCCAGATTTCTCGAAGCTGTGCAGGCGCGCGCGAGAACGATTCATGCGGTTCCCATACCAGGAACACCCGGCCGGGCATCCGCTCCATCACCAGAAAGGGCGTGCCCAATTGGTCCTCGTCCGGCGAAGCCCAGGGAATTTCGGGAACGGGCAGCCCGGATTTCCTCAGCGCCCGCAGCAGGGGCGCTTGGCGGTAAACATCAGTATTGCCCCGGCGAACGACGCCCATGGGCGCCATCTTCAGGACATAGGAGCCGAGCGGCGCGTCGCCGGCGTCGACCACTTCGAAGCCGAAAGTGAGTCCGGCATGGCCGTCTTCCATTGCGCCGAAATTGATCACCCGTGCGGCTGCGCCGCGCTCGGACTCCATCAGGCGCTGCAGGCGGTCGGCTAAGCTGGCAGCCCGCGTCCGGTCCGCGACGGGATGATCCTGGCTCGTGGACATGGATTGCTTTTTATTAACCTTCGCGACTACTGCTATCACAGGATCGAAAACCGTCCGCCGCTGACGCGCTTGAGCTTAGCCAATGGAGTGGCTAATGCACTTCAATTCTGCGACGCTCTCTTTCCCCGACAGCCGGCTACCGACTGTCTCGCAGACACCGCCGTTGAACGCAGGCCCGACCAGTACGACTTCGACATGTTGGTCCAAGAACCGCTCGGCAACATGGTCTGGAAGACGCGAGGCAGGCTTCATGCTTGCAAGGCAGTGGCTGGAGAGTGCCGGGACAGCCAGGCCCTTCTTTCCGATAACGTCTGTGGATGCGGTTGATCCCTGAAGGCTCACCCTCCCGTCGCAGAAAGCGTTCGGAGGTCAGGCCCCGGCGGTCGCCGGAGTTGCATTTACATGGCATTCCGGCACCGCACATGCAGCCAAATTCTTCATGCCATGCCCTTTCGGCATGGTTTTCGCAGACCCACCTATGCCGAAACAAAAGGTAGGGCAGGAGTCCTGCAGGCCGCGCTTTGGCGGAAAGCGTGGCCCGGTAATCCAAGTCGCGTTTTTACAAGGCGCGACGCACCCATCGGGCGTGGCTGCCATCTGGATCGCCACAGGGCGGCGTGTGCTCGATTCACATGGGCCAGTTTGTTGGGAAATAGTGCGAGACCATGTCGACGTGCTGGACCGCCGAATACACCCACGACTCGATTCCTTGGTGTGCGCTGCCACAGCTTCGATTTTTCCGACATGGTGAGGCCAGACGAAGATGGCGCCGACTTGCGGGCCTTCCTCTCGATGACCCAGCGTCGCCCATTTTCGTGCCTCCCAAAGCGACCGATCCGAGATGCAGAGATGCTCAGCGAGGAAACAGCCGCACCACGCACGGGCTCATGGGTCGAGTCGCAAGTCGAAAATTCTACGTCGATGGGTTCGGCAACTTTCATCTTTCCAACGGCACCTTGTTGCCAGATCCATACCCATAATTTCTGATATGCCGAAATAAAAGTCAGACGATTTCTAAAAATCGGAATTGCTTTCCTTTCTGGAATTCAGAATTATAGCGGGATGCTGGATATCAAGATGATAGAGCGGGGCCTCGAGAAACCGGGCAAGACCAAGGGCGGTCTGGCAACGGCGATGGGTGTCCGCCCGGGTGCGGTTTCCGAGATCCTGGCCGAAATGCGCCTGATCAAAGCCTCGGAAATTGCGCCCATCATCGATTACCTCGAGCTGAATTCGGTGCCGATCATGGGCCGCGTCGGTGCCGGGGCGATCATCGAGCCCGAACATGAACAGGTGCCGACTGAGGGGCTGGGCGAGGTCGAACTGCCTTTCCCGATTACGGAGGAAACCATCGCCTTTGAAGTGGTCGGCGACTCCATGCTGCCGAAATACGAAAACGGCGACATCGTCGTGGTCTACAGGGAACAGCGCCATCCGCCGTCGAGCTTCTACGGGGAAGAGGCCGCGGTCAGACTGAAGACCGGCGAGCGTTATTTGAAAACGATCGAGCGGGGAAAATCCTCCACGCTGGTCAATCTCACGTGCTTCAACGCCAAGCCGATCAACGGGGTAAAGCTGGAATGGATCGGGGAGATCTGCTTCACCCTGCCAAGGGGTCAGAGGCGTTTCTTAAGGTCTCGCAAGTCCAAGAGATGACTCAATCCCAAGCAAAGGGACGGAGACGGCGATGAGACTTCTTCACTACCCGAGCCTTCTTCACGACAGGTGCTTTCACGGACACCGAGAGATTTTCTTTAAAGATGACAGACTTCAAACGGAAGCCCGGGCCTGCGGTTTCGCACATGGCTTCGGTACGCAGCGGGGCGCACGCCGCTTCGGTACGCAGCGCGGCCGAAACGGACGGGCCTTTATAGCTTTCAGTTTTGAACCCAGAGCAATCGGGCGCTGAGATCGACATCGCCTCGCTGCCTTCTTTCCAAGTCGCTTTAGTCGCAGTATGCGACCTCTTGATCAGTCGGTTTGACATTTCGAACCTTCCTGCGTGATGGTCGCTTCCGGCGATCTCCTTGGAGCGCTGCGGTCCCGCTACTGCACCGGACCCTCACGCCTGGGCGGCTTCGGCCCTTCTTCTATCTCAATTTCAGTATCGTGAACATGCGCCAACAACCGGCTTAGATCGCGCATGTCGAACCACTGACCGCAGGTGGGGCATTTCATGAAGTGGTCAGCTTCGGTTTTTGCGATGCCGTCAGGGTCTCTGCCGGGCTTGGTCATTACAGCCCTTTCGATTGGGCATTGCGCACAGCGTTGTTGACCGTCGTGCGGTCGCGCCGTTCCTCCGGCAAGAGCGCCATAACCGCGTCGTGGATCTCGACCGGTATCATCAGCATGCTATCGGCCGGTCGGCCCATTCCCACCACAGGTCGAAGGCGTCTTTTTTCGGTACCTTCATCACGTATCTCGCTTTAACTTGCGACGGCCCCAATGCGTGTCCTTGCGCGAGGAATCAAACTCTCTAACGTAGCCGCGGTTCAATGCCCTCAGCACGCCGATGCGCGCCATCACGGTCGGACCGCTGAGCTCGACGACCAGGAGCAGGGCTTCTACCGCGGCCCGCCATTCCTCGAGATCCTGTTCGGCCTTGGGCAGTTTCATGATGTAGGCGGCGGCATCTTCGAGAGTGACGAGCTGGCGACCGCGCACCAGCCTCGGTCATGGGTAATCCTCTTTTTTTAGCGGAAGGTGATGTCTGGATGCTCCGCCTCGCGCATCGCGAGTTCAGTATTAGCTGCAAGCCGCATCGCTTCGGCATATTCTTCGGCGGTGAACACGCCTTTGGCAATCAGCAACAGCGCAAGGCCGCCTTGGTCCGCTCTCGATAACTCGATGCTGGTTCGCATGTGCTTCGGCGTAATGACTTTTCGGCCGAGTCCGATTTCGTGAGCGATGGCGGATTGAATGCCGTGCGCGGCCTCCTCGTAAGACAGGCCAAGGTCTTTCGGTTGCCAGTTCATTTCCCTCACTCCCCGATGACGGCGGGCAGCACCTGTCCCGCCAGAAACTCCTCGACATCAGCCAGCCGGACTGGAATTTCCGAAATCAGACCAAGATGCGCCCGCGTCCGGAATCGCTGGCATCAAGCTCTAGTTCCGGCAGATCGAGCGGCGACAGGAAATCGTGATAGTAATCCTCCGCGGCCTTGGCCGCCATTTCGTCAGGCAGCGGGATAGGCTCTTCGAAGCGGCGGGACCAGGACACTTCTAGTTCGCTATTTTGAGAGGGTCTTCCGAATGATGCGGCACGCCTTCTCCTTAGTTGGGACGGTTTTTCGCCACGAATCAGTCGCTACGTCTGACTTCAGCCATTCTTCGGATTGTAGCGTATCTCCGGGGGTGGTGGGGCTCGGCGCGTGTCGTCCAGAACTCACCGCACGTCGGGCCGAGTAACCGAGTAACCGTACCGCGTAGCCGGGCGCCACGCCTGTCTATCCCCAGGGCACAAGCGCCCGGCTGCTCTAATGGCCCACCAGCGAGGCGTCAAACCGGCGTGCCTATGGCCCGCCAATCATGCGGCATGCGCTCACCGCGATCGAAGCGGCGATACTTCTCGGCAGTCCAATCCCGCTGATCGCGCCAGGCCTGGAAATCCGCCTCGGTGCGCTTCGACAGAAACACCCGCCAGGCGCGCTCGAAATCGGCGCGGGCCTCGTCGAATGTGGCGGCCGTGCCGTTCTGTTGCTCGCCCGGATGGGACCCAGGATAGAAGCCACAACTCCACTCCCACGGATCCTCATCATGGGGATTGCCGCTGCGGATCGCGATCGTGCCGACGTACACGTCGCCGTAGCAGACGTGCCAGCATTCCTCGCGGGCGTCAGTCGATCGGCGGCGGGTGAGTGAGGGCATGCGCTATTGAAGCGCGGTCAGATATACGAGTCGAATCGTCCTAGATGTTGGGTTTGGAACTGATCCGACCACCGCCGATCGCGGGTCAGACCTTTGAATCTCTCTCATACACGTCTGCCAGTTCAGCATCGAAGGCGCGCAGATAGATCCCAAATTTGGTTAGCGCATCACGCTGGTTTACGGCCAGATCCAATGGACCGAGTGACGGCGGCGGATTCTCGTGGATGTTTAGCACCGTGTGCAGCGTTGACGTGACAACCAAATAATTGCCCTTGTCCTCGATCCCGAGGTCTTTCCAGGCTTCGGTTATCGCGAAGTGGCTCATTGTCGCCTTAAGCTGAGTCATTGCTGCGTCGATTTTTTGTTTCACTTCACCCGCTTTGGTCCGACCGCCGTACTCTACCAGCCCGACAGCCAGTGGCTCCCAAGACGCCTCGATGAACTGTGACGTTACATTCAGGACAGCGGCGGCAGCGTGCACGGTGTGAGTTAGGACAATTGTTGCAGCGTATTTTGCTTCCGCCATTTCAATCGTTCGCCGCTCAGCCACCCGTTCGGCAGCACGTTCTTCAGCATCCAGCTGTGATTTGATCTGCCGCTGAACGGCGAACCAGGCGAGTATGGCTGCGAGCAGCGTTATTGCGCCCGAAAGTACGCTGCCGGAGAATCCGATCCAGTCCGAAGATTTGATGTTATCCCCGGTCGCTATCGAGACCGGAAGCATCACAACGATAAGTGTGCCCAACACCATGGCCAATGATATCAGCCACAGCGGGCTAAGACCCGGAAGGTTGCTGTTATTCATTCCCAGGAACCTGACGCGAGATTCGACAGTTTGTCGAGGGGGTTGGATGAGGTTGCTGGCACGCGAAAGCCGCCCGTGAGGACTTGGCGTCGCGACCGACGGGTCTGGCTTATTGGCGTATCCGCTCCCGGATCCGCAAGTCGAGCAGCTCAATGATCGCTCGTGCGTCAGCCTCAGCCGCATGATCGCCCGCTAAAAAGTGACAGTTCGCTCGAAAAACCGTCCGCGATCGATCCAGGCACAATTCGTGAATTTCGTGACCTTTGTTCATCAAATTATTCCTCTCAAAATAAGCTTTGACGGCTAAATGTCGCGCCGCCGCAAACAATCTGGCAGCACATCAGGGCGCCATTGGGACGCGCGACAGCGCCCCGCAAGGGGAAATTGCTTCATTGAAAATTCAGCGAATCAGGTGCGCTGCGGTGGAAATGCCCCGGGGCTGGTCGACTGTTCATCGGAAGGACACGACGGGATCCAATTCGATCAAATAGGCCAGCCCGTCATCTGACAACTTGTTAGTTTCTGCCGCTTGCCGATACAGGAGCATTTCAGCCGGCCGGGCAAGCCGTATCCTTAAGTGTGAGTCGGCACTGCACAATGGGACGTCATTGATTTTTCGCTGACCCAGCTCAACGCGCAGCCATTCCTGATGGCAGATCTCGTCCGCTTCGCGATACTTCATGGCTTCAAAAGCCAAGGTCGGTTTGCCGTCGATCTCAAGCGTCCAAATCGATAGCGCAAAGATCATGGTCCCTATGATTTCTTCGCCTTCAGCCCTAGCGTGGCAGGAAGAGATAATCGATAATCGTGAAGACGAGCAATGCCAACAAAAACCAGTGGAATACTGGTTTCCGTTCGCTCTTGAAAAATTGGTTTGCGTCCATTTCCCCTTCGCCTTCAGCCCCCGCTGTGAAAATGCTACGAACCGCCGAATATTCCGTTAGGCCGTCGTTGCGTCGCGGCGTCGTTTTTATGAAGTGCAAAGCCGATAAATCCGAGCACCACCAAGACGGCTCCAGCTACCATCAACC
>Ga0137409_10002136_pt1 | contig 21289 bp, 17 predicted proteins | sample CZODoug1_16funga_FD_122059 | JGI IMG/M metagenome (GOLD analysis project Ga0137409, IMG submission 122059) | Vadose zone soil fungal communities from Angelo Coast Range Reserve, California, USA - CZODoug1_16fungal (Hybrid Assembly) | ecosystem: Environmental > Terrestrial > Soil > Vadose zone... | reverse complement strand
GCGGTGCGCGGCACGTACCAGGAGGTGTGGAGCTTGACGCCATCGCGCATCGGGACCATCGCCTCATGCCGCTCGAAGGTGCTGGTGTCCTGGGCGGCGAGGGCAAGGGCGAGTAAACAGGCGGGTATCATGTGCCGAACATGGCGGCGGCCGGCTGGGGGCGCAATCGTATAGATTGGCTGTTGCGCGAATGCAACGGAACTTCGAAACCGGAGCGTGAGCAATGGTCCACGTGAGCTTCCTGCCTGTGCTCGTAGCAGCCGTCGTCGTGTTCGTGCTCGGCTGGCTCTGGTACAGTCCCTTGCTGTTCTACAAGCCTTGGATGCGACTGCGTGGCCTGGACCCCGTCGCGGCGATGGCGGGCGCGAAGATGCCTGGTGGAAAGCTGTTGGTCGAGCTGGTGCGATGCCTCCTGCTCGCCTATGTGATCGCGCGCTTCGTCGCCCTCCTCGGCATCAGCAGCTGGCTCATGGCTGTGCATTTCGGCTTCATGGTGTGGATCGGCTTTCCCGTGATCATTCTGGCGGGTTCGGTGCTGTGGGAGAACACCCCTTGGAAAGTCGCGGCAATCCACGCGGGCGACTGGCTCGTGAAGCTGCTGGTGATATCGGTCATCGTCACGCTGTGGCGCTAACGAGCGCCCAACCACAACAAGGCATCGATGATCAGTTGATCCTGAATCGGGTTATTCAGCGTGTGTGACAATGTCTTGTTCGTCGTGTCGTACTTGTGCTCATAGTCGATGTCGTTATGACCCATGTTGAAGTAGATCATCCTGTAGTTCTTGTTCGTCCAAACCACGGGGTAATAGCCGCTGTGCCAGATCTCGTGCAGCTTTGGCCCGGTGCCCAGCGGAAAGCTGCTCGAGTCGATGGAAAGCAGAATGTCGATGTCCGGATTGTGTCGCAGATCTTTTTCCCAGCGGTACCATTCGCTTGGTGAGGACTTGAACGTCTCGGGCAGATGAGCAGTCGCCGGATGCTTGCGGTCTTCGACGCGCAGAATCGCCGAGGTAGGCCGCCAGGTGTTACTGACATACGAACCTGAGCCGAGAAACGTGTTGTGGTACCAGTCCCAGTTTGCCGGATATGCCGACGGCGTCAGCGCGAAACCGGCGAAGTGAAAGCCCATCCACCCTCCGCCCTGCTCCATGTACCGCTGAAACGCAGCGCGCTGCGCGGGGTCTTCCGGACGCGTATCGAGAAAGACCACCACCTGATACGGAGTTAGGAAGCCCGCATTCAGATTGCGCCAATCGGATGTGGTGTCGAAGCTGAAATGGTATTTCGCGGCCATCTGCGGAAACCACCGCTCGGCTTCGTGCAAGAAGCTGATGTGCGCCGGATCCTCTTTGCCGGTAAAGAACGCGATGACTCTGAACACCGGCTTCCCGCCGCCGGCGCCTGAACCGCAATAGAGCAGCGCGGCCACGACCGCACTGGACACTGCCGCCCGGAGAGGTCTAATCTCTCTCATGCGCAATCGACTCCTTCCTCTATTGATCGCCCTCGTGCTGGCCCTCACGCCCGGGGCCGCCGTCGCTCAAACACCCCTGCAGCTCCGCTGGGAGCTCGTGAGCGACAGCATCACAAATGACTGGGGTGCCTCGCGAGCCGCTTTCACGCTCACCAACCGCGGCACGAAGCCGCTGCCGCCGAGCGGCTGGGCGATCTACTATAACGCGCTCCACTCGGCGCAGCCCGGCAGCGTGGGCGGCGGGTTCACCAGCGAGGACCTGAGGGGCGACCTGCATCGCCTCGTGCCCGGGGCCGGTTTCGCCGGACTATCACCCGGGGCCAGCGTCCGCATTCCATACGTCACAGACCTCCTGCTGAACCGGAGCTTCGTCCCCCAGGGGCCCTACATCGTGTTCGACGCCGCGAAGGACGTCGGCGTCCCCATCAGCGATTATGTCGCCGCCCCCTTCACTCGCCGCGTAGCGACGCCCGAGGACCAGTTCACGCTCGACTCCGCGGTCCGCGTCATCCCCGCAGGCGAGCTGTCACCGATATTGCCGACACCGGTGCAAGTGACGAAAGGAACCGGGGCGCTGCGCCTCAGCGCGCTGCCGCCGGTCGCAGCGTCAGCAGCGCTCAAGAACGAGGCGGCGTTCGCGCTGGACTACCTGCGCCCCTACTTCGGCAGTCCGACGCCGGGAAGCGGCCCGCCGCTCCGACTCGAGGTCGGCGCCGTCGCCGGTCAGAGCTCGGCCGAAGCATACTCGCTTGTCGTCGATCCCGTGCAAGGCGTGCGCATCGTGGGCGCGTCGCCCGCCGGCGTTTTCTACGGCCTCCAGTCGCTGCGCAGTCTGCTGCCCGCGCCGACTCCTCGCGCAGGTGTTGTGCTGCCGGCGATCCAGATAGTCGATGCCCCTCGCTTCGGCTATCGCGGCTTCATGCTCGACGTCGCCCGCAACTTTCACCCGAAGCCCGTCGTCCTGCGTACGCTCGATCTGCTCGCGCGCTACAAGCTCAATGTCCTCCACCTGCACCTCACGGATGACGAAGGCTGGCGTGTCGAGATCGCCGGATTCCCCGAGCTGACGGCGGTCGGCGCCCGACGCGGCCATCCGCCCGATTCGGATCGGCATCTTCAGCCCGCCTTTGGCTCGGGGCCGCTGCTGGACCGGCCGTTTGGCAGCGGGTTCTTTTCCCACGCCGACTACGTCGAGCTCGTGCGCTACGCGGCGGCGCGACACATCGAGATTATCCCCGAGATCGAGATGCCGGGGCACGCGCGCGCCGCCGTCACAGCGATGCGGGGCAACGAGCAATACCGGCTCAACGACCCGGACGACGGTTCGGTGTACACCTCGGTCCAGGGTTATCCCGACAACGTGATCAACCCGGCACTCGAGTCGACCTACCGGTTCATCGAACGGGTCGTGGGCGATCTCGCCGCGATGCACCGCGAGGGCGGGGCTCCGCTGCGTCATATCCACATGGGTGGTGACGAGGTGCCGGCCGGTGTGTGGGTCGGGTCGCCGGCCGTGCAGGCCTTCATGCAGGCACACGGCCTCACGAGTGTCGACGATCTGTGGTTCGCGTTTTACGGGCGGGTGGAGCAGATCCTGAAGGCGCAGGGCCTGACCCCCTCGGGTTGGGAAGAGATCGCGGTCCGCAAGACGCAGCGCGACGGGCACGGCACGAACATCCCCAATCCCGACTTCGCCGCGCGCGGCTGGCGCGCCTATGTCTGGAACAACGTCGCGGGCTGGGGGGCCGAGGATCTCGCCTACCGCCTCGCGAACGGCGGCTACGATGTCGTGCTCAGTCCCGTGACCAATCTTTACTTCGATCTCGCATGGAATCAGAGTCCCGACGAGATAGGGCTCGACTGGGGAGGCTACGTCGATCTGCGCAAGCCGTTCGACTTCATTCCGTTCGACTACTACCGCAACGCTCGTCTCGACCGCCGAGGCAATCCTCTGGACCCTGCCGTGTTCGCCGGCAAGGACCGGCTCACCGACTACGGCCGGGCGCACATCGTGGGGATTCAAGCGGATCTGTGGTCGGAGACGTTGGGTGGGGACGGACGAGTCGAGTACATGCTGGTCCCGCGTCTGTTCGCGCTCGCCGAGCGCGCGTGGGCGGCCGATCCGAACTGGGTGCGGGAGCACGACGCCGTGAAGTCCGACTCCCTTTACCGCGCGGCCTGGTCCAGCTTCGTCAACGTGGTCGGCCAGCGCGAGCTGCCCCGGCTCGATCGGGAGGTGCCGGGTTTCAACTACCGAATCCCAACGCCCGGGCTCAAGGTTCAGGGCGGGATGGTCTACACCAGCCTGGAATTACCGGGCTTCACCCTGCGCTATACGACCGACGGCAGCGATCCTGCGGTGGGCAGCGCTGTGGTCCACGGTCCTATCCCCTTCCGCGGGACCGTCAGCGTCGCGGCGTTCAATGCGGCGGGTCGCAAGGGTCACACGGCGCGCGTCACGGCCCCCTTGCCGTGAACAGCAAGAAAACTGCGCGCGATGTCTTGCTGCGCCGGTTCGGGCTCGAGCGGTCCTATCGACCTCCGGCGCTGCTGCGGCATCCGGAGTGGAACTACCAACCGCTCCTCAAGCTCGTCGTCGGACACCACCTCCGCCTCCGTCCCGATTTCACCTTCCTGCAAGTGGGCGCGTTCGACGGCCTGACCGAAGATCCGATTCGACCGTTGGTCGAAGCATTCGGGATTCGCGGGATTGTCGTCGAGCCACAGCGCGAGCTGCTCGAGACCCTCAAGGCGAATTATGCGGCATATCCGCAGGTTGTCGCCGTCAACGCGGCCATCGCCGACGCGGACGGGGCGCGCGATTTCTACGTCACGACGCGCGGCCCCAGTCGCAAAGCGTCGTTCTTCCGGTCGCACCTGCTCAAGCACGGGGTGCCCGAAGCAGAAATCGAAGTCCGACGCATCCCGAGCGTCACGATTGCGAGCGTGTTGGCCAGGCACGGCATGGACCGCTGCGACTTCATTCAAATTGACGCAGAAGGGTACGACTACCAGATCGTGCGGACGATCGACTTCAAAGTCACGCAGCCGCTCATCGTGAGCTTCGAGCACGCGCACATGAGTAATCGCGAGTGCAACGAATGCATCGAGCTGCTCGCGTCCCACGGCTTCCGGTTCATTGGGACGCGGCGCGACATCATCGCGCTGCGAGAGCCCGCATGATCGCCCGCGCCGGCGCCCCTTCGTGTCCGCGCACCTTGAGCGGCAGCACGATCACATCGTAGTCACCCGCCTGTACCGGGCGCAGGTCGAGCCCCTCCACGATGGGAATCCCGCGCCCGAGCAGAATCTGGTGCGTCCGCGGCGCCGGAGCGCCGAACTGCTCGGCTGAGATGTAATCCACGCCCACCAGCACGACTCCCGCGTCGGCGAGGAGCTGCGCCGCGTCCGGGGCGACGTAGGCGAAGTCCCTGTGGAAATGAGATGAGTCCATCCAGCCGCGCAGCGTGCTGCGCGTCCGGAACAACACGCGCTTCGCGCCCTTCCAGTCGTGCTTGTTGAGCTCCGCTGCATCGATCGCCTGCACGCTGTCGGGGATATCGATCACCCGCGCCGCGCCGATCAGCGGGTCGAGCGCCACTTGGTCGACCGGTGCGCCGTTGGCGATGAAATGCATCGGCGCGTCGATGTGTGTCCCGCTGTGCGCGCCCATCGAATAGACCGAGAGCGTCAGCTTGTCGCCTTTCCGCATGTCTTTGAGAAAGTCGAACTTCATCGGCGCGTCACCCTCGTACACCGGCGTCGTCGCGGGGTCGAGCGTGGCCGTCACGTCGATCCACCCGCGCGCACTCAGCTCTCTTGTACCCTGCCCGCGGGGGGCGCATCCGACCAGGAGACTGAGCAGCAGCGTGAAGCCCAACCCCGCCACGCCGATGATCGTCTCGGCGACGGTCCACGTCTTCAAAGTCTGTTGCACGGTCATGTTGAAGAACTCCTTGATGAGCCAGAAGCCCGAGTCGTTCACATGCGACAATACCAGCGAGCCTGCGCCCGTCGCGAGCACCAGCAGCTCGGCGTGAGTCCCGGGCGTCACCGCGGCGATGGGGGCGACGATACCGGCGCTCGTCGTCATCGCCACGGTCGCCGAGCCGGTCGCCACACGGATCAGCGCCGCCACGGTCCACGCGAGCAGCAGCGGGGAGGCGTGCGATCCCAAGGCCACGTCGGCAATCGCCTTCCCGACACCGCTTTCCAGCAGCACTCGGTTGAACCCGCCGCCGGCGCCGATCACCAGCAGAATAGTGGCCGTCGGCGCGAGGCAGTCGTTGGCGAACTTGAGGATCTGATCGCGCGTGAAGTGCTGGCGATATCCCAGCGACCAAAAGGAGAAGAGCAACGCCACGAGCAGCGCGACGATCGGACCGCCGATGAAGTCGAGGACCCCACGGACCGGGCTCGCGGCATCGAGCGCGACGTCGGCTGCACTCGCGCCCAGCATCAGGATCACCGGCAGCAACACGGTGAAGAGCGAGATCCCGAAGCCAGGCATGACGGCCGTGTCGCCCATGCCGCCCCTGCCGCCCGTGAATTGCGCGGCAACGGGGTTCTCCGCGGGGAGCACGATTCGCGGAGCGATCCACGTGGCGAAGATCGGCCCGGCCAACGCCGCCGTCGGTAGCCCAACGAGGAGCGCGTAGACAATCGTGCGACCGATGTCGGCCTTGTAGGCAACGACCGCCAGCATCGCCGCGGGGTGCGGCGGCACCATCCCATGCACCACCGACAGCCCGGCGACCAGCGGAATGCCGATCTTCACGAGCGAAAGTCCCGAACGGCGCGCAATCGTGAACACCAGCGGGATCAGCAGCACGAACCCGACCTGAAAGAAAACGGGAATGCCCACGATGAAGGCGACGAACATGATCGCCCAGTGGACGCGTTTCTCCCCGAACAGTGCAATCAGCGTGGTCGCAATCCGCGTCGCGGCGCCCGACTCCGCCATCATCTTGCCCAGCATCGTGCCCAGCGCTACGACGATCGCGATGAATCCCAGAATGCCACCGACGCCGTCCGTGAATGCCTTCACGACATTGGCGAACGGCATTCCGGCGGTAACACCCAGAGCCAGGGATACGACGATCAACGCGATGAAGGGGTGCAGCTTGAAGCGCGCGATCAGGACGATCAGCGCGAGCACCGCAAGGAATGCGTAGAACAGCAACGTGGTGTTTGGACTCATGCCGCGTGGTTCACGAGATCGGCGACAATCGTGTCCGGGGTGTCGCGGATGTCGCACACCCACGCGTGCTCATCGGGAGACGGCTCTTCCAGGCTGGCGAGCTGGCTGTCGAGTAGCGAGGGCGGCATGAAGTGCCCGCGGCGCTTGGCCATCCGTTCCGCGAGCAGTGCCGGGCTACCGGCGAGATATACAAAGCGTAGGTCCTTATCGCCCCTGGATCGGAGCAGGTCGCGATAGCTGCGCTTCAGCGCCGAGCACGAGACGACGAGCCCGATTCCCGCGCGCCTGGCCTCGCTCAGCCGGGTCGCGATCGCGAGCAGCCATCCCCGGCGGTCGTCGTCGGTGAGCGCTATTCCGGCCGCCATACGCTTGACGTTCTCCGGGGTGTGCAGATCATCACCTTCGACGAACTCGACGCCGAGCGCGCGCGCGAGCTGCGCGCCGATGGTGCTCTTGCCGGAGCCCGCGACGCCCATGATCACGTAGAGCCCACCGTGCGCAACGCGCATGAAGTGGGCCGCGGCGAATCGGCGCACGATTTCCCCGGCCGGTTCGACCGCGCGAATCCCCGCGACACTCTTGCCGGCCTGCCAGTAGTCCTTTGAGGTCTTCTCTCCCGCGCCACCCGTTAACGAGGCGCGCTTGAGCTGCCACGCCGAACGGAGGGCGTAGATGGTCCGCATCCAGTGTTTGGTGCGCCGGCCCCGCAGCATCCAGCGCGCGATCGGGCCGGCTTTCGTGCCAATGCGTTCGACGTAGGGCGTCCGGATCACCGACAGTGGCACGCCGGTGACGCGCTCGGTGAGAACGATGTCGGCCTCGGTGGCCCGCACGATCGCCTGTTTGTAGTCGTCGTGCGCGCCGCACTCGTTCGTCGCGATGAAGCGCGTGCCAAGCTGCGCGCCGGCATAGCCCATCCGCAACGCCGCGACGAAGCCCGTCTCGTCGCCAATGCCCCCGGCGCAGACGACGGGCACGCCCAGATCGGCGAGCTCTTCGTACAGGGCCTCCGCGCTGCGCGGCCCCGCATGGCCACCCGCGCGATTGTTCACCGCGATCAGCCCGTGCACCCCGCCCGCCAACCCCTTCTCGGCCCACTTCCGCTCCGTCACGTCGTGATAGACGATGCCGCCGGCGGGCGCGACGCGATCCACGACCCAGCGCGGATTGCCCAGCGACGTGACGAAGAAGCGCACGCCCTCCTCGATCGCGATGTCGACGTAGCGGCGCATGCGCTCGAGGTAGAACTTCGAGCTCCGCTCGATCAGCACGTTCATGCCGATCGGCTTGTCGGTCGTACGCCGGATCAATCGGAGCCCGTCCCGCAGGTCCTGCCCGTACACGTAGATCATTGAGAGCGGCTGCACGACGCCGATGCCGCCGGCGGCCGAGACAGCCGCGACGAGCTCGGCGTTGGAGCAGGGGTACATCGCGCCGCCAATCAGCGGCACCTCGATGCCGAGCTGCCGCGTGAGGGGCGTATCGAGCAGGCTCATCGAGGTGGGATGGGGCGCAGCCGCCAACGGGCGGTGGCATGCGCCACGACATCGCCCTGGGCATCGGTGATCGTGACCGGGGCTTCATACTCCCGCTCTGCGGCCACGTCGAGGCCCCCTCCACTCAACCGGCACTCGGCTGTCAACAGACCGCGCGCCTTCTTCAGGTAGGAGATGGAGAAACCGGTCACGATGCCCTGCACGCCCGGCGGTAGTCCCACCAGGACCGCGAGTCCGCTCGCCATCTCGGCGAGACTGGCCAGGGCCATCGCATGCACCGACCCGAGATGATTCCTCACGCGCCGGCGGTCGCGCAGCGTCACCCGGCACCAGCCGGGCTCCAACTCCGCGACGCGGGCGCCGATCGTGCCCGAATACGGAGCCAGCCAGCCCACGAGCAGACTGAATAGCGTCTTGCCGCCCGGGAGCCTGGAGAGCCGGCGCCAGGACGCGCGCAATCGTTCGCCGGGCGCGGAGAGGGAGGAGGGCACGGGATCGAATGTAGTTTAAGTTGTCACCTCATGACGCAGCTCGCTTTCGCCGGCGTCGGGGTCGATTTCGGCGACACCACACTCTTCTCGAACGTCTCCTTTACCGTCGCCCCGGGCGAACGGTGGGGCATCGTGGGCCGCAACGGCTCGGGGAAGACTACGCTCTTCCGGCTACTGACCGGTGAGCTCGAGCCGACGCGCGGCAGCATCGCCCGCGCGCCTCGCCTGCGCGTCTCCCTACTGGAGCAGCACCGTGACTTCGGCGCCGCGACGACGGTGTGGGAGGCGGCCGCCGGCGAGCTCGCCGAGCTGCTGGCGCTGGAACAGTCCCTGGTGGAGCAAGCCGCGAATCTCGCCCACGACTCCTCCCCTCGCGCGCTCGCGCAGTACGGAGAAGACCTGGAGCGTTTCGAGCGCGAAGGCGGCTATGCGGTCACGGCGCGCATTGATGCGGTGTTGCATGGGCTCGAGTTCGATCCCGCCCAGGCCCGCGTCACGCCGCTCTCTGCGCTGAGCGGCGGTGAGCTCGGCCGCCTCGGCCTGGCGCGCCAGCTGATGACGACTGCCGACGTGTTGCTGCTCGACGAACCGACGAATCACCTGGATCTCGAAACCACGCGCTGGCTCGAGGAGTATCTCGCGGCGAGCGGGCGCAGCGTGCTGCTCGTGAGCCACGACCGCGCATTTCTCGACGCCACCGTGGATCACGTGCTGCATCTGGAAGGCAAGACCGCGGCGTCGTACACGGGCGGCTACGCCGCCTTCGTGACCCAGCGCGCCGAGCGCCGGCTGGCGCAGCAGCGGGCGTACGACCAGCAGCAGCGTACGATCGCGCACGAGAAGGATTACATCGCGCGCAACATCGCGGGGCAGAACACCAAACAGGCTAAGGGCCGGCGCAAGCGGCTGGAGCGGCTGCCGCGACTGAGTCCCGTCATTGGGGCGGAAGGGACGATGGCCGTGCGCTTCGAAGTCCCGGAGCGCGGTGGTGATCAGGTGGTCAGCGCGAAGAACGTGAGCGTGGGAATCGGCGCGCGCACCCTGGTCGAGCGGTTCAGCGGAACGCTGGAGCGCACCGGCGTGCTGGGCATCATCGGCCGCAACGGGGCGGGGAAGTCCACGCTGCTGCGCGCGCTCCTGGGCGAGCATCCGACCCAGAGCGGCGAGCTGCGGCTCGGCTCGTCGATCACGGCCGGGTACTACCGCCAGGATCTTTCGCAGGTGCCGCTCGACCGCACGCTGTACGACGTCATCGCCGGGCTGCGGCCCAAGTGGGAGCGCGGCCGCATCCAGGGGCACCTGGGACGATTCGGGTTTTCGGGGCAGGAAGTACAGCGGCGCGCCGACTCATTATCGGGTGGCGAGCGGGCGCGCGTCGCGCTCGCGATCCTGATGCTGTCGGGCGCCAACCTGTTGGTCCTCGACGAGCCGACCAATCATCTGGACGTGGAGTCCATCGAGGTGCTCGAGGACGCCATCGCAGCGTACGACGGCACGGTGATTCTGGTGAGCCATGACCGGGCGCTGCTGCGCGCCCTGACGACGCGGATCTGGATCCTGCACGAGCGGCGCATGACGGAGTTCGCGGGAGGCTTCGCAGAGTGGGAGGAGGTCAGCACCGAGCGCGCCCATGCCGCGGCGGTCAGCGCCGCCGAGGAACAGGCGCTGCGGCGGGTCCACGAGCATCAGCGTGTCGCGCCGCCTCCCAAGAAAGATCCGCGCAAGGAGCTGCGCCGGGCGCAGCAGGGGCTCGAGCGGGCCGAGGCTCGCGTGACGGAGCTGGAGTCGCAGGTCGCGCGGGTCGTTGCGGCGCTCGAGGATCCGGCCCTCTACACGCGACCCGACGGCGTCTCCAGAGCCCACAAGCTGGGTGCGGAGCTCGAGACGTTGAAGAAAGACCTCGATGCGGCGCTCGAACGGTGGACGTCGCTTGACGGACTCGCGTAGCGCCGTTCTCGTTGGCTCACCATCCAGGGAGTGGCCGACAATGCAATTGGCGATGATCGGGTTGGGTCGTATGGGCGGGAACATGGTGCAGCGATTGCTCCAGGGCGGACACGAGCTGATCGTGTACGACCAGAGCGCCGAGGCGGTGAAATCACATGTCGGCAAAGGCGCCAGGGGCGCCAAGGATCTTGCTGATCTGGCTCGACAGCTGACCCCGCGGCGCATCGTCTGGATCATGGTGCCGGCCGGTGGGCCGGTCGAGAGCACGCTCGAGCAGCTCGTGCCACATCTCGCCAAGGGCGACATCGTCATCGACGGCGGCAACTCGAACTTCTCGGACTCGCTGCGTCGCGCCGAGGCCCTGAAGAAGAAGGGGATCGAGTTCGTGGACGTCGGGACGAGCGGCGGAGTCTGGGGCCTCGAGCTCGGCTACTGCCTCATGATCGGCGCATCGCCCGCCGCGTTTCAGCACTGCGAGCCGATCTTTCGGACCCTCGCGCCGCCCGACGGCTACGCGCACGTGGGCCCGTCCGGCGCCGGTCACTACGTCAAGATGGTGCACAACGGGATCGAGTACGGACTGCTGCAGGCGTATGCCGAGGGTTACGAGATCCTGCATGCCTCAAAGGATTTCAAGCTCCAGCTGGGCCAGATCGCCAAGCTATGGAATCACGGCAGCGTGGTGCGCTCCTGGCTGAACGAGCTGGCGGAGCGCGCGTTCTCCCGTGACGACCAGCTGGCCGCCATCCGCGGCTACGTGGAGGATTCGGGCGAGGGACGTTGGACCGTGGAAGAGGCGATGCGCCTGGACGTGGCGGCGCCGGTCATCACGTTGTCGTTGCTCGCGCGGTTCCGCTCGCGCCAGCAGGAGTCCTTCGGTGCCAAGGTGATCGCGGCGCTGCGCCACGAATTCGGCGGGCATGCGGTGAAGAGCAAATGACCTCATCGAGGAGGATTCGATGCCGACCCGTCTCCGTGTCTTCTATTCTGTTCTCACCGTCACGGTGTTTTTCATTCCCGCGGTTGCCCTGTTTAGCGAGATAAGGCGTTCTGAGATCTGGCGGACGCCGCCGGCCGCCGAGCGGCTGCCGCTGCTGTTGTTTTACGCGGCTGCGTGCGGTTTTGGAGCCGCGCTGCTCGTGGTGATTGCCACCGGGCGACTTGCGTATCGCGGCGAACAGAAGGAATGACGGTGTGCCGCTGACGATACTCGCATCGCTGCAGCTGCTCGCTCAGCTCACGGTGGGCGGACTCCGCGTCGAGTACCTCACCAACCCGATCGGCATCGACGTGGTGCAGCCGAGGCTGAGCTGGCGGCTCGCGAGCACCGAACGCAACACGCTGCAGGCGGCCTATCAACTGCAGGTCGGCACGAGCGAATCGAGCCTCACGCGCGGCGCGAATCTGTTGTGGGACTCCGGGAAGATTACTTCCGACGCTTCGGTATTTGTGGATTACGCTGGTCCGCCAACGGTGTCGCGGACACGGTACTACTGGCGCGTCCGCGTCTGGGACGCGAGGGGCCGTGCGTCCCAATGGAGCCCCGTCGCGTTCTGGGAGACGGGACTGCTGCAGCTCGGCGAATGGACCGCCCAGTGGATCGGCCCACCGCCCACCCCGTCGGATAGCCTCCCGTCCCCGTCGCCCCTGTTGCGGCGGGCATTTCGTATCGACGACCGTGTCCGCTCGGCGCGTCTCTACGTCACCAGCCTCGGCCTCTATGAGGTCTATCTCAACGGTCAGCGGGTAGGCGACCAGCTCTTCACGCCTGGCTGGACCTCATACCGTCGCCGGCTGCAGTACCAGACCTATGACGTCACGCCGCTGTTGCGACCGGGCGCCAATGTCGTCGGCGCGATGCTCGGCGATGGCTGGTACCGGGGACATCTCGGGTTCTTTGGGCAGCGCAATCTCTATGGCCGACGGCTTGCCCTGCGCGCTCAGCTCGAGATCCGCGATGAGAGCGGACGCACCCAGCGCATCGTGTCGGACACAGGCTGGAAGATCACGGCGGGCCCGGTGCTTGCATCGGACATCTATGGCGGCGAAACGTACGACGCACGGCGGGGGCGAGAGCTGAGCGGATGGTCGAGCGCGCCGTACGACGACCGTGAGTGGGCAGCGGTTGCTCTCGTCGATCCGCCTCCCTCCGCGCTCGTGGCGTCGCTCTCGCCACCGGTGCGTCGCGTGCGCGAGCTACGGCCGGTGGATATCCGTCGTGCGCCGTCGGGCGAAACGATATTCGACCTCGGTCAGAACTTCACCGGCTGGGCACGGCTCAGCGTCCGAGGACCGGCTGGTACGACCGTCACGTTGCGGTTCGGCGAAGTGCTCGACCGGGAGGGCAATCTCTACACTGCCAACCTGCGTGCGGCCGCTCAAACGGACCGGTACACACTCAGCGGGAACGGTCGGGAAGTGTACGAGCCGCACTTCACGTTCCATGGCTTTCGCTATGTGGCCGTGGCGGGACTTCCCGCGGCGCCCGATTCCGCCACGATCACGGGCATCGCGGTGTCGTCCGATCTCGCACAGACGGGGAGTCTCGTCACCTCGGACTCGCTGCTCAACCAGCTGCAGCGGAACATCGTCTGGGGTCAGCGCAGCAATTTTCTGGACGTGCCGACGGACTGCCCGCAGCGCGACGAGCGACTCGGCTGGACGGGAGATGCCCAGGTGTTCGCGCGGACGGCCGCGTTCAACATGGACGTCAGTGGCTTCTTCGCGAAGTGGCTATCGGATGTAGCGGCCGATCAGGATCCGAGCGGCAGCGTTCCGTGGGTAATACCGAATCCGTTGGGCGGCGACTCGACCCGCTTCGCGGGCACCGCGGGTTGGTCCGATGTCGCCGTCATCGTTCCCTGGACGATGTACCTCACCTATGGCGACCGGCGCTTGCTCGAACGCCAGTATCCGAGCATGCGCGCGTGGGTCGATTACGCGCGGCGCCGAGCCGGCACAGACCTGATCTGGAGACCGGGATGGCAGTTCGGCGACTGGCTGGCGCTGCACAGCGACGATCCGTCATATCCCGGCGCGACGACGGGCACGGACCTGATCGCAACAGCGTTCCTGGCCCACTCCACCGATCTGGTGTCGCGCACGGCGGCGATACTCGGGCGCGCCGCCGACGCGGCTGTATATCGGGCACGCTTCAACGCGATACGTGAGGCGTTCAATCGGGAGTTCGTCTCGCGGACTGGACGAGTGGGCGAGAACACCCAGACGGCGTACGCGCTGGCGATCGCGTTCGACCTGCTTCCCGATTCCTTGGTGCCGGCTGCCGCCGCGCGTCTGGCGCAGGACGTGGACGCGCGCGAGCACCATCTCACCACCGGCTTTCTCGGGACCCCTTACCTCCTCCACGTGCTCGGCGCGACCGGACACATGGGGACGGCGTTCCAGTTGCTCACGCAGCGCACCTATCCGTCGTGGCTCTACCCGATCACGCGGGGGGCGACGACGATGTGGGAGCGCTGGGACGGCATTCGTCCGGACAGCTCCTTTGAAGATCCCGGGATGAACTCGTTCAATCACTACGCGTTTGGCGCGGTCGGCGATTGGATGTACCAGAACATCGGGGGTATCGACGTCGACCCCGCGGGGCCGGGATATCGGCGGTCCCGCATCGCCCCCCGACCGGGCGCCGGGCTGACGAGTGCGAGCGCGTCTCTAGAGACCGCCTATGGGACGCTGCAGTCCGCGTGGCGCGTCGAGGGGCAGCGATTCGCGCTCGAGGTCACCGTGCCAGCGAACACGTTCGCCGAGGTCACTCTCTGGGACGCCCGCCTCGACGCGGTGCGAGAAGGGGGATTCCCCTTGAACGCCCGCGACGGCGTTCGCGCCGCTCGGCAACGTGGCAACGACGTGGTCGTGGACGTCGGCTCGGGGCGTTACAGTTTCGCGGTCTCACACTAGTCGCTGCGTCGTGGCGAGGCAGCGATCGATATCGTCGGCGTTGTTGAATAGCGCCGGCGCGATCCGAACGCTGCCCTCACGGACCGTCACCTCGATGTTGGCCGAGTGAAACGCCGCTTGCACTTCGCCGGACGGTTTCGACGTGTAGAAGGTCACGATCGCGGAGCGGTTTCCCGGCGGCGTAAACGGGGGGGTGGCCCTGCTTGTCGAGACCCTCCTGAAGTTTGCGAGCGAGGTTGTTGATCGTGTGCTCCTCGATGCGGCCGACACCGACGTGCTCGAGATATGCCAGCCCGGCACTGAGGGCATACGCATCTCCGAACGCCCGGCTCGAGTAATCGAAGCGCCTCGCGTTCGTCGTGATCTCATACGTGTGATCCGGCAGCTCTCGACCGGCGTGCATTTCACCATAGCGGTCGAGCTGCAGACGGTCCGCGATCGCCGTCCGGACATAGAGGGGAGCCACGCCCCACCCGGCGAGCAGCCATTTGTACCCACCGGCGCAGAGCACATCGACGCCCGACGCAACCACGTCGATCGGGAACGTGCCCACCGCTTGAATCGCATCGGCGTAGACCAGCGCGCCTTTGGCGTGGGCGACCTCGGCGATCGGTCGCATGTCGTGCCGGAATCCATTTTGGTGCGAGACCCACGCGACGGACACGAGGCGCGTACGGGCATCGACGAGCGGCTCGAAGTCGCTCGCGTCGACAGCCCCGTTGCGGTGCTTGACGATGCGCAGCTCGACGCCCTTCAGTTTCTCGAGCGTGCGATACAACACGAACTCCGTGTCGTAGTGCAGCTGGTCGATGACGACGTTGTCGCCCGCCTTCAGGCCGAGTCCGGCCGCAACGACGTTCTCCCCCTCGGCCGTGGAGAACAGGAGCCCGATCTCGTCCGGCGACGCGGCGCCGATCAGACGGGCAAACTGGGCGCGCACTTCCCCGCATTTCCGAAGCAGCGGGCCAAGCTGAAGGGAATGCGTCGACTTCTCCTCGAGGAATGCACGCCCCGCCGCAACAACCTGCCTCGGGATCGGCGCGATGTACGCAGAGTTGAGAAAGGTTCGCTCGTGGACGATGGGAAAGTCGTCGCGCACGCCGAGGGGGTCGTCTGGTCGCTGGATGTGGGGGATACTGGGAACGACCGAACCTGCCGCCAGGGAAGCAGCCGCTGCGACGAACGAGCGTCGATCGAGACAAGTCATGCGCCAGCCTCCAGAATGTCGAGCCCTCTGGCCACGGTCTCCGCTGAGATATAGTAGAATTTCCATATGACTGTGAAAGCACTTCGTGGTGTGCGCGTGCCTGACGCCCGCAAACTGCTGCTCGGCCTAGCGAACGTTGTCGAGGGCCGGTCGTATGGAATGCCATCGTTTCTTCTGAATCGCCGGTTTTTCGCCCGCTTCCGCGACGACGATACGGTTCTCGTTCTCCAGCTGGCGACGATCGGCGAGCGCGAGGTCTTGATGGAGCTCGACCCACGAGCGTTCTTCTTCACCGAGCACTATCGAAACTATCCAGCGGTGCTGATTCGCCTGGCCGAGGTGCCGGCCGCGCTCTTGACCGATGTCGTGACCGAGTCGTGGCGTCATGTTGCCGCTCTGCTACCGGCTCGTCCACGCAAGAAGCCGGCGGTCCGCAGGAGGCCCTCATGACTTTCCAGTGCATCTCGACCTGAGGCCGCTGCCGCGGTAGCGTTGTGCCCTCGACTCCCTCACATGCCGCGGTTGGATTTGCGGTCGCTGCCTGGGCTCAGCAGCGACCTCCCATCCGGCGTGTGTGCCTGGCCGCAGCCGCCTGCGCCGCCTTGCCGGACATCGACGTCATCAGCTGGCCGCTCCACATCTCGAATGCCTCGCTCTTCGCCCACCGCGCCATCACCCATTCACTCGCGTTCGCGGTCCTCGGCGCGCTGCTCGCGACCCGTTTTTTCTTCGGTGGTACCGAGTGGGCGCCGTCGCGCGCCCGCATTACGTTGACCCTTTTCCTTGCGCTCCTGTCTCATGCCTGTCTCGATGCGCTCACGACGTACTCCGTGGGCGTCGAATTCTTGGCACCGTTTTCCCAACAGCGATTTCGCTTTCTCTGGACCCCGCTGGGGGGCCCGAACGGGCAAGAGCCGCTGACGGCTCAGCTGGCCCAGGAGGTCATCGTCGTCTCGTTGCCCGCAGTCGTCCTCGGCTGGTTGGGCTTTCGGCTGCGTCGCCCGACGCCTGCGATTACTTGAAGATCGTTCTCGCCCGGCACGGCAAGCCTGACTGGGACTTCAAGACGCCCATTCCAGGGCACGGCCTCGAGGCCTGGCTGCGTGGCGAGCGCGAGGCCCCACTCGACCCGTCACACCGCCCCAGCCCTGAGCTCGAGCGACTCGCCCGTGACGCGACGCGTCTGATCGCGACTCCGCTACGACGGTCGCTGGAGTCGGCTCGTATCCTCGCCCCGTCGGCGGTGCCGCTCGTCGATGCGCATTTCCAGGAGCCGGACTTGCCGTGCGCAATCCGGTCCGGCGTGCGTCTTTCTCCGGATGTCTGGGCATGGTTGGCACGAGCCGCCTGGTTCTGCGGTTGGTCGGCCGGCGTCGAACCCTTCAAGGCGACCCGCGCGCGTGCGCGCAACGCGGCGTCCATTCTCGCGGCACACGCCGAGACTCAGGGAGTTGTGGTTGTGGTGGGCCACGGGCTCATGAATCTCTTCATCGCGAGGCAGCTGCGTCGCACGGGATGGCGCGGGCCGCGACTTCCATTGCAGCGCCACTGGGCATTTGACGTCTACGAGCGAACGGCGGCCTAAGCCGTCGTCAGCATCACGACGCGATCGGCATTCGCCCGCGCGAACTCCGCGTCGTGCGTTGCCACCAGCAAGGCGCGGCCCTGCTCGCACAGACGGCGTAACGTAGTCCCCAGCGTGCTGCGGCGCGCCGGATCGAGCGCCGCCGTCGGCTCATCCATGAGGAGCAGATGGGGATCGGGTGCCAGCGCGCGGGCAATCGCCACGCGCTGTGCCTCGCCTCCTGACAGCTGACTCGGCCACGCGCCCGCGCGCGTGCCGACATCGAGGGAAGTCAGCAGCCTTTCTCCGACCGCCTCCGCTTCACCGCGCGTCTTTCCCAGGACGTGTCGCAACGCCAGCGTCACGTTGTCGAGCGCCGTGAGGTGCGCGAACAGCGCGTGGCCTTGAAACACGAGTCCCACGCGGCGGCGCAGCGGCACGAGGTACGACTCGGGTGGCACCGATCCCGGTGCCAGCGCGAATCCGTCGACGACGATCCGACCCTCGTCGAACGGTTGCAGTGCAGCGACCGCCCGGAGGGCCGTCGTCTTTCCGACGCCCGACGGGCCCATCAGCGCCACGATCTCTCCGCGCGCGACCTCGAGCGACAGAGCACGCAGCACGTCCCGCGTCTCGTAGCGCACACGCAGTCCGTCGATCACGAGTAATGCCGTCACGCTGCGCGCCCTCCCCAACGGTGCTCGAGCCGGCGCGCCAGGCGCGCCAGCGGCAGCGACATCGCCAGATACACGAGGGCGCAGAGGATGCCGGGGACAACCCAGCTCCCGATGTTGGTCGCGTAAATCGCCGTCTGCTTGGTCAGCTCGACGACCGTAATGACCGACACGAGGGCGGAATCCTTGAGCAAGGCGACGAAGTCGTTGGTCATTGGCGCCAGCGCGTAGCGCAGCGCCTGCGGCCCACGCACCAGGCGGAGGATCTGCGCCTCTGAGAGACCGAGGGTGCGCGCGGCCTCGAGCTGTGCGCGTGGCACCGCCTCGAGCGCGCCCCGATAGATCTCCGCCTCGTAAGCCGCGTAGTTCAGGCCGAGGGCCAGAATTGCCGCGAGGAACGCCGGCAGCCGTACCACGCCGGCCAATCCGTAGTAAATCACGAACAGCTGCAACAAGAGCGGCGTGCCGCGGATCACTTCGATGTAGATCGTGGTGAGGGCCCGCACCCACGCTGGCCCGTACAGCCGGCCAGACGCCAACGCGAGTCCGACGACCACGGCCAGCGCCATCGACAACAGCGACACCAGCAGCGTCACCGCCGCCGCGCGGGCGAGTGACGGCAGATAGGCAAGGGCGTGCGTCGCAGCCGGACCCGTCTGCGTCATCGCGCTGGAGCGCAGGACGCGATCGAACAGTACCGGCTGGCTGGGATCCCACACGCTCCAGCGACGGAAGATCTGCTCCAGACTTCCGTCGCGCATCGCTTCGCGCAGTACTCCGTCCACTGAATCACGCAGCAGGGAATCGGCGTGAGCCAGCACGCCCACGTAATGGCCGATGGCGACGGGCTGCGCGAGGATCGTGAACGCCGATCCTCCGCGGCGGCGCAGCGCGCGCTGCGCGATGATGTGGTCGAGCAACACCGCATCGACTCGCCCGGCGACGAGGTCGGCGTAGGGGTGCACGTCGTCATCGTAGGAGACGGGGATGAGACCTGTCGAGTCGCGCGCGCTGACGAGCAAGTCGTACGCGATCGTGGCGCCGAGCGTCGCCACACGACGGCCGCGCAGATCGGCCAGGCCGTGGATCCGGTCCCGATCCTCCGGTCGCACGGCGAGCACTTCGCGGAACTCGAAGTAGGGCAGGGTGACGGAGTGTCGAGCGCGACGCGCCGGCGTGTCTTCCACGCCAGAGAGGCCGAGTACGAAGTCTCCGCGTTCGACGGATTGATCGATGTTGGACCACTGGACCTGGAGGAAGCGAGCGCTGTGGCGGCCCAGCCCGCGGGCGATGCGATCGGCCACCTCCACGTCGAAGCCGCGCACCTGCGATGGATTGGCCGGGTCGGCTTCCACGAACGGGGCACCGCCCTCGGCGTCTCCGCCCCACACGAGGACCCGCCGCGTCGTGTCTTGCGTGCCGAGGCTGAGAAGAGCGAGCGCGAGCGTACAAGCCGAATGGTTCACAGGCCTAGTTTGCTGGCATTTCGTTGAATCCCGCAACATCGGATGCCGGATATCTTCATTCCATGACCTTCAAGCCCGCGACCTGGCTGCCGATCGCCATTCTGCTGAGCGCCGCCAATCTGGTTGCGGTGGGCTTCGCGGCAGGAGGGACCGAACCGTGGCATGCCGGCGTGCACGCGACGCTCGCGCTCGGCAAGCTGCGGTGGGAGTTGAGCGAGACGCAGGAGCGCCTGGACTTCGTGGAACGGCGATTGGTACAGGGATCGGAAGCACGCCGAGTGCCGCCGGAGCGCGGATAGTGACGTTGTCCCGGTCTCGGTCATTGCGTCGATGATCGGCGGCACTCTGCTCAGCGTCCTGGTCGCTGTCCAAGGCGCGACCCAGTCATCATCCCACCAACGAACGTACGCCAACCCGATCGACCTCGACTATCGCTACAACTTCGAGCAGCAGAATCAGGGTATTTCGTACCGCTCCGGCGCCGATCCCGTCATCGTGGTGCAACGCGGGAAGTACTACCTCTTCGAAACCATCGGTGACGGCTATTGGGAATCGGCGGACCTCGGCACCTGGCGGCACATCACACCGTCGCGCTGGCCCCTGACCGACGTCGTGGCGCCCGCAGTCTTGTCGGTGCGTGACACGATCTATCTGCTGCCGAGCACGACGAGCCCACTGCCGATCCTGATGCTCACTGAGCCGGCGAGCGGGCGCGTGGAGTTTTATAACCGGCTGCTGCCCTGGTTGCCGATGGCGCGCGCGCGAGAAACAGATTCCCTCGCCAAGCCGGATTCCGTGCAGCCGGGTCCCTGGGATCCGCAATTCTTTCACGATCCCGAGACGGAGCGGTGGTTTCTCTATTGGAACTCGTCCAACGCCTATCCGCTGCACGTCATCGAGCTCGACAAAGCCAGGCACCTCGCGTACAAGGGCACGCCCAAGTGGTTGTTCGGCTTGCATCCGGACCTGCACGGCTGGGAGCGCTTTGGGCAGGATCACCGCGATACGATCCGTCCGTTCATCGAAGGCTCCTGGATGACGAAGCACGGCGGCCGCTACTACCTCCAGTACGGCGCGCCCGGCACCGAATACAACGTCTATTCGACCGGCGTCTACGTCGGCGACGATCCCCTCGGTCCGTTCACGTACGCGCCGTACAATCCCGTCGCCTATAAGCCGGGCGGATTCGTGCAGGGCGCGGGACACGGCAACACGTTCCAGGACGTGCACGGCAACTGGTGGAGTACGGGGACGCCGTGGATCGGGGTGAACTGGAACTTCGAGCGCCGCATCGGCCTCCATCCGGCGGGCTTCGACGGCGACGGGCAGATGTATGTCGACACGCGCTTTGGTGACTTCCCGCATTGGCTACCGACCCAGCCGTGGCACACCAGCGACGAGTTGTTTACCGGCTGGATGCTGCTGTCCTACCGCAAGGCCGTTACGGCGTCGTCAGCGCGTGACAGCTTTCCCGCGAACAACGTGAGCGACGACAATCCACGCACATTCTGGGTTGCCAGGGAGAATCGCAGCGGCGAGTGGCTCACGCTCGACCTCGGTCGTCCTTTCGACGTGAAAGCCGTGCAGGTGAATTACGCCGATTACAAGTCGGGGCTGTTTGGGACCGACTCTACCGTCGTCACGCGGTTCCGCCTGAGTGCGTCGCTTGACGGGCGAGTGTGGAAGACTGCCGCCGATCTGTCACGCGAGCGTCGCGATCGTCCCAATGCCTACATCGAGCTGCCCGCACCGGTGCGCGCGCGCTTCGTGCGCTACGAGCACATCCACGTCGGCGCTGCCAACCTCGCCATCAGCGACATTCGCGTCTTTGGCAACGGCTCGGGCCCGGT
>Ga0137409_10002135_pt1 | contig 21293 bp, 23 predicted proteins | sample CZODoug1_16funga_FD_122059 | JGI IMG/M metagenome (GOLD analysis project Ga0137409, IMG submission 122059) | Vadose zone soil fungal communities from Angelo Coast Range Reserve, California, USA - CZODoug1_16fungal (Hybrid Assembly) | ecosystem: Environmental > Terrestrial > Soil > Vadose zone... | reverse complement strand
TATTCGTGTTCATGCCTCCAGGCTGCAGATTCGGAAAAATCATAAATTACTCAACTTTCACCATTCTCCCCGTTCGTTTCCAGGCAAAGGCAGCCTCCAAGCAACTGTCCTTCCGGTTCAACGTCGGCATCGACATGAGATGTCACACCCTTCTTTGGCTCATCTAGAATGGGAAAAAGACGCTCAGTGCCAACCCGCGACGGATGTTTGCTCATGGTGATGACGAGCACGTCTGGGTCCGACTGTGGTATCTTCAACATCGAGGGCAGATGTTGCGCGAAACGTCGTCTACCATCCTACAACGGTCACCCAACTTCACCGAGAACACGTATTCATTGCGCATATCCCGTCGAGTTCATCGCCAACGCGCCAGCCAAGCAACATCATCCCTTACGTGCGATGCCTTTGGCCCAGGTGTGCTTCGGCCTGTGAGCAAGCTCTCGCCAGAGCAAGCCAGCGACCACTTCCTTGCTGGATACACTTCGTACGTTCGATGCTTATATTATGGGTTTCGTTGTCGTATTCACTTCATTTTCCCTTCTATAGCAAGACGCCGGAACAGAAGGTGGCATTCTCGAGCCATCCCGATATTCTCAACGTGCCACTCTGCTCCCTCGTGGACCCTTCATCACATCTATCCAGTCCTCCCACCATCGCGCAACCCTCGTCCTCGAACATTCACCAAAATCACAAGACGTACTTGAGCTACCCGTGCTTGCTGATGCGTGCGTCTGGCGCCGTCTGTGGGGAGCCACTGGGACTTTCAAGAGGCCCTCGATCTCGCAGCGCATGCTGCACGACTGGCCGCGCCTTTCTCGCATGTATAGGCGGTGCAGGACATACATACAGAGGTGAACGCCGCCATCCGTGCGCGCGCGCGCGCTCTTGGGAAAGCTGCTACTCTCCGCTCACCAGGGAAGCTTCCGAACATCTTCCACGCCGTCAGCTTCCTGCGGCGGATGTGTGTCTTTCCGGAACGCGAACTCGCTCTCGCGTTCTTCACAGGGCGCCTCGAGGCGCTCTACGTTGCCCTGGCAAGCGCGGAGGATAAGAAACAAGGGTTGGATGCGCTGGATGCTTGGGTGCGGGACATAAAGAAGTACATCGATACATGGTGCGAGGGCGTACATGACCCCCTCACGCATTACCCGAATGTTCCTCGAACGTCCACCTGGCTCCTCGATGCGCTCCGCGCGTCGCTGCCTCGCCTGCCCAACGCGCCCGCGCTGACGGCCCTACTCACCCAATTCACGTGCTGCCTGAAGTCGTTCTCCCGACCTGTATTTGACTTTCGCGCTTGGCTACCGCCGCATTTTTTGAAGACGTGGAGCGCACGTGTATCTGGGATCTGGGGACTTCTCCAGAGCCGCGGAAGAGTCCGGGCGTACACCGGAGACGAGCTGCCACGGTCGGAGCGCCATGCAGGGACTCCCACAAGTCTCCTTCTACTCGTTTGTGTGTCTGGAGCTTGGTGAGACGGGAGCGACACAGGGCATTAGCATGGGTAACTAGCGGCCCGGGCCCAAGCGGGGTCTAGGCAAGATGAGATCTGAGGCCTGAGGTGTAGTAGTAAACTCATCTACTGTAGTGGTACTACAGTAGTCACTCTAGCGGATGTCATCTCGAACAGTCACAGCAGGACACGCGGTTGCTTAGCGCTTATGTACGCCTCCGTAACATGAGGACTTGGACACTGACAACTCCGGACACTTTGTGTGAACTCCACTCAGTCAACTTTGATTCGCAAAGGCATAGCAATTGAAGTGATCACATATTGTACATTAATAGAAAGTCAAAAAAGAGGAAATATTGGGAATATTTAGTGTAAAATCTGTCGTCAAGGGAAGGCGTGTTTTGAACAGTTGATCACGACCAACTGCCACAGCCCATGCTAGAAGGATTATGAAAATAATGAAAGCACAACCAGCCACACTCACTGGACGCTCTCCTGTTGCAACAGCCTGAGCACTCAAACCTAGTCGAACGCTCTCTCGACTGACTACAACATGTATCTTTGATACCTTCTTTTCTAACACTTTCAAGCGCTGCATAGCTTCCTGGACATCCGTGTCTTGCAAGGCCATTCTGAGTCTGACATCAGCTAGAGTAAGATCGTGGTCAAGATCGCGGAGGCGGGTGAGAACGTTGATGCGTCTGGCATTGAGACTGGCAATGCTTCTAGAGCCATCTAAATAACATGAGTCGCGTGATCGGGGATGTGGCTGAGTTTACATACAAGTTCCTCCGGATGTACTGGTATCGGGTATGGTTGATCCAGGATTTCCCAATACCATACCCACGTCCTGGCTTGAATCAGTTGGGTCCTAAGAAAGAATATTGGCTGGAATCTAGTCTAATGAGATCAGAGTACGAGCTACATACGAGATAAATGGCATTGCCAGCTACACCATTCAAGTTCACATCGGAACGATCTGGAGAACTTGGGCCAGTTGCATCAGAAATCTATTAGATCGTCAACGTCAACCGTCCAGAGGCAAGAAATAGCGTAAACACTGACATTCTCTGAGCCCGGGTCAGCCCTTGCATTGCTGTTCGTTTGAAGCGTCGTCATGGCCAGTCACTAATCACTCGTGAACGATTCAGAACAGGCACAAGCGCATAGGACAAGTGGAAGCGAATGGTCCTTAAATACGGGGAGTCGGGGAGTCGTCACGTCCGGAGTATGACTCGGACAATGAATATTAATTTAATGAATGGTACCCAGCGAGTAGACTCGGAGCCGCTATGTCATCGTCCAAGAAGAATGGCGCTCGGACGAACTAATCAAATGGCTTCGAATGATAGACCTCGAGGCGGCGTGCATTAGTAGTGGCATCGGCCGGCGATACTTGAGCGGTCAGAGTCTGAGCTTGTGAAACGGGGGCGAACGAAGTAGGTCTAGGCCAAGTCGAGAGGGGGAGGGGAATCCAGGCGCGAGGAGGGAGGCCGAGTGGCAGACGCGACACCGGGACGGGGACGAGCGAGTGGCTGCGAGTTCGAGTTCCTCACCACACTTCGCCGCCTCTACAGCCTGGTGGTTACCGATGGCGTCAGTCAGATGGACCTGCCACTCGAGTATCAGGCCTTCCTTGGCTTGCTGGAACAGCGGCTCGAGTCGACGCCCACCGGGATCTTCTTCCCACTCTATTCACACCTCACACCCAGCGATTCGATCCCCCGTCAGTGGATCGACGAGAGGGACGGCCGCCGCTTTCTCCGCCTGCACTGCTTGCAAAGCGAGCGGCCACCTCTTGACGCCGACGGCTCCAGGCCTGGGGGGGGTATCCCAACGGACACGACACCTTCAAGTTCCTCGTGATGGACCACGGACCCGGGTGCACTCGATCGTGCGGTCGTACTCTAGTCTTTCTTTTGTCTTTTTCTTCATCACTTAAGAGAGAGTAATAAAAACAAATTTCATTTTTCCTCGAGCGTACTACCACATTGTGTCGACGCTCGACAACCCTCCACAAGTGCCACAAGTGCCAGGAGAGGGAAAATCGTCTCCCCAGCTCCCGGTCGTGCAGTCGCATGGCGGCCTTGAGGAGCGGGCGAGCGCGAGCACGGGACGGGCACAGGCGAGGGATCAGGGTCCCTGGCTTCTGCGTGTCCGCCCGGACGTGCCCTCCTCGTGCGTGTCGAGGATGCGCCGGGGACGGCGTGTGACGTGGAAGGACGGAGAGGCGGCAGACGGCTTGGACGTCGCGCGCAACGCAGGCGTTTCCGTGGCACTGGCAGGAGATGGGTGCAGCCCGTGACTGTGGCGATCGGCAAAGAGGGTTGGGGTCCCAGCTTCCAGAAAACGGGGCCTCGGAAACGCGCCGTGCACGTTCGGGAAGCGACCACGGAGGGGGGATGTATGGTGTCGACGTGTCATGGCTGTTGGTGTACGAGCCAGCGAGAGGGACACTGGGGCGACGGGGACCTGGGGAAACCACACGGGGATCGACGAAACCCCGAGCCGGCCTCGCTCGAACCATGGAGGCTCGATCACCGCGTCGCATCGTCGTCGCGTCGTCGAGGGTCGTCGTCGAGGGCGGGCGGGGCTAAGCGGGAGGGCCGCATGTGCGCGGTCACGTGTGGATTGGTCCGATTGGTCGTCGATTGGTCCGATTGGTCGTCGATTGGTCCGATTGGTCGCGTTGGTCGAAAGGGGAAGACTCTGGGAGTGACGAAGTTCCCGCGAGCTCGCAACTTACAAGTGCTGCGGGAGATGAGCGCTAGATGAGCACGAGACGAAATCAGCCTCGCATTGGCATAAAAGTCTTGCATGACCTCGGATATGATGCATGCCTTGGAATGAGCAAGGAACGAGCTTGCATTGATCCGATAATTGTGGAAAAAGCTTGTAGGTGTCTCATAACTGGGGACGAGTCGTAAACGGGCTCGTGACATGAGCTTGTAATAATTATATATAATATATATATGTACTGTGGGCATTTTACAATGTAATTCAATTCAGTTGTCAGAAACTGGGCCAATCAGATTGCAGCATTTTTCAAACTGAATTGAATTACATTGTGAAATGCCCACAGTTAATTGTGTTCGTGCATGACGTCGCATGTCCCGCTTTTGCGATTTTTTGTTTCACAGGGGTTTTTGGCACATCATGGGCAACAGCACGATGGTGATAACGTGGCCCTCACACGACGCCGAGGCTGAAGACGATTCCTACGTGTCCGTAATGCTATCACAGTGCAAGGCGCCGTACGAGATGATGCCGCTGCCAGACCCAGACCCACCTTTTGTCGCTGCGCTTGACCTCGCGTCAACATCAGTGCGTGTCTTGCCTCTGATGCTCCAATGCCTTCCCCCTTTTTGTGACTCTGATGGATGTATATGTGGTATTTTTTAGGGATCTACGGATGGCATTCACACGACCTGTGAGTTTTTCACTATTTAGAGGTTGCGTTTAGGCCCCCAATGTGCGATTTCTCACTTCACGTCACCTCTTGATGCAGCACTGAACCCGGACCCGCGCAACCTACCTGTCCTGGACCTGAGAGACCAGGCATTACTCCTCAAACCCGAAAGGCGGCAGGCTCAATTTTTGACGACACAACAGCCACGGCCACCATCACGCTGGGGTCACACCCCCAGTCATGCCCAACGTCTCGTGGCTTCGCAAGACAGAATACATATTGTGCAACAACTCGTCTCCCTCGCACCATGCCCCAGCCATCGACATGTTTGTCCCGCCCCCCATTTCTCTTCCTTCCTCCTCCTTCCTCCTTCAAATGACACACTTTTTGTTTTGATTTGCTCAGAACAAACTTCCAGAATGATGCGGCGGACATATCGCCCGCAAACAAGTGTCCGCGTCCGCGTCCTCCCGCGTGGTTGCGTTTGCGCTGCTAGGCATTCTTCCGCCGCCGCCGCCGCTGGTGGTCCTCCTCTGGATTGGGGACAGAGAAGGTGAAACCCGCAGTCGGATGCAGATGCGGTCGGCGGGGAGCAAGCGCATCGGCGGCAGTTCCGTGCCGGGAGCGGCGTCCCATAATCCTCGGGACGTTTTTGGGGGCACCATCGCCTATGTCTGGGCTGGGCTGGAGACTCAAAACGCCACTACCACCATCTTAACAACGCACTCTGGCGTGCGGCGGGACGAAGCGCCGATGCTGACACGGACCATGCCCACTCAGCTTTCCACACCCACCTTCTATGCCTGCATCTGCGACGGCGGGCACATCCCCCCATCCTCTTTCTGCGCCACAGCACACAAGACGTCGTCGGTACATCAGCAAACGGCTCAAGTCGCGCGGCCAATTTTCTTGTGTATCAGACCAAGGAGCATCTGAGGGGCGCCTTTGAGAAACTTGATGGTTGTACATGGTTGCTCAGTAGGAGTGTATGTGTGTGCAAGGGAGACAAGGGACAAGTAATCGTAAATCGAGAAAAGATGAATCACACTCTAATCACAAAGTAAAGCCATGTCTGGTTAGGTTGCGCGTGCATAACCTGAGGATGGTGGATAGCCACAGGAAGAGGCTGTGCGGATGATCTTTAGGCTGTCAAAACATATTCTATTCAGAGTCAGATTGGTAAGATTAAGACACGCCAAGGGACATCGGAAAATGGTGTCAATACATCACATAATCATAGACATCAGAAATAAATCTCATTTCCACAGTGAGTGCTCGTTGTAAATAGTCGGGCACAGCCGGTCGACGGCGCAAGGACCAATTCGACCATAGAAACTGTGGTCGTAATACACGGGGCACAGACAATAGACCAAGTCAGAAGTAGAGAGCAGGAGAGTGTGCGCAAGGGCGGAATGGAGGTCAACGCGAACATGCTCGATCCAGCGTTGCGTTTGAGAAGGCGTGGTTTCTCGGCGTAAAGAGCGAGAATATGGTGTGAATGGGTGCTTCGGTCGCACATGGGCGCGCGAAAATGACGTTCACACCGTCGAGGGAGGATAGGTGGGAGTAAGAGAGGGGCAAGGGGAGGGCGAAGAGGACGGAGATGTCGTACTCTACATGCAGGGTGTTTGGGTCGCACACGGGTGGGCGAAAAGAAGAGGCTCTTGGTTAGGTCATTCTCTCCGTCGAGGGAGGATAGGTGTTAGTAAGAAAGGAGCAGGGGAGGGCGAAAAGGACGGACATGTCGTTCTCTCCATGCAGGGTGGTTGGGTCACAGGTGTGAGTATCAAGGGAGCATAGGAGTGAGTAACGAAACGCAAGCACTCGGGTAGGGGAAAAGAAGAGGCTCGTGCTGAGGATACGTGTGTGAGTAAAAGAGGAGGAGGGGAAGGCGAAAAGGACGGACATGTGGTTCTCTCCGGGCGAAAATAGGAACACTTGGGAACACTCGACTGTCGCCCCATTGAACGCTTGCCTGGTAGGAGACGTCGCCTATGACTATGAGTAAGAAAGGAGCAGGGGAGGGCGAAAAGGAAGGACACGTCGCGATGAAGGGAACCGGGGAGTCAAGAGCGCGAGAAAGGGGGGGCGAAAACGTACTCTCCATCAAGCGTGGTTAGGTCGCACTTGGGCGGGCGGGAGGAACACCCGTGCGATCGCACGGAAGACATCGGATCGGATTGGGATAACCGGTAACCGATGATTGGATTGGGAACACTCGCTCGCCCGATACTGTAGAGAACACTCGCCCGGTAGGGTTAAGTGCGGCCTGAAATGGGACTGAGAAGGGAACATTAAACAGTTGAATCTGTCTTAATCCATACCTCTCCGTGGACGAGTGGCTATGGGTTATTACAGATTACTCGGTGGACTAAAAATCCTATGGGTTATGGCTTATCACAGGTATGGGTTAAGACAGATTCAACTGTATTATTTTTAGTAGAATAGGTGCCTCCAGAAATTGAAGACCGGTGGTCGGGAAGTAATTTCTGAGGCACATTTTCAGAAATTTTCAAAAACCTACCATGATAGTAGGTTCTCCGAACCTTTTATGACGGCTAGTTCTGAGCCTAGCTACGAATGCAATCGGATAATCGGTGTGTGAAGCAGCCATGAGCGCATGAGCATTGGAAAAGAACAAATGAAAAAGCTCGAAAAAGTCTTTATGAGGCTAGGCACCTGGTGTACACTCTTCCCTTGATGAAGTGCCAAGGACAATCCAACCGCTCATTTCCCCTTCCCTTCTCACGCGCCTCTATCTATAGGTCCCACGCCGCCATCTTGGCCTCGACAGCGGTTTTGTCCCGGGGGACTCCCACAGCGGGGAAACTCCTCCCGGCAACGCGCTCCCAGGTTGTAAGGGCGGGTCGCGTATCGGTGCGCTCAACCCGAACCCTTCCCGCGCACAGAGGACTCGCGGTGCCAAGGCCTTGGACCTCAAGTCCCCCCTTTTCTCTTCCCCCGCCTCTGCGGATAGGGACGTCTTATGGTCGCGGACTACGGACGTTAAACGGACATGTTTAGTTACGTACGGACTCCGTTGCTGCCCCCCCTCCTTATGGTACAAGTAGCGAGTGTAGTCGGTTAAGTAGTAACAATGACAACATGTTCAAAACAAAAAATTAAATAATAAATAATAATCCAAGTTTGCGGTGTATCCGGTGGCCCTTCATCTGAACATCTCAATGAGTTTACTCAATTAACATAGTACTTGATACGTGATATCTGGTGAAGCGAGGTAAGGTCCTACGCTAGTGAGTACGTAGGGCAGATCAGAGTTGTGATGGAAAGATAACAAGCGAATAAGGGACAAGTCACGCGTGTACAAAGACTGTACAAAGGGTATCCAGAAAGGAGAACAAAAGACGAACGAGAACACCAGAACCAAACGAGATCTAACGGTATGAACGGAGGGGAGGTCGCGTCGAGGGTGAGACCGCGTTGACGAATTTTGGGTCTTGATATGAGGGGACGGGAGTGTGCGGCCGGGTGGGGGGATTCGTCGGAGTGGAGACGTGGAGGGATGACAGGAAGAATGGCGAAGAGGTCGGAGTGAATGGAGGACAAAGGGCCGGGCGAGGGTGAGGAAGGTGGTGGCGCGGTGCGAATGATCGAGGAGGTGGAGCGAGCACGCGAGTGGCGCTGACATACAGAGTTGACGGACACGAAAGGACTTGACGAGGAAGGGAGAGTTGAGGTCTCGTGGAGATCGTCTCGGTCACCGATACCCCCATATGCGAGCGCTTTCCGTGTGTAGCGGCATAGCTCACCTTACACTGGTAGCATCTACTTGTATGTTTAACTTTGGGGAAAGAAAATATGCCATATCTGGTCTAGCTACAGTAATGCCCCGTGCCATGTCGGAGTTTCTATGCGATAACAATAATTGGGGGGACGATACAGTAATAAGTAATGGGCGCATAAGAAAGCAAGCAGAGAGGCACGACAATGTCTGCGAATGATGGGTATGAGTCCCTCAGTTTCGGTTACTTCCGCATGACGCCACGTGTCCTATAAAATCATTTCCGTTTCCGCGGGGAGGACAATGATTGCCAGCTTTAGGAAGATCCGTCGGAGCGTCGGAGGGACAATGAATGATGCGGACATAAGTTGCAACTGTAATCCTTCCCATGATCCATGATGAAGCGTTCTCCCGACGAGTCCTTTGTTTTCACTCCATCAAAACAGCCCCGGCAAGGACCTTCTGCTGGGCCACAAAGCATATCTGAGCTGGCCCGTAACATCCCTGATAAAAGGATTAAGGCGATGCATGCCTATCTGCAGGTTTGGGTCGAGACTCCCGACGATGACATCGACTTTGCAAGTGTTCATGGCATTGTTCAACTCAGCTTACCCACGAGGACCCCCCCGCGATTTGTTGATCTCACAACCTTCGAAAAGAACATTGAAGGGCAGAAAGGGCAATTCTATGACGTAATGAGAAGCGCAAGTCGTAAACCTTTGTGTCGCGAGGAGCTGGAGAAACTGATAACCTATGGTATGTGCCATTATTATGAGACAAGTCATTATAAACATGAGTATCCAGATGCATTCTGGTCTCTTCCATCCAAGTCTAATTGTATGGCCATCATACCCCATTCATGGCGTGTAACAAACGGTTTACTAACGTCATTCACTGGCAGTCGCAGTCGAGGATATGACGATGGTCTCTCCGAGGTCGCAGAATAAAGGTACTGCCGTACGATTATTCAGAATGACAAACATAATTGACCTCACTACTATTAGTCATTCAAGAGTCCTGGAATGCAGACTTTATTGACCACTCTCCGCTCCGTGGCCTGGAACAGCACATTACCGAACAACTGGACTTAGAAGCTCCTTATGGACGCTTCTGTGCAATTGTCCAGTCCTCTGGGATGGGGAAGTCGCGGCTCCTAGATGAGCTTTCAAAGAATTATTTCCTGATCCCGATAAACTTGCGCTCCCCAAATGCTAAAGGTTTGTCTTGTCCATTTCCCTCTAGGCCAAACTAAAAGCTGCCTTGCAGGCTATCCCCCACCAGACGATGACCTTCGGAATTTCCTCACGGCGTGCTCTATCAAGGTGCCAGTGGATGGTAAGAATGATGAGTTCACCGAATTCAAAGACCCCGAATGCCGAGTGGGATACTTCCTTGTGGAGCTTTTCAAAAAGACCGCTGAGATGGTCAAAGTTGAAGGAATGGGAAATGATAAAGCCTCCCGGATTCGAAAATTCCGTGAATTCATGTCGAAGGATCAGTCTATGGATTCCGCCGGGGCAGGGAGGCTTATGTTCTATCAGGATGTTATACGTAGGGCTAACAAAGTGAGTTGCAGAGTTTCCTTTCCTTCTGCGTTCTCTTACAGTTATTTTCGAAGAGCATACAAGAGTCTGGTGATAAGCCTCCAGATCGCGAGCAACTATCAGGAGCATTAGAAGTGCTTCGGCAGGCCCTCAATGCCAACAGCATTGATCAATCCTGCTCTATCTCCTCAACCACTGGAACGTCTCCAAAAAACACATTCGCAGATGTGTTTGTTGCGTTCGACGAGGCGCACACACTCGCAGAAACGTTCGACAAACCGAACGAATCTCGGTTTGTTGTACTTCGCCGGAAACTCTCCGTACTTTCGTCCAAACCTCTCTTCTCTTTTTTCCTGTCAACAACTGGCAAGATAACGCAATTCGGACAGCCACGTGGAAATGACCCATCAAATCGTATCAGTCGTGGCATACTCTCAACACCACGCCCTTACATTTACCTTGGGTTCGACCAGCTTATGCAAAGTCGTAGGGTTTTTGAACGATGTAAAACTCTAGAAGAGGTCACTTCATTGGACTGCGCTGCCCATATGGGAAGACCACTGTAAGCCGCTCTTCGTTGTCTTCTACATTTACTCATACACAAGTCTTTTGAAGGTGGGGTACGCGTTTCGATCACGGCGATGCTCTAGTCCGCCAGAATCTTGTTGAATTCGCCAAAGAGAAACTCTTGTGTGCGGATACAAGATCCAAAAGTTTCTCGCCAGCTCAGATGTACGCTGTGTTGTCACAGCGCTTAGCACTCGATGCAAACACGCCACAATACCTTTTCCATTGTGCAAGCCCGTTCGACTCCATGCAAGTGATGCACGAACAGATCGCAAATCACATGCGTGTCTGTGTTGCAATCGGAGACGGGATCGAGTCTGTCCGTGCCATTGCTCCCTCCGAGCCAATCCTTTCGGAGGCGGCTTCTCGCATCATGGCATCTAACGACTTCTCTCTATCTTCTGCCCTATCCACTGTATTGAAGGGGTATTGCATCAACCAGGGAGACCGTGGAGAGTTACTGGCCGCCTCCTTTTTTGCCTGGGCCCGCGACAAAGTGGTCAAGCGCAAAGGCGATAGCGATGGGATGCTCTGTCCGATTTTCTCGGTCGCGGACCTGTTCGGAGATTTACTCTCCGAAACAACATACCAATCAATATTGGATCACAAGCCGTCGCTTTGTGACCCCAAGTCGATGCCGTTGCTGTTTCGGGACGCGTTTGGCAGGACAAAAATGCATTTTAATCATGTTCTAAAACCACAGGAGCAGAAGATTATCACACGTTCTTATCTCCTCCAAACCATGGCACGTGGTGCGGCCGCTCTGGGTGCTAATTGTCAACCTGGCTTTGATGCCGTGTACCCGTACTTGTACGGCAGTTCTAACCTCGAGACCCAGAATCTCGGCTTCATAATCGTCCAGGTCAAAAATAATCGGAATTCATCTCGGTCTATCAATGAAATCTTCCAGAAGATGGATCCCTTTTATTGTGGGTTGATCAATGACTCGGACAAAGTAGATGGACGATTCCCTATTCCCATAATTCGGCTTGTCTTCTTACTTGCTGAAGATGAACCCGACTTCACTCAGTGGACGTACAAGTCACCATCGCAGGGTGCAAAACCCCTTGAAGACGAAGACGGGAAACCTGTCAAAGGTTGGAAACCTCTTTTCACTTCATACGACTACGTGTGCCGTGGGGTCAGTCCAATGTTCCTTCGTCCAACACACGATTCACATGATGCATGGAAAGCGTTGGTAAACGCATGGGATGGTTGGGGGTCCTTCTATGACGTCGTAGCACCTGGTGTACTTCGTTCCCAGCTCCCTGCTCATGGGGGTCACACCGAGCATTTTTCTTCCTGGTCTGGTTATAAATAAATCAAATTCGTTGTTGTATTACCACCGCCTTGTACGAAGTGAATGTATAATCACAACTGTTCTCATGTCTTGGCTGGCCGCGCAGGCATTCATGATGGTCCTGCTTGGCTTGGTTGCCGTGATAATTCCAAGTGCTTACAAGTATGCATTCTCCACATAAGGGAGATGACCATTCAGACGCATCAGGAAAAACCTCCCGGGGTAACCACGAATAATTTGGTGATAAGGACTAAGGGTACGACAATGATGATAATACTAGGAGTTGAGTTGGGAGCTTACAAATCATGTTTGTTTATCGTTTACTGACTTCTGACTTGCGCCAATTTTCAGCGCCGTCTTTTCAACCTCCTGATGTCAACATCGCTTTGACCAATGTTCCCTCCCCTAGAGTCCAAGAGAGTGGTGAAACAGACAGAAGAAGAATATCTCAGCTTAGCACAACTCGCAGAGCTCATTCAGCAATTCCCCGCCAGTATGTCGGAGGCCATGGCTATCGTGATTTTTTTTACTTTCATTGCTTCTACACACTCACAGATAACTTCCAGAAGCTGGTGTGAGAGCTGTGTGGTGTCGGTTGCACCCGCAATCATGCCTACCATGCCTGTGTCCAATCATGCCCACCGTGCCTGCCATCCAGTCCATCGCATCATGATGTTCAGACGTCTACCATTTCGCTAAGCAGTGTGCCGATAGACTCTACCTTCTGCAGCGTCTTCCGACAACAGGGCTGTGGACTGTGGTAATGCTTCTCTTGGTGTCGACCACATCGTGACTGGCCAAAATGCGGACGACATTGCAGAGACAGTTCTCATGAACAGTGCGTCGCGTGCCTTCTTTCTTTCTGACAGATAATCCTTCCAACCCCCCTGCCTTACACGCACGCAGTCATGCGAGGTGACATCGCGCGTCGGGTGGTGCACCGCGATCTGCACACAGGACAAAACACCATACAGCGATCGAAGCTGTTCAAGTACGCCTATGATAAGGAGATCGTCATGTACAGCCTTTCCCCATCATCATCACCTCTCCACCCTCCACCCTCCTTTTTTTTACGCCGCGAGCTTCAATCCAATGACGATGATGACGCAGGTATGCATATTTCAAGAAAGTAGACTACTAGACAGTGCATTTATTCGCCCGACTCATACTGCAGGCACGCGCGCGTATTCCTGAAGGACCTTGAAGCGGCGCATCTCAGCGCGATCATCGACATCATCCACTTGTGGGAGGAGTTCGAGGCAAAGGAAGAGGTTTGCGCCCCACAAAAGACAGCGTACGTGTACCTTGTTGGAACCCTGACTGACTCTTCAATAACCATTCTGTCAAAGACTTGTGGATGTACATGTCCAGTAACGATGCTGTCGTTTTACCTGTGCCTACAGTCATCTGTCACACCTAACAGGGCGCGCTCTTTCCGGGTGCCGTGACGCCACTGTTGTTGGGTGCACTCGGAACGACCACGATGGTGCATGTCATCGGTGATCGCTCGGTCTTGAAGCGCGGCTCATTTCTTGCCGGACCTGTGACTTTGTGTGTGTGAACAGGCAGGGTATGGTCCAGAGTGAGGGGCTGGAGAGTGCACTCACCAACAGGAAAGCACAGGACATGAAGATAATCCGAGAAATGAGGGGCACATACTAGTACGAAGAGTGGACGGGCAAGCGCAAGCGAGAGGCTAAACAACACCAACACGTGACAGGTCACGTGTCATGTTCAACTTCGCCCATTAATTCGTTTTGCCATCTGCACAATCCGCGCTCTTTCCAGCGCTGGCCCCATCTCTCTCCCGCAATTCTCTCTGTGCCATCTGCATTCACCAAGACATGAGTGATGCTCGCTTGGTCGTATTGTTTCTGTGTCCTGAGTTGTCCGTCTGTACTTAGCGGTGAGTGCCCTTCACTCGGATTCTTTTCCGTACCCTGACTTGTCCCTCTGTCTGATAATGATGACAACAACACCAACAACGACGCAACGATGAGGATGACGACAATGATAACAAAGGCGGCGCCGGCAACAACGAAGGCGACGGCAGCAATAACGGCAGCAAAGCCTTTAAGCCAATGTAGGAATGATGTGCACCGAGCTCGAGAGCAGCGCCGCAATGCGCGAGAGCGGTGTGGTAGTGTTATTACAGTAGATAGAAAGTAATAAAAAGTACTGTAAAAGCAGTGCATCTTGTGACAGGTAAATGTTCGATTTTCTATTTTCCAGTTTTCCTGATGTACTTGTCCATTCAATTTTACTTTCCGAGGCATAGCATACTTTTTTGAATCAATTTACTTGTGCGCGCAGTCTACTTGTGCAATGGACCTGGAAAGCAGTTTGGCAAGTACAGGGATTGCTTTTTTTTACTTTTCTGCAAAAAAGTACGAAAAGCAACGAAAAAGCACGAAAAGTAAACGTGAGGTTTTCTGCGCCCACGGTCCGACAGTCAACTTGTTGCTGCTGTGACTGTTGGACTGTTGGACGGTTGACGGTCTGATTTCTGACCTTGGGTAGAGAGTTGGTTGCGGACCGTCGGACCGTCGACAGCAAGGAACGGTCACGTGTCAAGGCTTCGTGACGTGGCGCCTCTGGTGCTGCAATTGGTCATGACCTGTGCAGAGAGGCTGTGCAGGTGGCAATGAGAAAAGGGCGTGGAGGCCGGATGGCCGGGAGAAATCGAACGAGAGGGGCGAGTGTGTGTGGTGAGGAATGATTCAGTCATTCGCATTTGCATAAAAAACAAAGATACAAACGGGAACTTGAAGGTGTTGGCGGGGAATGACCTTTGTTGATATATATGCAGTGGGCGAGACAGACTAATGTACTACAGTACTAGTAGTGACCAGTCAAAAGGTCTTCCTGTGTCCCAGAAGTCCACCTGCACCTTAGAAACGAGTCAATGATATTCCGGATGTCTTACTAGTACATAAGGCTTACTGTACCCTAAGGTAGACGGTAATGGATTTTTAAAAAAAGAGTCAATAAAGCCTTGGGGTTGTGATACCCTTATCCGCACCGTCAACGCGATTGGCCGATTGAGTTCTATAAATTACGGCTACCAATTGAAGATCCGATGGATTTCACTGGAAGAACGATGCCAGGGACAAACCACACATAGTACTCTTGCGTGTTCATTGTATCTCAGGATGATTTCAAGCAAGTCACCTACTTGAATCCCTTGATGACCGATGAACGTACGATGAACGTCCAACAAATCCATTATTACCTTTCTGGAAATGATGCCGATCATTGTCTGCACTATCCTTTTCTCCGGGCCCACAAATCTATTCAATTGTTGCCTGTTTCTGCATAGTTTTTTTTTTACCCAGGACCCGGAGCGGAAATGCATTTACGCACACCTTCGTCTCCTTCGGGCAAATGCCCCTCGGAAATGGTTTTTTTTTTTAAAAAAAACCACTTTATATTCGGCATACTATTCTTGGAGGTCTACCGAAATAAGTGCCAGGTACTGTAGCGTAGCCCTACTCGGCGCGTTGAAGCCATGCGGACTGGCGGGCGGCCCGGGAGTGAGGAGAAATGCTGCTTTACGCACATTCCTGGTATTGGGATAGTGTGGGACTCAGGTATGGGGCATGGGAGCCGTCTCGTTAATACCTCCCCACTAAAAAACCTCACGTTGATGCCCTATTTGATTTTGGACCTGTTCCCAGGTGTTTTTCACCAGAAGCGTGTAGAGGAGTTCTCGTATTTGATTTGATTTTCGTGGCAATGATTATGTCATCTGTTTGATGCAGTTGTTCGCATCTGTCAGGTGACTCACGCGTGAAGTTGTGATGTTGACATGCTCTTTGCATTGTTCGCTCAGAATTATCAGCCATTGTCTCTGGCTGGTTGGAATACAATGTGGACAGTTAACTAGCAAACTATTTGACACGTTCCATTGTCGTGCTGGATGGACTTTATGGGTCATTGGTTTACATGGCTTTTTTTTTTCATCCTCGGTCTCACACTAGTTTTATTCGCGTGTACGTGCTAAGAGGTACAGGGTCTATTGATGACTGGTGACTCAGGTGGGTAGGTGGCTGGGTTACTTATTGGATTGCATGGACCCGGTTGCCTATGCGTTTCATGTGTGGGTGGTTTTCCCTATTGGCCTTAGGTGGTAGCGGATCAAGGAGCCCCTCCCCCCTCGAAAGAAGGATTGAACCAATTGAACCAGCAGTGGCAGCCCATGGCGGCCCGATTATCAGGGCGTGAGGTCTCGGCGTCATGCCGTGTGGACTGCATCGTGATCAACTCAGTCAAGGGCAGTTTTTTTTGTCTCCATTTATGTGTGCACCTCGGGGTACAGAGCCCCATATAGCACTCCTTGGTTGTGAGGTGACATAATCGTGGGACTCGTAACTTCACTCCGAGTCAGGTTTTCACCATAGCACTTCGGCCATCGTCATGTAATGTGAACTGTAGCGTAATCGACAAGCATGGTAAAAGCTCGCTGGGTGACCCGGCACCGTGACCGGTTTGTCAATGTTGTCATAGGTGGGAATGCCTCCAAAATGGAACTGGGTGGAGTTGGCACTTGCATGGGTCACCCATGTGACAGTAAGTGACAGTAACAAGACTGCAATCTTTGGTCCGACCTTCCAAGTCACACCTCAGGGCCCGAGTGTCGCCACTGGCATGGTTTTTGCGGTCGCCTTCAAGTTCCTGCTGATAAGGTGGATCTCTATCAAGTGGGTATTTATCCGCTGTATTTCTGGCCTGCTTTACAAGATTTGCTCCACCGACTTGGAAGTTCATATTGTTAGACCATCGTGATTGCCAGGAGAAATTACTGTGTTATGACTCCAAGTCTGATTCACCAGGGAAACTTGAATACCCAAATTAATTCAATTGTTACTAGTACTAATTGAGATGGCAGCCGTATGGTACGGCCTTTTTCAATTGTAAGACAATGAGAAATTACATTCAATCATGACCAAGACCTCTAGCACACATAAACAGGGTGTATATATGGATTGCACCTCTTGTTACCATGACAGATTGCCCATCCAACAACGTATTGTGTGTGTAACGTCCACATCGCCGGGCCTCGAAGATTCTTTGTATCTGAATCCTTTGCGCCCAGGCTTCCACCGAATCCACTCAGAGTAACTCATGGCACAAAGGCCCTCCAAAATCTCTCCCACCTCTGGTGAGTACTGCTGCATGTAATATCAAATGTGGCATTCATTTGCTCGCATGGCCGCGCAATATTGTGACGGACGCACTGGCACGTGACCTAGACTCCTCTGCAAACGAGGCTGACGATGAGGAGGAGGAAATCGAACGTAGTAAGCACTCGGTCTTATGTAATTTTGAGATAGATCCCAGAATCTCAACACAACATAGCCCGTTTGAGTCCGAGACAGGCAAAGCGGTCCAGTGATGGTAAAAATACATTGCTAACCTGGGTGTACCGTCCAATTTGATTAGCTTTGGTTGCAGGCTCAGAACCTGGCGCGGAACCTAGCTCGGAACATGATCGAACGCGTAAGCACATTTCCTTCGGTGCTGCAGGATACTCGTTTAATTCGGTTTAAGCACGAATAAAGAAGCGTCGCCGTTCGGATGTCCCCAATAGAATTCATTTGTCAAGAGACAGGCGTCATGACTCGGAGCCAGACATCACGGTATGGTGACCCAATTGTTCATCGCTGTATGCTAGCAATATATGCTGAGATGGCAACGTGTCGACTAGCAATTTGACGATGTCTCAGCTACTCCACGAGCAGCATTATGTCTCCCGGATCGAGGCAAAAGAAGGGCAGGTTCAAGTTTGACTCCTCGTGCTACAGGTACAGGCGAAAGATCGGTGCAAAACCCAGAGGAAAGGGTGAGGTCGTCCTTACATGAATTATGATGATAATCAATCTCCAGTTCCCTTTTTTTTTAATCCATTCTGGCATCTGCGGGGTATCTAAGGGACCGCCAATTGACGATCCCAACAGAAGTACAGTTGAAGTGTTGCCATCTGACAACAATATCCAGAACCCACGGGACTTTTACGCTTCGGATTCCCCAGTGATGGACGATTTGAACTCTGACCAAGATGCATATAAATCAGCTGATGACTTCGGGGGAGGCGATGATCCAGAGGTCCAAGTTGGCCATCAAGTCGGCAGCAGTTCTGCGGGGCCCTCGGTACGCTTTTCTTATATATATTTGGCTTATGCGACTCATTGCTAATCACCTCGAAGCATTTCCAGCAGCCTCAGTCCCCATCGCGCCGACAAACCTCTCCGCAGCCTTCCATTTCACAAAGTTCACCTTCGCAACCTATGCTGCCTTCGTCATCTACTAGGGAGGTGCTACCTCCGCAGCGTCCAACGGTTTCCCTAACGCTATCCTCAGCTCGTGACGAAGTGAGTGAGCCTCAGGACGTCACATCAGGCGGGCCTATTCAATCCTTCAAATGACTCACTTAAATACATGCTTTTCTCCCGAATCCCAGAATGCCGAACATGGCCAGCGGAGCAGCTTTCCCAACCACAGTGCAAGCCACTCTGATCGTGCTCAGGCAAATACGAGAAACAGTGGTCGGAATTCACGCAGCCGACGTGGAAGGAGTCCAATGCGTCGTGACACTAGAGACAATGCACTGGCTGTCAGTTCCACAGCCCATATTCCAAATCACGCGACGTACCTCTTTTCTGACTGCATCTGAACCAGAAATTGGTTAGGATTGAACTCGACTATCTCCTCGGGGAGGATCCACCCTATGGCCGCGCACCTGAACCTTCTGAAGTTTCAACATTCAAAGCCGAGTGGGAGCGCACAGGTCATGGTGCAAGAGCTTGTGATGCCACACCTGCCAAATTCATGATCGACATAGCAGGGGAACCAAGGTCCTCTTGGAATATCTCCGCTGGCCGGGTCTTTGTCGATCACTTCATTCAGAAGACGGAATATGACAATACACAGGAATTGCGGCTGAGGATAGAGAGGGCATTCACCAATCGAATCAGAAGCCTGAAGTCTCGCCGCAAGCGGGAGGGTCTCCCACAAGCAGAAAGAGCCTCTGAGAGGTCTAAGCATAGCCGCCAGCAGCGCAAATACCAAGTAAGCGTTTCTACTCTGCTAGTTTCGCAGTCGCTCATCTATGATGTAGTTGTTTCTTCGTCGCCGTGGCATCGCAAAGTTCTTTGATCCATTGAAAGAACATTTAAAACTTTTGGAAGCATTGGGATCTGCCGGGATGTCCTCGGATGAATCTACTGTTGAACCGAGCACGAATCAACTGACGTATACAGTTGTCAAGCCTGAATGGCGACACCCAGACCTGCACAACTGGCTCAGGGTCTTTGACCAACTGCATCTCCGAAACCATATCAATAGCTGGTCTGTCGACAAGCGCGGCGCATTTCCTCACATTCGTGCTTTGTCACAGAAGGTTCGTAAGAAGGCGCATGCACCCCCAGGCCTTCCGATCAATGCCTATGATCCCAAATGGCTTGAGGGGAGAGAGCCCCTTTACTTGAAACACGTATTGTGTCCGAAAGAAGAGCAGTACACTTTCAGCCACCCTTCTGATGTGATTGCGTGAGTCTTCACAAGTATAAGGGGTTATTAATCGCTCATCATCCAACTAATTGTGGCACAGACTCCTAAGTCTTTAGCCTTGTTGGCAGCGTACACCGCCCCACCTAACCTACAATTTCGAGGCCGCGCACACAATGTCTATGTAGGGCGCCATCGCAAGTTGCATAGGAAAAGCGATTCTCCTTCATCTCTGTTTGGACAGTGTAGTACCGTCATTAACTTGCATTGATACACTGTACATTCGCACAAGATGCTGTAGGCTGTGTTAATGTTTCGTACCGATGGTACAGTTTTACTATACGTATGGCAGATAACGCTCTCCAGGAACTATGTCGTACATAATATATTTAAGGAGCAAACGTCAAAGAGAAAAACGAGCGAAAAAAGCAGTGCCTACTCCCTACAATAGTGCTAGTTTGTCTTTTTATGATTAGACTCTGAATGTCCACGCTATTTGGGTTTCTGGTTGCATCACAGCATTGTTATGTGCGTAGCATCTCGTAGCAAGTCATCTACTTGTACTACTAGTATAGTCAAATTGCAGCGCAGCCTGTGCTGAAGGGCCAGAGTCCCGTCACACCGGTGTCCCTGAGACTCCCATACAGACTGTACAGCAAGATCTGTGATGGAATTGGAGGGTGCAGGAGCTCCAGAGGTTGAGGCGGAGTCGCGCTAGGTCGCGCCTCGCCGAAGATATTCGCGACTTCTACCGCCCGAGGGGACTTTCGTCTTTATCTTATCAGCTCAGCACGAACACGTGCCTGGGGCGGCGCCAATATGTACGTCAGTCCGCGAAGCCTTGTCGATCGCAGATCAGTTTCAAGCGGGACTCCATTCGGTCCAGTTGGAACGCGGGCAATCGAGGCGAAGATCAGAGGGCCAGGCAGTATTGTACGGTAATCAGAGGATCAACGGCCAAAAAGTGGGAGGACGGCGGCACAGATTGTTGGGGATGATTTCCTCCAGAGGAAGATATTTGAATTCCAGAAGGCGACGACACAGGATTCTGCGTGGAGGGCGCAGACGTTGGCAGGAGGGCCGTTGGCCGACGCATCGGCGGAGGGGCCAGATGCGGCGGATGAAAGAAGGGGAAAGAGCTAGCAAGTCTCTTTGTCGCCTACGAAGAAGGGGAGAGGTCCATAACCTATTAAAACTAGCAACAGTCCCTCAGTGCTGTGGGGAGAAGGAAGGAGCGCCCGCGGCCTCGTGAGCACGCGTTGTGTCACGTGTGTGGGTAAGTCAAGTGTCGTGACCGGATCACGTCTCAATACAATCGAGGAAGAGTGATAAAGGACATGCAGGGTGACAGACGCAAACGAAGGACTGGAGGGTCGAGCGGAGGGGGAGACAGGGGGACTTGTGCACGGTGTTGTGCGAGGTCGAACTCGCGTTGGGATTGGTGTTGCGGGTGGGAAAGCGGTATGCGGTGGTTCGTTGGGGAGTCACCAGGGTTGAGCGACACGAAGTAGACTGGGTGAATGGAGTGTGCAACCTGACCAGTTTCAAGCCTGCTGCTGGAAGATAAGTCGCCCAATGTGCATGACGTGCGGGGAGGATTGAGCGCACATGGACGGAGAGTCATACAGCATTGTGTGGGGTGGAAGATGGTGTTGGTGTTTTCACGTTGGGTATTGGGAGACTCCTGTCCGTCGGAAGGCATCCGCCATCGCAATTTAAAAACGCCTGTGGCCGAGGGCGAAAGCGTAGCAGACGAGGCGCCCGAGGGCTGC
>Ga0137409_10002134_pt1 | contig 21310 bp, 25 predicted proteins | sample CZODoug1_16funga_FD_122059 | JGI IMG/M metagenome (GOLD analysis project Ga0137409, IMG submission 122059) | Vadose zone soil fungal communities from Angelo Coast Range Reserve, California, USA - CZODoug1_16fungal (Hybrid Assembly) | ecosystem: Environmental > Terrestrial > Soil > Vadose zone... | reverse complement strand
GTGGGTGAATCGAACACGGCGTGGATGTCGCACCCGCCGGGCCGCCGATCGCAGGCGCCCCGCCCGTAACACTTGCTCCGATACTTGTTGTGCTTCAACCCGTCGGTGGTGACGCCGGCGCGATAGGGCGTCAGGACCTGTCCCCCCTTCTTCAGGCTCTCGCGCAGCTTCACCTCACCGACGTTGAGCTTCGAGGGACGCTGGAACTGGCTGTCGGGCAGGTGCGGCAGGTTCTCCTTGACGCCGGAGATGCCGAGGTACAGGTCGACCTTGTCGTAATACGGCTCCACATCCGCGTACGAGATAGGCCAGTCTTCGCCGTAGCCGTCGTGGGACTTGCCCTTGAAGTCGTAGTCGGACAGGCGGAGCGCCAGCCGGCCCCAGATGTTGGTTTTGCCCCCCAGGCAACGGGCGCGCACCCAGGCGTAGTTGGTTCCGGTGTAGGGGTGATCCTTCTCGTCCACGATGATGTTCTTGACGTAGTCCGAGCCCGACCATCCTCCGACGTACGAGTAGACGTGCTTGAACGCCGCGCCCTTGGCGTACGGCGGCTTGCGGATCGTGTACTCGTTGAACGAGAGGTGGTGCGATCCCGGTGGCTCGTCGCCGCGGCGCGGGTGATCGTACGGCCACTGCATCGAGCGCAGCTCCTGCTCGATGGGAAGCTTCTTCCCGGCCTCGAGCAGGAGCACCTGCATGCCGTGGGTGGTGAGGACGTGGGCCGCCATGCCGCCGGCCGCGCCGGAGCCCACGATCACCGCATCGTAGGTCCTGGAGAGGTCGACGTCCTGGTCGAGTGGCGGGGCGACCTTCACGAGCGTCATCGGCGCGCTCCTCCCTACTTGGGCTGTTGCACGGTACGCAGATAGGGCTTGTGTGTCTTGAAGCCCTGGGGGTACTTCTTGCGCGCGTCGTCGTCCGAGACGGACGTCGGGATGATCACGTCCTGGCCCGGCTTCCAGTTCACCGGCGTCGCCACCGTGTGCTTCGCGGTGAGCTGCACCGAGTCGAGCAGCCGCAGCACCTCGTCGAAGTTGCGCCCCGTGCTCATGGGATAGGCGATCATCGCCTTGACCTTCTTGTCCGGGCCGATCAGGAACACGGAACGGACCGTCGCGTTCTCCACCGCCGTGCGCTTACCGCCGGTCGCATTCGGGTGGATCATGTCGTACAGCTTCGCCACGGTCAGATCGGCGTCGCCGATCAGCGGGTAGTTCACCGCGTGCCCTTGGGTCTCCTTGATGTCGTTGAGCCAACGCGCATGGTCACTCACCGGGTCGACGCTCAAGCCGACGACCTTGGCGTTGCGCCGATCGAACTCCGGCTTGAGCCCCGCCATGTAGCCCAACTCCGTCGTGCAAACGGGCGTGAAGTCCTTGGGGTGCGAGAACAGGATCGCCCACTTGTCGCCGATCCACTCGTGAAAATGGATCGTGCCCTCGGTCGTCTCAGCAGTGAAATCGGGGGCTTCGTCACCTATGCGGATCGCCATCGTCGGCCTCCTTCCCTTCGCAGGAGCGGGTACCACTGGACAGCGCCTAAACTATGCGCCCGCGACCGGGTCGGCGAGCCGCGGCGTCATCGCTGCTTCGCGTCCCAGACCGCCACGCCGACCCGTGAGTCCGCCGTGCCGTAGTACAGATACCAGCGTCCGTTGAAGGGCACGAGCCCTTCCACGAAGGTCGTACCCTCGGTGTACTGTCCGGTCCGCTCGTAGGCTTCCGTGGGCTTGATGAACGGCGCGTCCGAGCGGGCAAGCAGCTTCAGCGGATTGTGGAGATCGTACAGCGCCTGCCCGCCCGTGTAGACCCGGGCCGGAAGCTGTGGATCACCGTACTGGCCGCTGTTGCCCGCATTGTACAGCACCAGTATGCCCTGCTCGGTGACGATGGCCGGCGGGCCTGCCTCCACCAGCCAGGAGTCGAAATAGCCCGGGCGCGGCGAGAGGACCTTGATCAGCCTGCCGTCCGAGTCTTCCAGCGGCGTCCAGTCGACGAGGTCGTCCGACGTCGCGATAAGGATGTCGGGGACGTTGAAATACATCCAATACTTCCCGTTCAGCCTGGTCGCGATCACGCGGGTCCCTTCGGTCCGCGCGACGATAGCCCCGGATTTGGATTCCAGATTGCGGTGCTTCCCGTTGCCACTGTGGTCGAAGGCGGGGCCGTGCTTGGTCCAGTTGACCAGATCCCGGGAGGTCGCGATGGCGAGACGAGGGATGCGACGGTTCCACTGCGTGTACGTGAGGACATAGATACCGTCCTCCGCCTCGACGATGCGCGGATCCTCCACGCCGCCGGGCCATTCGTACTCCCGCTGCGCGTCCCTGTCGGGATAGAGCACCGGCGCGCTTTTGCGGGTGAAGTGCAGTCCGTCCTGGCTCTCGGCGAGCCCGATACGGGAGGTGTGACCGCCGATCATCTGCGCACCGCTCGCGTCTTCGGCGCGGTACAACACGTACACCCTCCCGTCCTTCACCACGGCCGCCGGATTGAAGGTGGCGTGCTCCTCCCACCGAACAGTGGAGTCGCCCATCGCGGAGCGGAACTGAGACGCGGGACTGGGCGTGATGGCCGGGTTCGCGTCCCTGGGCTTTTCGAATGGACCGAACATCCAGCCACGCCCCTGTCCGCACGCCGGCTGGCTCGTCAGCGAGCCCGGTGCGGACAGGAGCATCACAAGCGCGAGAGCCTTCAGCGTGCGGCGCCTGCCAGATCCGTGACCGTTCCGGCGAGCATCCCCACCTTCGCCGGATCCGCGGCCCCCTGGGCGTCACCCTTCAGCTGCGTTGCGAGCTGCGTCAGCGCATCCCGGCGCCCTTGCCCCGACAGTCGCTCGGCACCGGCGAGCGCCGTACGGGCGGCGGACAGCTTGCCGGCCGCCAGACCTTTCGAGCGCGCCAGCTGGTCCAGATACGCCCGCGCCACCAGAAAGCTCGCGGGCCACACCAGCTGCTGCTGATCCTGGGCGTTGAGGTAGTCGAAATGGATCAGTTTCGCGGCGTCGATCTCATCTTGGGAGATGAACGCGCTGGGCTGGAGCTCGAAGATGTCGAGTCCGCGCGAAATCTCGGAGCTCACGATGTAACCGTTGTACCAGTACGCGGACCACGACCCGCCGCCGACCAGCTTGGTCGAGTCCATCGGGCCGCGGTCGAAAAAGGCGATCTCCCGCGGGTGCGCCGAGTCGGTCCAATCGAACACCGAGATGCCGCCCTGATACCACGCCTGGGCCATGATGTCGCGGCCGGGGATCGGGATCAGCGTGCCGTTATGGGCGACGCAGTTCTCGTTCGGGGTTTGCGGCACCGGCAGCTTGTAGTAGCTCTTGAACGTCATCGTGTTGCCCGACCGCGTAAAGATCGCGTCCGCTCCCCACTCGGGCTTGTCCGTCACGCGGCAGCGCGGCTGCAGGCCGCCGCCCCATTCATCGGTGAACAGGATCTTCGTGCCGTCGTTGTTGAACGTCGCCGAATGCCAGAAGGAAAAGTTTGAATCCGCTACGGCGCCGATCCGCTTCGGATTCGCGACGTCGCGGATGTCGAGCAGGAGCCCGTAGCCGCCGCAGGCGCCGCCCGCGAGGCCGATCGCCGGATAGACGGTGATGTCGTGGCACTGGGTCGGCCCCGGAGGCGGACCGTTACCGCGCGTGGGCGGGTTGACGATCCGATCGACGATGGCTTGCGCGGCCGCCCGCAGCGTGGCGCTGTCGGCCCCCGTCGGCGTCCCGGCCCCTCCTCGCGCCTTGACGATGCTGTCGAGCTGCGCATGCACGAATCCCGGCCCGAGGACGATTTCCGCACCGTTGTATGTAGCGGTGAACCCGCCTTTGGCGCGCGCCTCCGCGGCGATTGTCGCCGCGGCAGCAATGTCTTCCGGCGCTTCCCCATGATGGGCCGGCGCCACGAGGTCCTGGAAGATGCGCGGCGAGCTGACGATCCGCGCCTGCTCCGGATGCGCCAACGGCACCTGGATCACTTCGATCCGAAACAACGCGGAATTCGGATTCGAGTCTGGCGGCGCGCTCGAGCATCCCGAGAGCTCGTTGGCTGACCGGACCGGCGCCGAGCCGGACACGTAGATGTAGACGTTCGCCGTGTCGGCCGGCGACGTTACCACGGTGTGCGTGTGCGAGCCCCGGCAGGTCTGCACGTCGGTGATGTGGCGGGGATTCGCGATATCGGTCACGTCGAAGATCCGGATCCCGCGTAACCGCTCATGACTCACCGTGTCGCCCACGCCCTGGGTGCCGCAATCGGTGCGCCCGTTCAGGGCCTCGCCGGAGACGAACAGCAGCTGGCGGTATACCGAGACATCGCTCTGCGATCCGGGGCAGACGAAGGCCTTGTGCAGCCGGGGGCTCCTGGGGTCGGTGATGTCCCATACCTGGACGCCGGCGAAGTTCCCCTGAATCACGTAAGGCCCCGTGAACGACAGGTCGGAGTTGATGTAATTGAAATCGCCCGGGGTGCTGCGGTTGATGAAGTCCGGGGAGGGCTGCGTGGTCGAGACCAGCTGGATGTTCCAGGCGGCCTGGGCGGCATCCATCCACCCGGCGCGGAGTCCCACCCGCGGGTCGCGGCTGGGCGCCGCCGTGGACAAATGGCGCTGGGACGAGGTACACGCCGCGACGGACAACACGACGATCGCGAACAACGTTGCTGATTTCACTGAGGGCTCCCTGTGAGGGCATCGAGCATACGGGTCATGCGGTCGATCTCCGTGGTCTGGTCGGCGTTCACGTCGGCGGCGAACCGGAAGATCGGGCCGTTCTCGGCGGCGCCGGGGGCGGCGAGCAGCTGGCCGACCATCGTGAGCGCGCCCTGGTGGTGCTGAATCATGAACGTGAGGAACAGGCGGTCGAACTCGCGGCCGCGCGCGGCGTCCAGCCGGGCCATCTGGTCGGGGGTCAGCATGCCGGGCATCAGCATCGGGTGATCCATTCCCGGCATCACGTGGCCGCGTGGGTCGGCCGGTGGCACGGGCTGGTTGTGCTCGCGCAACCAGCGCTGCGCGAACGCGATCTCGTCGTTTTGGGCGACCACGATGCGCTCGCACAGGACGCGCACCGCCGGACTCGCGCCGTGCGAGGGCGCCCACCCGGCCATCTGGACGGCCTGGGCGTGATGGCCGATCATCCCCGCCACGAACTGCACGTCCGCCGCCGTGTAGGACCGCCGGCCGCTATCGGCCGGAGCCTGGACCACGGGTGAAACACTGGCCTGGTGGGTCGTGGCGGTGGTGCATGCCGCCGCGGCAATCACCACCAGCAATGGTGTTTTCATCACCGGGCGTAAGCTGCGGGGGCCAGGCCCCAGGGCGCAAGGCAGATGATGCGCGATGCATCACTGTACGAGGAGCGCCCCTACTGCCATGCCTGACAATTTCCAGACATTTGTACCGCCAGGGCTACTTGAAGATGAGGTGAGCCACGGCGGATTCGACATTCCAGTAGATGATCGCGAGCGCCGTCAGGTCGAACGCCGCGTGCACGGCCATCACCATCCAAAGTCTGCCCGTCACGGCGAAGAGCGTTCCGAAAACGAGTCCGGTGATCGAGGCCTGTTCGACGCCGGCGAGCCCTTGCTCGCGGTAGTGGTACAGTCCAAACAACCCGGCGCTCAAGATCACGCTCGCCGTCTTGGCGGCTACGCTGCCTCCGAAAAGCTTGCCCAGGCGCTCGAACAGGTATCCCCGGAACACGGTCTCTTCTCCGAAGCCCCCGCCGACAATCATCAGGTACGCGGCTCCCGGGAGCGCGGCCTGGTTGCCGGTCAGGTAATGGTACGCCTGATTGATCGCAGGGGCACCGAACAGCGGCATGACGAGCGCTTTCATCAAGAGCTTGAATGCGATGCCGCACGCGAGGCCGAGGGCCAGGTCTTGGGTCCAGCTCTTGGGCTGGACGTAGCCGATCTCGCGCCACGGCGTGCGCGACCAGCGGACCCACACGAGCGCCAGCAGGGCGCCGAAGGGCGCAATCGGATAATTGCCGGCGAAGAGAATGACGAGCAGCGCGAGGATCCCGAGGGGCCCGAATCCGCGCAGCGCCGTTGCGACCCGATCGCCGAGCGGCGGTGCGGCGAGGGGTTGGACCGAATCCTCAGGACGCTGTGTCGACAACGACTCGCCCCCCGTGCCAAGCGCTCTACGGAACCGAATGCACCTCGGTTGGATCGATGACGACGGGAGTCCGGTCCGGTCCGAGCGCCCATTCCGCCAGGGTGCCTTTCACGACCACGCGCTTGCCCGCAAGGCGGCGGACCTCCCGCCACGTGGATACCGCTCGCCGCACCTGGATCGTATCCTGACCCTGAAACGCGTCGGTGTTGGGACTGTCCTTGTAATCAGGGATTGTGCAAATCGGAGCGTCGAGGATCAGCAGGTCCACCACCTGGGGACGATCGCCACGAGCGGTACTCTGGTAGTTGGGCGGGCCTGGGAGCGTGCGCTGAATCAGGCGTCCGGTGAGCGAGACCGCAGCGGGCCGATAGTGGTAACAAGAATCGGCGACACCCGGTCGGGCCGGGGCGTGCGCGCCGGCTGCCACCAGGACGAGGAACGACGAAACCAGGAGCATGGTCAGAGTCCGGGACCGTTCCCTACAAAAATATCCTGGGTGCGGTCATCGCGGCACCCTCTCAATCAAGCAGCGTCTGCGCGATGCGGCGCCCGGCGTATATACCGAGACCGGTCCCGAGCATGCTGACGACGAACGCCGTCATCATTCCGACGGGGGCGCCGAGCCACCAGCCGATCGCCCCCCCGACGCTGGCTCCGAGCATTGTGAGGAGCTTGGACATGCTAGGCGCCTCGCGAAAAGCGAGCGAGCAGGGCCGCTACGGCAAGTGCCACAAGCAGGGCCGGAATAGCGGTGATGACCGGCCAGACGAGCAGGGCGAGGAGCGGCGATCGGGCACCGCGTGTTGCGGCGAACAGCCAGTGAACGTTCGCGGCGAGCGCAAGGCCGAAAGCCCCGAGCGCGACCGCCCCCGCCGCGTGCAGCGCCGTGGCACGAGGCGCGGAACCCCCTTGATGTTCGTATCCAATGTGGACCGCGGCCACGACGGCACTGGCCACCCACGCGGCCAGCCGCCACAGGCGCACGTGATGGGCGTTGGCGAGCACACTGAAAGCGATGCCGATGACGACATACGCCACGGCCACAAGCATCATCGCACGGACCCACGAGCGGGCTGACACGTCAGGGCTTGCCTAGGCGGCGCCGCCATCCTGCGGATGAGTCGACGAAGACAGAGGAGCGGAATTCGGAGGACTTGCTATTTGCGTTGCCAAAGCGTCCATCTGGCGCCCGCGCAGACGCGCCCACCGCGGCAAGCGCAGCGCGCCGTTCGCAATCATTCCGACACCCATTGTGAGGAGCAGCGCGATTCCAGGAACGGCGTCGCCCAGGTGGCCACGCAGGGCGCTCGCCATGGCGACCGTCGCGGTCATCGCCAGTGCCGCAAACCCGGCTCCAATGGACGCGCGAGCCGCGCCGTGCCGCGTCCGGAAACGAAGCCGGTGGCCTGTTTCGGTCGGTTCGAGGAGCACCTGCAAGTTCCCGTTCGTCCACTGCCGCAATGAGCCGTCCGAGCGCGTGGTGCCGCGTGCGTTGAAGACCTCGCGCAACTGGACCACCAGTTGCTCCCACTCTTGATCGGTGAACCGGCGATTGAGGTTCACCGTGCGCGCCACGCCGATCGGAAGTCCCAAAAACGTCCGCGATGCAGCCGCTTGACGGATATCCAGGGCTTGAGCCGCCTGCGCCACCGCGTCGGGCGAGATGCCGACTTCACGGCCGATGGCCTGCAGATCGGCGAGCGTTAGGCCCTCCTCAGTCCGCACGTCCCGAAGGGGGCTTTGCGGCCCTTCCGTCGCGGCGCGGAAGATCGTCGCCATCTCCTTGTCGTTGTATCGTCGGTCGGCCATGGCAACAAGTATCGCTGGAGCAGTAATCCGAGGCAAATGCGAGGCGGCAACGAACCAGACTTGCGAGCGCCCGCCAGCTTCAAGCGCTTGTTAGGCGGCGCGGATCTGGATGACCCACAGGAGTACTCGCGTGCGGTGGTGCCCACTAATCGCGTGAAACAGCTCACCCGTGACTCGGAGCCGAGAGCTGTGGGCCGCTCGGAGTTGCGCCCACAATGAGTCCGTACCAATGGCGAGCTGCAGTTCGCGCACCCCCGATTCCAACTGCCTGTCGCCCTCGTCCGAGGAGCTGTCGGGGGCGACGCAAATCGGCCTGGGAATGCTGAGAATGAGAGCGGTATCGCGTTGATCGCCTTCACGCACGCGCTCGTAGTTCGCTGGACCGGGGTACGGTCGCCGGATGAGGGTTCCCTCGAGAGTCACAGCCGAAGGACCGTAGTGAAGACATGATTGCGGCCGGAGCTCGGAAGCATGCCCGGCCAGAAGAACAGAAGCCAGGAAACAAAGCCAAGGGCTACTTGCTCTGGTCATATTCGGAGCGGACGGCCGCCTCGACAATCCTGCTCCTCGTTCAGCGGCTCCCGTAGTCCGTGAAGACGTAGTCTCTCGTCTTCACGATCGTGTGGCACCCGAGTCCACACTTGGCGTCGTTCCCCTGCGGCGGCTGGTCGGCCGTGGTGCCGGGCGTGAAGGTACGGGACGCCGCGTTATAGTTGAACGCGGCCCATCCCCACCCACCGCTGTCTGCGAACCGCTTGCTGTCCTTCACCATGAAGTCGACGTCATGCAGCGGGCCCGGCACCGTCGCGGCGGGGAACGTCTCCAGCTTTTTCGGATTCCAATGGATCTTTGCCATCTTGGAGCCGTCGGGGAAAGGCTTGCCGCTCCCGGGAACGCCGGCCCGGTAGGCCTCGATCATCTCGGGATTCGCGAGGATCGCGGCAAACAGGGGTCCGTCCTGACTGACGGAGACAACCTGCCAAGCCTCGTATCCCCTGAACTCGGAGAACGCGAGCCCACCCCGCACCTTCACGGTGTACTTGTCCTGGGCGGACACGACCCTGCCGCCCAAGGCACTGACGAGTGCCGTCACGATCGCAATCGTCCGCATGCGGTTGCTCTTCATACCCAGTTCCTCCTTTGTGAGGCTTGGCGGTCTTGACGTCTTCGCCTGACGGATCGCGCTTAAGCTGCGGGCGTAATGGCGGCTGGCGCAAGGATGGTAGCTTCCCGCGCCCTGCGGTCTCAACTTCTCTTTAAGGATTGACGTGTAACGATTGACGTGCAGGTCGATGGTCTGCCGGATCACCCATGCCTCCTCCTCACCCTGATGACGACCTTGCCTTTTGCACGCCCCGTTTCGAGGTAAGCCCAAGCCTCTTTGATGGCTTCGAACGGGAAGATCCGATCGATGACCGGCCGGATGATGCCAGATTCAATGAGGGAGGTGATCTTGCTCAACTGCTCGCCGTTCGCTCGCATGAAGACAAACGAGTAGCTCACGCCGTGGTGCTTGGCCCGCTTCCGGATGCCGAAACTCAAAAGCCGCATGACTTGTTGCAAGAACCAGTTCGACCCGTTCTCCTTCGCGAACGCTGCATCCGGCGGACCGGAGATGGAAATGAGCTTGCCACCGGGCTTCAGCACCTTGAGAGACTTTTCGAGCGTGTCCTTGCCCAGACTGTTCAGGACGACGTCGTAGCCGCTCAGGACCTGCTCGAAATCCTCTTTCTTGTAGTCGATGACGACATCCGCGCCGAGACTTTTGACCAGATCGACATTCGCGGTGCTCGTCGTCGTCGCCACCGTTGCGCCGATGTGCTTTGCCAGTTGAATGGCGAATGTGCCTACTCCACCGGAACCCGCGTGGATCAGGACTTTTTGGGCCTGCTTCAGGTTGGCGCGTTCCATCAATACCTGCCAAGCTGCCAGACCCACCAGTGGGATGGACGCGGCCTGTTCCATGGTGAGGTTCTTGGGCTTCAACGCCACGTCAGATGCATTCATGGCGATGAATTCCGCGAACGTCCCGATCCGGTCCTGATGCGGCCGCGCATACACCTCGTCGCCCGGCTTGAACCGTCGCACGTTGGACCCGACACGGACGACGACCCCGGCCACGTCGTTGCCGAGAATCAGCGGGAAGCGATAGGGCAGAATGAGTTTGAACTCGCCGTCCCGAATCTTGGAATCCAGCTGGTTTACACTGGCTGCGTGGACTTGGACCAGGACATCATCGTCGCGGACTTCCGGTTCCGGCATTTCGCCGAGACGTACTCCGCGTTTGCTCTTATAACGATCGATGACGAATGCCTTCATGGCCTTTCTTCGCGCCACGGGATCGTGTGGCATCCTCCGCATTGACAATGACGAGGTCAAAGGATTCAGGCGGGCATACACGCTCAAAGTAATAAGCTTCAACCTCATCCCAGATTTGATGCCACCGCCCGAGGAATGCGGCGTCGTCCCCGCGTGCGACCGCGCGTAAATGACGCGCCTCGTGCTGCGCATCGACGAGCACGGCGAGATCGATCAAGTCTCTCAGCGGTGGTGATGCCGAATAGGCGCCGTCGACTAGAATCGTGGGGGCCGAAGCTACCTCGGTGACCTGTTCCTTAAGGCTGTAGGTTCCGCCTTCGCCCAGACCACGCATGAAGTCAAAAGCACACCAGCGGCCTGGTCGTCCCGCTCGGAGGGGTTCGAGGGCTTCGCTCCGAACGCGAGCCCAGTCAAACACTCCGTTCAGCCGCTGTTCTACAGTGTGGCGCGGCAATTGTGATTCGGGGATCAGCGTCTGGTAAAAATCGTCGAGCCGAACTAGCGCCACATCAGTAAGACGCATCAACCGTTCAGCGATGGTCGATTTGCCGGCACCACTGCCCCCATCCAGAGCGACAACGATCGGTCGTCGCAATTTGCCCCGAATGCGGTTGATCTCCGTCACAAGCTTCTGCTCAGGCGAGGTCATGCTTTGCCGAACGCATCGTAGCAATTCTACCACAGACGACGGGCGCCGTCAGCTTCGGGCGCGTGTTAGGCTGCAGCACGGCCCACCTAGGCTCGGCGAACCAGTTGGTTCAAGGTCACAATCTGGCCGGCATGGCGAGACGAATGCTCGGCAGCGTGAAAGATGAGCCCGAGGGCGGTCGAGGGGAGGCGCTTCCGGCCCACCTCGCGCGGGACAAGGAGGCTGGCCTCGGGTACGGTCCGCAGGTAGGCAACCCCCGCGTCGATCCCGGCCGCGAAGCGAGCCAGCAGCCCTGACAGCTCGGGGCGATCCTCGTGGGCCGTGCGCTCGGCAGCGAGGGCGTTGAACTGCGCTGGCGTGAGCGCGGAGCCTCGCGAGTAGGTCAGGAGCCGGTCCAGGCTGCCGGGAAGATGGAGGAGGTGGAAGCCAATCGCCGCCGCACCACCCTGTCGCGCCCAGAGCTGTTCGGGTGTCAGGTCGGCGACAATCGGAAGGACGTCTTCACCCACTTGCAGAATGGCATGGGCGGCGGGCTGCAGGAGGGGGACGATCCCGTCGACCGGTCCGCGCAACCAAACTTCCGCAGGTGTGGTCATGTACGAAACTAGTTGAGTTGCGGGCTGCTGTTAGGCGGCAGAACACGCCGACTACTCGCCGACACCGGGGCCGAGCGGCTTGCCTATCTCCCAGTGATGACCGAAGGGGTCGACGACGCGGCCCATGAGCCAGCCGTACTCTTCGTGCACCGGCCACACTTCTCTTGCTCCGGCAGCCAGCGCGTTAGCGTGAAAGGCCCTGGGGTCCTCGACGACCAAGACGAAACGAGCCGTTGCACCGCCCAGGGTCTCCGGGCTGAAGTTCTGATGCGGTGGCGACTCGTCTGCTACCCAGAACTTCGCGCCTTGCACGGCGAGTTGCGCCACCACCGAGCCGCCATCCTCGATCTTGAACAATTCCTTAGCACCGAACGCCGCCTTGTAGAACACCACGGCATCGACGCCACGGCGCACAGAGAGCATCGGAGCGAGGCTGACCACGGCATTGTCAGGAGCTCGTGGCACGCGTGACCTCCTTCTGCCGCCTAACGGATCGCGCTTGAGCTGCGGCGCGCAGGCTGAATTATCACGAACATAACGCTTCCTTTGAAGACCGGCGCCGAAAGCTTCAACTGCATGTTAGGCCGCCCCCCTTACGCATCACAGAAGCGCGCCCAGATGAAGGAGCAGAAGCACGAAGGCGAGGAAGCCGGCCGCGCTTCGTACGGCGTGGAGGCGATTCCATGTGTCGAGCAGTCCAGCAGCTTTCGTGGAACCCACGTCGAGGTCGGCGTCGGAGAGTTGCTTGTTTGTGGGGAAGATAACAATGAGTGTGAACGGAACGACGAGGCCGATTAGCAGACCAGCAATCAGGACCTCGGTCCCGCGACCTTGAAGCCAGGCGCCGACCGCCGAGACGAAACCGACGACGGCGAGGCTCGCCTGCATCACCGTACCGCGGCGATAGCTCGGACGCCACTGCTTGATCGCGGCGGCCGTGCCAGGTTCGAGTCGAGCAGGATGTTCGACCAGGTTAACGTAGATCGCGGCCCCGGTGAAGAGACCTGTGCAGAGAGTGGCGATCAGCTCGAGCAGCATGAGAATAGTGGAGCCCGCACGCGTCGCTACCTCTTCCTCGGGTCATCCGCAGGATTGACGTAGGTCACCCCCCAGGGGCCGATGCCCTGCGACTGGACGATCGTCTCGCCCCGAGTCCAGTAAAAATGATGAGCTCCTTTCGGGATGACGATGAAGCTTCCGGCCGGCATGGGCTTGGTTGCCTTCACGTCCAGCTTGTCGCCGAAGCCGATGTTGAGCGTGCCGGCGATCACGGTGAGGTGCCCATCGGCTGGGTGGGTGTGTGGTGGCACGTGGTAGCCGTCGGGTAGCTTCAGGCGGTACGTGAACGGCACGTTGGCCACCGTTCGATCGCCCTCGAGGGTGGCGCACTTGGGTCCGCGTGGAAGTGCAGCGGAGCAGGGCTCCCACCTCATCTCCTCCGCCCTCATCAAGATGGGCGACTTGGCTACGGCGGCCGCAGGATTCGTCGGCTCCTGGCGAAGCGAGCCTGGGAGCGTTAGCAGTAGGGCCCCGGCTGCCACGGCCCCGTAGTGGGCTCTGTTCATGGCGATGGTGCCTCCTCTCGTATTCGCGTGCGGCCTAACGGATCGCGCTCAAGCTGCGGGCGACGCGTCCGCAGGGCGCAGTGTAATTGAACAATAGTTCGTGCGCGCCAGCGCACAACACTCCGCTTCCCTTAGAGCGATCACCGCCCGCCGGCTTCAAGCGCTTGCTAGGCGGCATCACTGACGGAGGACCTCGCTTCTCGCCGCACCGCTTCATTGTTGGTGATTCGAGTCTGGTGAACTGCGACGTCAGATCGGCCGCAACCCTCGCGCCTCGATAACCGCCCACATGTCTGGGCCTGGCAAGGCGCGGGTGTAGACGTACGTGGGAAAGTGCCAGCGGGGGTCGAAACTGACCTGGACTGCGGCATCGCGGTCAGCCGATCGTTCCAGGAAGTCGAAGAGCCCGTCGATGCTGAACGTGTCCCAATCGCTCAACGGGGCAGACCTGCCGGCCCGGTCCCACGCCCGCAGAGGGTGGCCCCTACGCACCTCTATCAGCAGCCACCCCCGCACTCCCGGGCAGAAACACCCCGTGCGAACCAGAAACCGATAGTCCGGCGGACTGCTCGCTCGCCACAACGTGCGTTCCCCTCGGAGCGCCGTGCGGAGGGAGTCACGTTGCCCCGGCGTTTGCAGCCTGAAGGTTCGTGCTTCGGGGAGGTTGACCACGTGGCCGGTGTCCTTGAAGAAGGCGATGACGCCGGCTGTGTCTTGGACGATAGGGCCAGGGCCGATATTCTTGGCGGGGATAGGCGTCACGGGGACCGCGCGGTAACAGGCGACGATGAGGCAGCTGAGCACCAACCGTTTCGCACAGGCGATCCGGACGCGCGCGCGAATAGGTGGCAACTTCACTGAATAACAACCGTGATCGTGACCTTCATATTGCGCAAGTGCTGCTGCACGTTTGGACAAGAACATCCTCGACGGCTGTTTGATGCCGCCTAACGGATCGTGCTTAAGCTGCGGGCGCAATACCCGCAGGCGCAAGATGGTGGAGCGGCAGATAAAAAGGCTCGCCGGCGAGGCAACGCAACTCTTCCCTACTGGTGAGCGCCCGGCAGCTTCAAGCGCCTGTTAGGCCGCGTCCGCTCGACCCGATGGACCGGCCGCGTGACGAGCTCGAGCCCGCGGATCCACTCAGATCGCGCCGGCGCATCGGGACGCGCCACATGACGCGTGTTAAGGAGAACACGTTCCGCGGTGGCGAACGACACGCGCAACACAATCGCCGTCTGCCTCTGACCGGCCTCCCAGACGTTGCCTATAATGGGTTCGGGTTCGGACGCTTGATACTGCGACCCGAACCGACGCGGTGCTGCATCGAACCGGAAGGTGAGAAGGCGCTGTTGTGGCTCTGGCTTGATGTCTGAGTGGCGCACCTGGCAGATCGGGAAAGCCGAGCTGTAGACCAACTTGCCGTCGACTCGAAACTCGAGAATCAGCGAGTCGCTGCCCGTGCAGGCATCGAACCAATGCCAGACGAGTGGCTCTCGCGCAGACGGCAGGGCCTGGCCCGATACGAGAACGGGCCTCAGCGTTAGCGCCAATACCGCCGCGGAGAGCAGCGTCGTACACCTTCTGGTAGGGGATGTGCGCATTTCGTGTCGGACGCCGCCTAACGTTCACGCATAAGCTGCGCCGCAGTCAATAAAGCCGCCGCTCGCGCGGCGGCGCTCTCAGCCACCTTTGTTCTTGTCGTCCCAGACCTTTGGCTCCCAGAGCTCGACCTTGTTGTCGTCTGGGTCCATAATCCACGCGAACTTGCCGTTCTCGTGCGATTCGGGTCCTTGGACGACCTCCACACCCCCCGCACGCAGCTCCTCCAGCAGCTCACCGAGGTTGTCGACTCGGTAGTTGATCATGAAGGAGGATCGGCTTGGGCTGAACCACTGGCTGTCTTTCCCCGCGACATGCCATACAGTAAGGCCTCGATCCTCGGCATTGTCGTCCGGCCATTTGAGGATAGCGCCGCCAAAGTCTTCCAGCGGCATACCCAAGTGCTTCCGATACCACGCTGCCAGTGCTGCGTGGTCGCCCTTGGTCTTGAAGAAGACGCCGCCGACTCCGGTAATCTTCGCCATTGCTGCCCTCCTATTTATCAAGCCGCCTAACGGATCGCGCTTAAGCTGCGGCGCGCCGAAGAGAGATTCATTCCGGAATCTACGAGCGCCGTCAGCTTCAAGCGCATGTTAGGCAGCCGGCTCATCGACGCTGACCACGCACGGATGCAGCCCAGTCAGAGAGCGTCTTGAAACCTGTGAACGAGTAGCGTACCCCGATCGACAGATCCCAGACGGCGGGCTCCGACTGCTTGCCATCAAGCCCGGCCACGATGAGACTCGCATGCGCGGTCGTGTCACCCTTGAGGTGGAGGATTGCCTCCACGCAGGTCGGCGCATCGCGACCATCGCCGCCTTCGCCGCAGTCGTTGACCTCCCATTCGATAGTCGCCGTAGGACGGACGCTTGCGAGCCAATGTTCGAATGGCACGGCCGGCAACGTTGAGTCCAGCGCCGCCGCCGGCACCCGCTTCGCCGCCGTAATCAGATGTTCCTGAGCCGCGGCAGGAACCGCCACCCCGATTAGGAGACCAAGCGAGGACATCATGCGCATATGCATCCGCTCGTGACCGCCGCCTAACGGGGTGCGCTTAAGCTGCGGCGCGCTGAAAATGAATTCATTCCATAATCTACGCGCGCCGCCAGCTTGAAGCGCTTGTTAGGCGGCGGACAGGTATGGGTCACGACTGACGATGGCGCGTCAGGAATCGCGCCAATGGCTCGCTCAACCACCACACGAGTATTCCGGCCAAGACACAAATGACCGGCACTCGCCACATCGCAAACGTGGCGGGGGTTTGTCGCCGAGCGAGGAAAAGTGACAGGATCATTGCGTAGGCGATCGGGAATGAGCCTATGAGCCGGATCCACATCGTGGCGAGCGCTCTGTAATAAGCGTCAGGACGCGGCGTCGCGTCGTTCACAGATGGCAATTCCGCCGCCTAACGGATCGCGCTTAAGCTGCGGCGCCAAACGCGAGTGTTCACAAACGTAATTCTACCATCACGACGGGCGCCGGCAGCTTCAGGAGCGTGTTAGGCGGCGCCGTCATCAGCCAGCCAAGTGATGACTTTGGGGATTGGTGAGATAGTCCTTCCAGAGGTCGGTCGCGTTCCCGAACATTGCGCCGCCTTGATCCTTCGCCTTCCGCACGAGATCCATCGTCTCCTCTGCACTGAGGCCCCCGTAGATACCGAAATACGCGCCGAGCAGCATGAGGCGCTGACAAAGACCCTCCGCGCGCAACGTATCGCCCAGATGGCGCACTCGACTGTTCATCACCCTGTCGAGGACTTGCCAGAGCCTGGGGTACTCCTGATCGGACGGAAACTCCGCGCGCTTGTGGGCTTTGATGCCACGAACCCAGGCGTCGAGCTTCTGGAAAAGCTCCTTGCGATTCTTGAATTCGATAACCGGATGGCGGAAGAGCTTCGAGACCGTAAGTCGCCGACGTTTTCCTCTGATCCGGCCAAGCAGTTCCTCGAGGGCCCGCTTACGCGCCTTCGGATCATCCCACTCTTCTAGAGCATCCCTGCGGAGCTCCCAGTTGAGCGCCTCTTCGAAATACGCCTTGACCTTGCCGCGAACCGCCAGACCGTCGCGGGAAAAAAGCTCCGCGAGCGCGATGAGCCGAGAGGTGGTCTCGACGTCTCCCCAATCCATGGTCATCCCGATCCCGGCGTGACCCTCGTTGCCAACAAAGAAATCCATCGTTCCTTCGGGTGTGTAATACTCGGCAGGGTAGCCACCCGATCGGAATCTCTTCCACGCTTGTACCAGGTCGAGTGCCGCGTCGTTTTCGAGCGGCCCTACGCCCCAAGCACCCATGGCGACCTCCAGGGTCTCGTAGTCAATGGACGTGTTTCCCGCAAAAGCCGGTTGGCGCCGCCTAACGGACCGCGCTTAAGCCGCGGCGCGCTGAAGAAGGATTCATTGCTTAATCTACGCGCGCCGCCAGCTTCAAGCGCTTGTTAGGCGGCGCGCTGAGATGAGCGTCGCAGGTCAGACCAAATCCGGACGCCCAGTAACAACCCAAACAAGACGGTCAACACAGCCGTGGCGTATGAGAACTCATCGACCAGAAACATGACGGACAGGACGAACAGTCCCGCCAAAGCGGCAACGAATAGAGACTCCACTATCGAACGGGTGAAGGATCGGAGCAACCCCAAGACGGCCCCTGCGAAAATGCTAAGCACCATTCCTGCGATAATCACTTTCAAAAGCACGGCACGATGAGTCGCGAATCCCGGCGGATTGTCGAGTGCCGCGAAAAGCGCGCCAATCGCCATGCTGAGGGCCATGAGCACACCCCACTGAAGGCCCCAGAGGATGTTTTTGACTCTTTGGTGCACGCGGCGCCGCCTAACGGATCGCGCTTAAGCTGCGGCGCGCTGAAGAAAAAGGTGTCATTCAATATCCTACGCGCGCCGCCAGCTTCAAGCGCTTGTTAGGCGGCGCGCATTCATCTAGGAAAGTGCTACACGGTCCCCCGCAAGAAGGGCGACCCACTAAGCAACCCGCGCGGCCGCAGCCAGGAGGAGCTCCCACCTAGCAACGTAGTCCGCGACCTTCTTCGGCTGGCACGTTGGGCACAGCCATTGCCGCCGGGGCCCGCGCGTCGCCCGGCGAGACTTCTGGCCGCATTTCTTGCAGACCGCGCTCATCGTGCTACCAAGGTCCGTCGTCGCGTGGAAGGGAGAGCGGATGTCATGATCGAGCCATGTGACCGTCGCCGCGAGCCAGGCCAGTTCCTCGATCGGAAAGCGTCGGTCTCCGACATCGAGAATGCGAAGCTTCTGTAACCCCCCCAGCGCGCGCAGCGAGTGGTCCCGCACACGTGTGAGCCAGAGTCGCAGGACTCGCAACCGCGCGAGATTCGCCACTGGCGCGAGGCTATTGATGCCGACCGTGGCGCCGGGGCCGCCACCGGCCACGTGCAGGCCGGTGAGCTGACCGCACGAGCCGATGTCCTCGAAGCGATCGAGCTCACGGCCGCCGAGCCGCAAGATCTTGAGCCGCGGAAGGCGAGCGAGCGACTTCATGTCCGGCGCCCTCGCCGCGGCGTGAACACTCAGGCACTCCAGCGCCTCCAGGTCGGCGATCGCCTGGAGCGATGTGACACGTGCCTCCCACAATTCCAGTACGCGGAGCTTGCGGAACCGACCGATCGTCTGGAGGGCGTGATCGTTCACCAGCTCGGCGCGCAGCATCTGGATGTTGGGAGCCCGCTCAAACAGCTCGCCGATGCGAGAGCGGGGCGCGCTGACATAGGCCGTGTGCGCGGGCAAGTCGTCCATGCGTGCCGGGAGGCCAGTCGAATAAAATGAGCCGGGCGCCGCACCCGCCCATCGCACCCGAATACCATCGAAATGGCGGGCGGCGGCAACGGTGCGCGGCCACTCCCCGGAAGCGATGAGGTCGCGATCTGCGGCAACGGCTGCGGAGGGAATACCGAAGTACGTGAGCTCATCCTCGGTGACCCACTCGAGATCGACACACGCTCCACCGCCCGCGAGGCCGGACGAAAGGAGTTGTCCCACGCGCTCCCTGGCCTCGCCCGTGCTGCGCGCCACAAATGCTTGCCAGGATTCTCCGTCCTTGCGCCGACACCCCCAGGCACCAGGCGATCGCACGAAGTCCAGAGGCAGTCCGGGTGTCTCCAGCGCTTGCGGCCCCTCATCCGTTTGGAGATAGATGCGGCCGTGCGTAACCGCCGCGCCACGCAGCGCGAAGAGGGCGACGACCTCCGCGGCCGCTTGGGGCGAGAAGGCAGGTTTGCCAGCCGCAGTTAGGAGGGATCCGGGCTCCCCAAGTGCACGATAGAACAGCGATTCCCCGGCGGGCGCAAGCAGTGTCTCGTGGTCCCAGTCCATCGGATGGTGAGTGGGCGTGTTGCGAGTAGTCAGACTGCCGTCTGCCTAACGGATCGCGCTTAAGCTGCGGGCGACCCGCCCGCCGCCGCAAGGGTGTGGGACGTGAGTCCGTGCCCGCTAGGGCACAACGCTCCGTTTCCATCAAAGCGATCACCGCCCGGCAGCTTCAAGCGCTTGTTGGGCGCCGGCTCAATGCACTTCGTAACGGACAACTGGCTCAGGTCGGGCACAGACTACGGTGTAGGCTCGTGGTGGCCGGCACGCGCGGGCCGAGTCCGTTCCGTCCGAGATCATAAGGAACAGAATGGCGTGCTCAACGCTATGGGTTCCCGGCGGGACGTTAGGACGCCACGTAGCGATGGCTCGTCGAACAGCAGCGTCGAATCCGGGATTGGAAGAGGCTAAGACCTTCAGCTGCGTGACGTTCGGTGTACCGGTACTGTCGAGCCCGACGCGGAACTGAACGAATCCACTGAGCCCGGCCTGACGGAGGAGCTCAGGAGAGACTGCGTGTAGGGCGCCCGTGGGATCGGCGCTGCGGCAGGCGACGCAGAGAAGGAGTCCAGGCAGGTAGTTGGCAGTGTGGTTGCGCACCGGCCCAGGCTTGTGTGGAAGGTTGTCGGCGCCTAACGGATCGCGCTTAAGCTGCGGGCGCAGCGCCCGCCGGCGCAAGGTGGTAGAGCGGCAGATGAAAAGGCCAGCGAGGCAACGCAATTCTTCCCTATTGGTAAGCGCCCGGCAGCTTCAAGCGCTTGTTAGGCGGCACAGCGGGCTACGCGCGGCCCTTTTGCCGTGGTTTCTTGGGTTTCAATGGCGCGGCAGATACGTGCGCGCAGATCGCCCCTGCGCAAGCCACAACATGACCTTTGCGCCAGGGTGGTCCGAGGGTTGTTCCGAACGCTTTCAACTGACGCTCAAGATCGCGAGCGGTTTTCCCGCGGGCCTGCGCTGCGAGTTCAAGAACATCGTCCTTCTCGAAATAGAAAACCCTCAGGTGGAGTTGTGCCGCAGCCTGCGTGAGAGCCTGATGATAGATCATGCCGTCAGCGCGATTCATGATCCAAGCATTCGCGTGAGCCTCTGCAACAGTAGCAGGCAAGTCGGGGAGCGGAGGTACTCGGATCGCGATACCGCGACACTGTGCCGGTGCGAGTTCTGCGATTACCGACGAGAGGGCCGATTTGGCGCGCTTGTTGGCAGATGTCTTCACATCTCGAACGAGCTTCTCGGCTCCTGAAAGCGGCATTTGGAGTGTTTGATGGTGATAAGGCGAAGCCGTCAGTTGCTGATCAAGCAACTCGACACGTCGCTTATCCAGAAGAATTTCGTTGGGGCCAGACGTCGTGACGCTTACCAGATTGGCCCACGCGTAATGGTCTTCGATGCCGATAGAGTATTCGCTCATGGGATCTGCAAAGCTCGATCGTCGGTGTGCCGCCTAACGGATCGCGCTTAAGCTGCGGCGCGCTGAGAAAAGATTCATTCCTTAATCTACGCGCTCCGTCAGCTTCAAGCGCTTGTTAGGCCGCAACGCTGTCCAAGAGTCGGAACCGGAGGAAGCCAACCTCGCTGACGTCGCTGGTAGATCGGCTGGCGTACTCAATGCGGTATCGACCGGCTGGTACTGGGCTCAAAATGGCGTCGCCAATGCACGCCTGCTCCGTGTCAGACGGGGCTCGGATTTCGACGTCCTCCAGTGTTGACGCTGCATGAAGCAGCAACAAACCGTCCCCGTCGATCACTGCTGAGGGTGCAACAACCTTCCACGCCTTTTCAGGAAGGGCATGAAGGAGCTCGAGCAAGGTTCCTTCCGCGGAGTCTTCCTGAACCAACACCGTCGCCAGTATGCCGACGCTCAGCCAAGCTGCGGAGCCCTCTGCTGTTACGACGACGCCCCAACTTTCGCCAATCTCGATAACCCCCACTGGCTGCCCGATGGCGCACGCACGGTCGTAGTCCGTCGCTGGTCCGGTTGGTTCGTACTGCCATTCGACTGTGATGGTTCGGCCGGCAGAAGGCGGGTCCCCACCCTCCCACGCGCCAAGGGCACGTCGCGGGGCTATCAGAAGCGGGCCACCATCATTAACGAACCAGAACATTCCCGGCGTTCCGGCCTAACCGACCGCGCTTAAGTTGTGGCGGGCTGACGAAAAAGTCGTCATTCAATATCCTACGCGCGCCGCCAGCTTCAGGCGCTTGTTAGGCAGCCCGCGCCAAAGACATTCCCAGACTCGGCTACTTCACCGGGATCAAATCAAACTTGCCGAACGTCTCCTGATAAAACAGCGCCCCTTCCTTGCGATCTCCGC
>Ga0137409_10002133_pt1 | contig 21316 bp, 21 predicted proteins | sample CZODoug1_16funga_FD_122059 | JGI IMG/M metagenome (GOLD analysis project Ga0137409, IMG submission 122059) | Vadose zone soil fungal communities from Angelo Coast Range Reserve, California, USA - CZODoug1_16fungal (Hybrid Assembly) | ecosystem: Environmental > Terrestrial > Soil > Vadose zone... | reverse complement strand
CCGAGGAACGACGCCGCGGCGCCGGGCCACGTCTGTCCGGGCATCCGCATCCACGCCATCGACATCGTCCAGCCGCCCGGCATCGCCATCCCGCCCATCGCCGACATGGACTCGCACCAGGCGATCGTCACCGCCGCGCTGGCGGCGAAGAGCAGCGCCGAGACGCCGAGGAAGACCCGCTGCGAAGCTCGCTCGGTAAACATAGAAATGCCTATTCCATTCCGGCGGCGTTGCCGCATCGTGCGGCGGCGCTGCCCCATTGCATTCCGGCGGCGTTCCGCCACCAATTCTGCCGGTAGTGCAGCCACTGCTGCAGATTTGCGCGGGCCAATGCCCGCGAAATTCGCACGTGCTCTGAGGAAGGCGGAATATTGGCGATGAATTCCAATATCAAACCGTTGGGATCATTGAAGCGCAGAGAAAGAGACTCTCCGTGGTGCGTCAGCACGTTCGTCTCGCCGGCCGCATCCAGCTTGCACTTGAACTGCCGCACCACCGCATCTCCCTCCACTTCGATCACCACGCGGCGATGAAAGCCGCTGCGTGCAGTGAAGTGTTTGGGATGAAAGAGCGAGGTGTGCTCGAAGAACGCAAGCACATTTCCGTCCGCCATTTCGAATAGCGTATGACAATACCGTGAACCGTCGTCGCGGAGGGGATCCTCGAGCACAACGGTCGCGACGAGCGGCATTCCCAGTATGTCTTCGTAGAAATGACGCGTTTCCTCCGAATCCCAACAGGCGTGGGCATGATGATGTATGTGCCTGACCGAATTATCGGCCGCCGCCATTTCCGTAGCCGCTGCGTTGTCCTCGCGCATTGGCTCAGCCCCTGCCGTACTCGTCATGGCGGCGAAACCACGGCCCCGTTTCGTTACGTGTCCCGGTCATGTGCTTCGTCATCGCTCTTCTCTCCTTCCTTCGGGTATCCTTCGTCGTTCGTTCTGCTCTCGATACGACGTGCCGGTGGGTGGCCGAGAGAGAGATTAGCGCCGGGTATCGAACGGTGGGAGTTACAAGTGTGACGGGATTCCGATGGACTCGCTGATCACTGCCGCGGCGCGTGCGCTCGCGGCGGGTGATCCCCTCGGCGCATTGAAGCGGGTCGCCCTGCGCGACGACGCGCCGGGTCTCGCGCTTCGAGGCATCGCAATGGCGCAGCTCGGCGATCACGTTCGAGCGAAGGCTCTCCTGCGACGTGCTGCGCGTGCCTTCGGTCCGAAGGAGTCCATGGCCCGCGCGAGGTGCGTCGTCGCCGAGGCCGAGGTCGCACTCGTCTCGCGCGACTTGGGCTGGCCTGCGAAGGCGCTCGACGCGGCGCGGGCGACGCTCGAAGAGCACGGCGACCGCGTGAACGCCGCGCATGCGCGATATCTCGAGCTCCGGCGCCTCCTGTTGATCGGGCGCCTCGATGAGGCCGAGCGTAAGCTCGTTGAGCTCGACCCCGCGCCCTTCCCGCCCGCGTCGAGGGCCGCCCACGAGCTGGTGGTTGCGGGAATCGCGATGCGGCGCCTCCGGACGACGACGGCCCGCGCTGCGCTCGCTCGGGCCGAGCGCGCCGCGCGCCACGCAGGTATCCCAGCGCTGACGGCGGAGGTCGAAAGCGCATTCCTCGTCCTGAACACGCCCGCTGCGCGCCTGATTGCGCGTGGCGCAGAGCGGCTCCTCCTCCTCGAGGACGTTGAAGCGTTGCTGGCCTCGAAGGCATTCATCGTGGACGCTTGCCGTCATGTCGTGCGTGACGAAAGCAAGGTGGTCTCGCTCGCCAAGCGTCCGGTGTTGTTCGCGCTGGCACGCGCGCTGGGCGAAGCCTGGCCGGGAGACGTACCGAGGGACACCCTCGTCGCGCGCGCATTCAGATTGAAGCTCGCCGATGAATCGCATCGCGCGCGGTTGCGAGTCGAAGTAGGGCGGCTTCGCACGGTGCTTCGGCCGCTGGCCGACGTGAGCGCGACCCGGCGAGGTTTTGTGCTGGCGCCGCGCCGCGCACGCGAGGTGGTTGTTCTGGCGCGGCCCGTCGAAGAGAAGCACGCGGCGGTACTCGCCTTCCTCGCCGACGGTGAATCGTGGTCGAGCTCGGCCCTGGCGCTTGCGCTTGGAGCGAGCCAGCGCACCGTGCAGCGGGCGCTCGACTCGCTCGCGTCGGCACGCAAGGTGCAGTCGTTCGGTCGCGGGCGGGCTCGTCGTTGGATGACCCCGCCCGTGCCGGGATTCACGACGACTTTGTTACTCCCCACTCCTCTGCTGATTGACTAAGATGTCAGCATGAGTCGATCAACCGCCGAAATCATCCGCGAATATGGACCCTTTTCGGGTGCCGACAGCGTGCATGGAGTCACTTATGACGGCCAGAACGTCTGGTTTGCGGCGGGAGACAAGCTGAACGCATTCGATCCTGCAACCGGGAAGACGCTGCGCTCGATCGATGTCGCCGGGCATGCGGGAACGGCCTTTGACGGCCAGCACCTGTTTCAGCTCGCCGAGGATCGCATCCACAAGATCGATCCGAAGACCGGCCGTGTGCTCGCCACGATCCCGGCGCCCGGCGGCGGCGGTGACTCAGGTCTCACCTGGGCCGAAGGGACGCTCTGGGTGGGGCAGTATCGCGACCGGAAGATCCATCAAGTCGATCCCCAAACGGGGGCGATTCTTCGCACGATCGAGTCCAACCGCTTCGTCACCGGGGTCACCTGGGTCGACGGGGAATTGTGGCACGGCACCTGGGAAGGCGACGAGAGTGAATTGAGGCGAATCGATCCTCAAACGGGAGCGGTCCTGGAGAGGCTCGAAATGCCGCCCGGAATGGGCGTTTCGGGGCTCGAGTCCGATGGCGGCGATCAGTTCTTCTGCGGAGGAGGACGCAGCGGCAAGGTGCGGACCGTCCGCCGGCCCAAGCGAGGCTCCACGACGGGCAGCGGCTCGAAGATCCCCGCCGGCTCCGCGAGCAAGTGATCGCGGAGCAGCGCCGCCTACCGCGTCAATGTCTCCAATACGGGTTTGGGCGGCAGCACGCCATCGGTGAGCAGGGCCTTGGCTTCGCTCAACAATTCAATCCAATTCCACTCGTAACGGATACCGCATCGCAAAGTCAGGTACATCTGCGATTGCTTGCGGCTTATTCTGCTGCCCTTTCCTAAATATGACTGCTCCAGACTGAGGTACTCATCCAGCTTCCGGCGATGCTCGGCGAGGTTTTGCTCCAGTTCCGCCGCCAGCGCCGCCGGATCAGCCAGATTCGCCGCATAGACTTTCACCAATAAGGCGCTCTGGAGCCGCTCAGGCTTGGTCGGCTCTAGTAGCCAGGCCTTCAGGGCACTGCGCCCCGCAGCCGTGATGCGATAGTGCTTCTTGTCCGGCCGCTCGGCCTGAGGCTGCACTTCGAATTCCACCAGCATCTGGCCGCTCAGCTTCTTCAGTTCATGATAGATCTGTTGGTGCGATGCGCTCCAGAAATGCCCGATGCCGCCCTTGAAGCGTTGCGCAAGGTCGTAGCCACTCCCGGGCTTCCTTTCCAGGAGAACGAGAATGGCATGCTTGAGCGACATAACGGAGGCCCGCGAGGCAGTGACTATGCATACAGTTGCATATGAACGTGCAAACTGCAATGATATGCAATACATTGCATATTGGTGATGCCGATGGCCTTGCCCAAACAACTCGAGAATCGCCTGAGCGTGCCTGTCGTCGGCGCCCCCTTGTTCATCATCTCCGGCCCGGAGCTGGTGATCGCTCAATGCAAAGCGGGGATCGTCGGCTCATTTCCGGCTTTGAATGCGCGCCCGGCGGATCAACTCGAAGTCTGGCTGGAGCGCATCACTCAGGAGCTCGACTCCTGGAACCAGGCTCACCCCGCCCGGCATGCCGCTCCGTATGCGGTGAACCAGATCGTGCACAAATCGAACTCTCGGCTCGAGCACGATATGGAAATTTGCGTGAAGTACAGAGTGCCGATCGTGATCACCTCGCTGGGCGCGCGGCGCGACATCAACGATGCGGTGCACTCGTACGGCGGGATCGTTTTACACGACGTGATCAATGATTTCTTTGCCAGGAAGGCAATCGAGAAAGGAGCCGACGGACTGATCGCAGTGGCTGCCGGCGCCGGCGGACATGCCGGCACGACCTCACCGTTCGCGCTGATTCAGGAGATTCGGGAGTGGTTCGACGGACCTCTGCTCCTCTCGGGTGCCATTGCCACGGGAAACGCGGTCCTGGCAGCCCAGGCAATGGGGGCAGACCTCGCGTATGTGGGCTCGGCTTTGATAGCCACACAGGAAGCCAGAGCCGACGAACGCTACAAGCAGATGATCGTCGACGGCAATGCCGCCGATATCGTGTACTCCAACCTGTTTACGGGCGTTCACGGCAACTATCTAAGGCCATCCATCGTCAATGCCGGCCTCAACCCTGACGCCCTGGAACAAGGCAATGCCGGCCAGATGAATTTTGGTGCAAGCGATCCCATCGGCAAGAAGGCCTGGAAAGATATCTGGGGCTGCGGTCAGGGCATCGGCGCCGTGAAGCAGATCGAGACGGTGGAGACTCTTGTCGCGCGAATCAAACATGAGTATCGATCGGCGAGAAGCCGCCTGGCTTACGCCTAAGGGGACTGTCGTGGTCCAATTCCTTCTCATCGTCGGCTCGAGCATTTTCGTGCTGCTCGGCGCGGCACATGGAGTGCTCACCCTCAAAGACCTTGGCAATCCTCGCAATTTCACGCCGCGAGATCCCAAGCTTCGTACCGCGATGGAACACTCCACGATCGCTCTTCACCCAAAGATCAATCTGTGGCGGGCGTGGTTGGGATTTAACCTCAGCCATAGCCTCGGACTCGTCATGTTCGGCGGCGCATTTCTGTACATCAGTATTTTTCATTCGTCGTTGTTTTCACAATCATCGCTTTTGCAAGGTTGTTCCATTTTGGTATCAGCGGCCTATCTGATCATGTCGCTGAAATTTTGGTTCTCAAATCCAGCCATTGGCTCAGGGTTTTCCATGGGCTGCTTCATCCTGGCTGCGGCGTTGTCTCATGCCTGACAAATCAAACACAATCGCGAATTGGCACCGAGTGGTCGAGACCCGGGATGCGGCCGGGTTGAATGCACTCCTGGCCGAGAACGCCGTATTCCATTCTCCGGTAGTGCACACGCCTCAAGTCGGGAAGGCGATCACGCACCGGTATCTGACGGCCGCTTTCGGCGTTCTATTCAACGAGTCATTTCGGTATGTTCGCGAGATCGTCGCCGATCACGACGCCGCTCTGGAATTCGTGGTTGAAATCGATGGCATCAGTGTGAATGGCGTCGACCTGATTGCCTGGGATGATGACGGAAGAATCGTGGACTTCAAGGTCATGCTGCGCCCCCTCAAGGCCATCAATCTGATCCACCAGAAGATGGCGGCCATGCTTCAGGCCGCGAATTGAGCTGTTTCACCGCTCACAGCGAATCCATCTCCTTCTGAGTCAGCATGCGCCACCGCCCTTTCGCGAGCGCGCCCAGCGTCAGCGAGCCGATGGCCACGCGAACCAGCCGCAGTACCGACACATCGAGCGCTTCCAGCAATCGACGTATCTGCCGGTTGCGGCCCTCGTCGAGCACGATCTCGAGCCACGCATTCTTGTCCCCGGTGCGCAGGCAGCGCGCGGACCGAGCCTTCAGGTGCTCGCCATTCGACGGCGCCCCGCGCTCGAGAGCCGCCAGCAAGGCGGCATCCGGTAGACGATCGATCTGCACATGGTAAGTCTTCGGCGGGCCGGTGCCGGGGTCCGTGACGCGGGCGGCCCACGCGGGGTCATTGCTGAAGAACAGCAGGCCCTCGCTGGCTTTGTCGAGTCGGCCGACCGGCGCCAGCCACGGCAGTGCCGCATCGGCAAAGCAGCTGTACACCGTCGCACGGCCCCGCTCGTCCTTGACGGTCGTGACCAACCCGCTCGGTTTGTTCAACATCAGAGCGACGCGCCTCGCGGGCTCGCGCTCCTGACCGTCAATATCGATGCGGTCGAGGCCCAGCCGCACCGGCAACTCGGCGTCGCGTGCCACCCGGCCGTTGACGCGCACTCGCCCCTCGCGCACCCACTGCGCGGCCTGCGTGCGCGAGCCCCACCCTAACTTCGAGATCACCCTCGCCACGCCATGACGCGGCGTTTTCGATGCCGATATTGGGGGTTTGCCCGTCATCCGCCGGCGAGTCTCTAGCGGCGCGATGGCCGAGCGCGAAGGACCACCACGATCCCGACGAGCATCGATACGACCCATCCCCAAGGGGTCATCAGCAGGTCCGCGGAAGCCGGCGGAATATCCCCGACGAGGCGCACCACAGCGGCTGTGTCTTCCAGTACCGGCCCTAGGTTGAGCAATACCACCACCGCGACGGCGGCGACCGCGAGAACCTGGCGCCGCATTCGCGCACGCCTTACCCGCTCCATGTTCAGCAACAGACCCGCCATGAACACATCACCGGCAAGCGGCGCGCGTGCTTGCGCGAACAACCGGGTGAGGTCCGGATCCAATTCATTCATCATGGCGGCCACCATAGTCGCACAGCAATTCACGCAAGTGAGCGGCTCCGCGCGCAATATGCGACTTGACCGTTCCGAGCGGTATCGCCGTGCTTTCGCTGATCTCGGCGTGACTCATGCCCTCACTATACGCGAGCACGACGCAAAGACGGGCATGGGGCGGCAAGGTGGCGAGCGCAGCATCGAGATCCAATCGCTCCGTCACCCTCGAAGACGCATGGCCCTCGCACGGCGCCTCGTCGGCGAGCGCCACTTCATGCTTCTTGATCCGCGCGTGCTGCAGCCAGCAGTTCACAGCGAGCTTGCGCAGCCACGCACCGAATGCGGCCGGCGATTTCAGTGTCCGAATCGACTTCCACGCCAGGACGAACGCCTGCTGGGCAAGGTCGTCGGCAAGCGCGGGATCGCGCGTCAAGCGGCGAAGCAGATGCCTGATCGCATCCTGCCTTCGGCGCACCAGTTCGCCGTAAGCCGTATCGTCGCCGTTCATTGCCAATGCCACGACAGTCACTTCACTTGCTGCGCCGAGCTTGGAACTCGGCGGCGGCCGATTCACGGCGCAGCGTTGCGCGACCGCTCGCGCTCGCGTGCCTCGGCGAGCGCCTTGGCGCCGATGAGCAGACCCACGCCGACGCAAATCACCAGCACTCCCCCGCCCAAGATGGGATAGAGCGCGGGGGGCGCGATGCGGCTGATGAAAAACGACAGAAGACAGATGCCGATGCCGGCAGCAGTGGTGACGATGCCGCCGAGCTTGAACTGAATGGGCTCTACCCGGTCCGCACCATGCCGATTCGATGTCAGTTTTTCAATGAGCGCCGGATCGAGCTGCTGCCCCTTCTCGATGGCCGTGCGCAGCACCTCGACGTTCGCGCGCCGGCGCTTGTAGTCGGTGATGATCGCGGAGACTGCCGCCGCACCGATGAATAGCCAGAAAGTTGTCCCAATCAGATAGGGTCCGATACCTTGCATTGCACTCTCCTCCCAAACGTTGTGACGGTACGCTTAAGATGCGTCCCGGCACCCGATTGGATGCAGCCCAGAGCTCGATGGTTGCCGGACCCACGGCGTTCTCCTGCTGCTCCGGGATCACCAAGGTACTTCCTTCAGGTACGCCCGCGCAAAAAACAGCCATGGATGCCGCGCAGGCGGTGACAGCACCCGAGGAACCACTCAGTGTTCCCAGAACGCTCCCGCGGCGCCCGGAAAGACCGCGGGGCTCTCGAAGCCATCCGCGGAAACGCTGGCGACGCCGAATGAGAAGTCATCGATCGCAACGTTAGCGAGCGTCAGCGTGCCGGCCACGCCGGCGTCGCGCGCATGCGTCCAAGCCGGTTCGCTCGTATTGCGCCAATGAGCGCGGTATCCCGCCGCCGGCGACCCGGGTGACGCAGTCCACGTGAGTTGGGTATCCGGCGTGACGGCACCGGCGATCATGACTTTCACCGGCGGCGGCGGCGCCGAGGCCATGGACGCCGCGGCGAGCGCATTGGTGGCGGTGACCTTGGCGAGATAGGCGAAATCGACGTTCGCCAGGGTGTCGCCGAACTCCACACCGTTCTCGATGCGCACATCCTGGTGCTGATGCCGATAGTTCTCGGCATTTTCGGTAAAGCGCACCGCAGGGTATCCCAGCGCGTTGAATGCCGAATGATCGCCGCCGCGGCCGAAGCGGTCGAGGCGGTACACCAGCGCCACGGTCCAGTTGGGCATATAGCTTTCCGCGACGGCCTTTGCGTAGCGCGCCACGTTGCGCGACGCCGAATCGTTCTCGCCGCCCTCGAAACGCCGCTGCTTGGCTTCCTCGGCGGTTTCGGTGTCGCGGGTGCCTTCGGAAAACACTCGCAGGCGCGTGTTGTCGACGACACCGTTCTGCCCGCGAATGGCGCCGACGATGTCGTTGTTGAGATCGGCCTCGACCCGCCAGCCCTGCGCCTTCGCATAGTCGGCGAGCACCTTGCCGCCGTACAGACCCTGTTCTTCGCCCGAGAGCACGCCGTAGACGATGGTTGCCGGAAACTGGTGGCGGCTCAAGATCCGAGCCGCCTCGATCACCACGGCGACTCCCGAAGCATCGTCGTCCGCGCCCGGCGCATCGGCGGTCGCATTCATGGGGTCGCTGACGCGCGAATCGATGTGCCCGGTCAACACGATGACTCGCTCGGGGTCGACCGTGCCTTTCTGAATCGCAACCACGTCGACGATCTCCGTCGGCTTGGGCACACGCTCGCCGGTCACGGTCTGCGACGGAGTCACGATGGTCAGGCACCCGCCGCAGCCGCGCCCGATTTCTGCGAATCGAGACTGCACCCAGCGGCGCGCGGCGCCGATTCCCCGTCTTGGCGACGCGGTATCCGACAGGGTGTGGCGGGTGCCGAAGCCGACCAGTGCCTGGACCGTGGCCTGCAGCTGCACCGGATCGGGCGAGTGCGCAATTTCCCGCAGAATGGGCTGCTCGGCCGGCGCTGCGGCGAAAGCCGCCGCGGTGACCGCCGCGCCCAATATCGCAGCCGCGCAAGTGGCCGTACCGTAGGAGGCAATACTCATTTTTGGATCCTTGATTGTCCGCAGCCTCAGCGTGCGGCGGTGAAATTCTAGCGCGTCGTCGTCCGGGTTGTCGGGAATCCGGCGGCGCTCGCGAGACCGCTCGCCGCGCGTCCGACCCCAGGTGTAGCATGGCGTTTCCGCACGGCCGCAGACTTCGAGGGGTATGACATGCAACACAATGACGCTCGCACCGGGCTGCAACTTCGATCGCTGGTCAAGAGCACCGGCGATCTGGAACTATCGCTGACCAGTGTGCCCACCCCGGTTCCCGCGGCCAACGAAGTGGTCGTGCGCGTCGAGGCGGCGCCCCTCAATCCGTCGGATCTCGGCTTGCTCTTCGCGGGGGCTGACATGACCAAGGCCAGCCAGCGCGGCACCAAAGATCAGCCTCTGGTGGCGGCCCGCGTTCCGGAGGCTGCGCTGAAAAGCATGGCCGCCCGATTCGACGTGTCCATGCCCGTCGGCAACGAGGGCGCGGGTATCGTCGTCGAAGCCGGCTCCTCGGAAGCGGCGCAAGGCTTGCTCGGAAAGGCCGTCGCCGCGCTCGGCGGCGCCATGTACTCGCAATATCGCTGCGTGCCGGTCGAGCAATGCCTGCCGCTGCCTAAGGGCGCAACGCCTGCTGAGGGCGCTTCGTCCTTCGTCAACCCGCTCACCGCGCTCGGCATGGTCGAGACCATGCGCGGTGAAGGCCACAAGGCATTGGTGCACACCGCCGCCGCCTCCAACTTAGGACAAATGCTCAATCGGATTTGCCTCAAAGATGGGATCTCCCTCGTGAACATCGTCCGCAATCAGGCCCAAGTCGATCTATTGCGGGCAATGGGAGCGGCTCACGTCTGCAACTCGAACTCGCCCACCTTCGTGCAGGACCTCATTGAGGCCTTGTCCGCCACCGGCGCGACGATCGCCTTCGATGCCATCGGCGGCGGCAAGCTCGCCGGCCAGATTCTGATGTGCATGGAGGCGGCCCTCCTCAAAAAGGCCACGCAATACAGCCGATACGGCTCCACGACTCACAAGCAGGTCTATATCTATGGAGGTCTCGGCCAGGGTCCGATCGAACTCAACCGCAATTTCGGCATGGCCTGGGGAATCGGCGGATGGTTGATCACCCCCTTCCTGCAGAAGATCGGACCCGCCGCCGCGCAAAGACTGAAGCAGCGCGTTGCAACGGAACTGAAAACCACCTTCGCAAGCGCCTACGCCGGCGAGGTATCGTTGGTCGAAGCCCTGGACCTCAAGTCCATCGCGGTCTACGGCCAAGTCGCGACGGGGCATAAGTACCTGATTAACCCGAACAAGGGCTGATTGACCCGAATAGGGACTGATCAACCCCAAAGGGACTGACTAGCTCAAATAGGAATTTGAACAAGTAGCTCGAGGATATGTAAAGTCTCGCCTCGCTCGCGGGTTTCGCGATTGGCGCACCGCTCCCAAGGGAACCTCCGGTGACCCTTACAGTTCCAAGCATCGTCCATTACGGAACACGCCTGCCAAAGAGGATTAAAGGCTAATGAATCAAAAACCTGCGGCCATCCAGGAATCGCGCCCGATGCCGGTCGAGTCCGATGCGGCCCTGCGCGCCGCGCGCGAGACGGTTCTGGACAATTCGGGGTGGGTTGGGCCGCTGCAGATGGAGATGGCGCGCGTCATCGTCGGTCAGAAGCATCTGCTGGACAGGCTGTTGGTCGCGCTGCTCACCAACGGCCACGTTCTCTTGGAAGGCGTACCCGGATTGGCCAAGACTTTGGCGCTGAAAACCTTGGCCAGTGCGGTTGCCGTGCGCTTCAAGCGCCTGCAGTTCACGCCGGACATGCTGCCGGCCGATATTGTCGGCACCATGATCTACAACCCCCAGGACGGCGCCTTCCGCACCAAGCAGGGTCCGATCTTCAGCAATCTCATTCTCGCGGATGAGATCAATCGCGCGCCGGCGAAAGTGCAGAGCGCGCTCCTGGAAGCCATGCAGGAACGCCAGGTCACCATCGGCGATGAGACCTATCCCTTGCCCAATCCGTTTCTGGTGCTGGCGACGCAGAATCCGCTGGAACAGGAAGGCACCTATCCGCTGCCCGAAGCGCAGATCGACCGGTTCATGATGAAGGTGCTGGTCAGCTACCCCAGCCGTGCGGAAGAACGGGCCATCTTGGACGCAATGGCCACCTCGGAAGCCTTGCCGAGCGTTCGTCCGGTGGTGTCTGCCCAGCAGATCCTGAATGCCCGCCATGTCGTGAACAGTCTGTACGTGGACGACAAGATCAGGAACTACATCGTGGATCTCGTGCTCGCGACGCGGCCGCCTACTGCGAAATCCTTGAACCTCGATGGATATATCCAAACGGGCGCCTCACCGCGGGCCACCATCAACTTGACGCTCGCGGCGCGCGCCATCGCGTTTCTCAATGGCCGACACTACGTGACCCCGCAGGACGTCAAGACCATCGCCCTGGACGTGTTGCGGCACCGCGTATCCGTGACCTACGAAGCAGAGGCCGAGAACGTCACGTCCGAAGACGTGATCCACAAAATTCTCGACGCCCTCCCGGTGCCCTGATCGCCCATGCCGGCAAACACCACCAAATCGACGAAGACCATCATGAGCGGCATGCGGCAGCTGGAGATCCGCACCCGCCGCATGGTCAACGACAGCCTGGCCGGGGAATACCATTCGGTGTTCAAGGGCCGCGGCATGGACTTCGACGAAGTGCGCGAATACAGCCCGGGCGACGAAGTGCGCACCATCGACTGGAATGTCACGGCGCGCGCCGGCCGCCCCTTCGTCAAGAAGTTCACCGAGGAGCGCGAGCTCACGATTCTGCTGCTGGTGGATATCAGCGCGTCGGGAAATTTCGGTTCGGCCGACTTGAGCAAACGCGATCTCGCCGCCGAGCTGGCCAGCGTGCTGGCCTTCTCCGCGATCCGCAACAGCGACAAGGTCGGGCTGCTGCTCTACACCGACCGCGTCGAACGCTACCTGCCGCCCAAGAAGGGCCGGCGCCATGTGCTCCGCGTGGTGCGCGACATCCTGTATCACACGCCCGAGGGCCGCGGCACCGACAGCGTGAAGGCCCTCGATGTGGCCAATCACGTCCTGCACCGGCGCGCCATCGTGTTTCTGATTTCCGATTTCCAATCCCCCGGTGATCCGGTGCGCGCCCGCGTGGAATTGCGCCGCGCCATGCGTCAGACCAATCGACGCCACGACCTCATCGCCGTGCAAGTCGCGGACCCGCGCGAGAAGGAGCTTCCCAACGTCGGTGTTCTCGCGCTGGAAGACGCGGAAACCGGAGAGATCATCGAGCTCGACACCGGCAACCCCGCCGTGCGCAAGCGCTTCAACGAGCTGGCGGTCGAACATGCACGGCGGTTGGTGAACGACTTTCGCTCCGAGGGCGTCGACACCCTGGAACTCAAAACCGATTCGCCCTATATGCCCGCCCTGCAACGATTCTTCAAAACCCGTGAACGCCGCCGCGTATGAGCGCCCGCATGAGCAATCGCGCCTCCCCTGCGCGCGCCGCCGTGGCAATCAGCCTCCTGGCGGCGGCCGGATCTATGCCTGTGGCGGCACGTGCGTCCGCGCCTGCCTCGACGGCTGCGTCTGACCGTGCTTCTGCGCCCGTGACTCTGGCCCCGTCGACCCCTGAGATTTTTTTTCCCCCTGCGCCCGCCCGTGCACCTGCGCCTACATTCTCGCCTGCGGATACACCGGCACGTGTATCCCCATCTGCGCCTTCATCTAATTCTGCGTCAGCGCCTGCGTCTGGGTCTGGGACTGCGCCCGCGCCCGACGAAGATATTCGCGACATTCGCGGGCCCAAAGGCATGCTTCCGCCCTGGCTGATACCGGCTCTGCTGGCGGGAGCAGCGCTGCTCGTCCTCGGTGGCTATGCCGCCTGGCGCCGGCACCGCCGCGGCAGCAGGCCGCGAGTCCTGCTGCCCTTCGAGGCGGCGCTGCAGCGTCTCGAAGATATCCGCAGGCTCTTGGATCCCGCGAGCGCACGAGAATTCTCCATCGCCGTTTCGGACATCGTGCGCCAGTACATCGAAGTGCAGTTCATGGTCACGGCCACTCATCGCACCACCGAGGAGTTTCTGCGCGACCTGCTGGAAACCTCGAACGCAGCGCTGGCCGCGCATCGCAACTTGCTGGCCGAGTTCCTCAACCAATGCGATCTGGCCAAATTCGCCGGCGTGTCCTTGTCCCGACAGATTTTGGAGTCCCTGCAGCGCAGCGCGCGCAGCTTCGTGACCGAATCATCCAAACCACCACCCGCGGCAGACGCGCGCGAAGCCCCGCCGGTCCACATCAAGGAGGCCCGTGATTCGCTTCCTTCAACCTGAGTGGCTGTGGCTTCTGACGCTGCTGCCCATGGTGATGCTTTTGCGCGGCCGACGCGGCCCCGTCGCGGCCATCGAGTTCTCGGATGTCGGTCTTGCCCGAGAGGTAGCCCGCGGCAGTCGAGCTCGCGTGGGAGGCTGGGTGTGGCTGTTTCCCCTGCTCGCCGCTGCACTCATGATTGTCGGACTCGCCCGACCGCAGCGCGAGCACAGCCGCACCGAAGTGACCGCCAATGGAATCGACATCGTGCTCGGACTCGATGTGTCGGGTTCCATGCAGGCGCTCGACTTTCTGGTGGACAATCGGCGGGTGAACCGCATCGAGGTGGTCAAGTCCGTCGTGTCGAAATTCATCGAGGAGCGGCCGAGCGACCGCATCGGGCTGATCGCATTTGCTGCCGCCCCTTACCTGGTCAGCCCCCTCACCCTCGATCATGATTGGCTGCAGCAGAATCTCGAACGCGTCAGCACCGCCGTTGCGGCCGACGACGGCACCGCCATCGGTTCAGGCATAGCCGCGGGCGTCAATCGCTTGCGCACCACAGCCGCAAAATCGAAGGTGATGATTCTGCTGACCGACGGCATGAACAACACCGGCAAGATTTCACCCGTCGCCGCGGCGGAAGCGGCCAAGGCGCTGGGCGTAAAGATTTATACCATCGGCGTCGGCGTGCGCGGCATGGCGCCCATTCCGGTTCGGGACGAGGCCGGCCGCCTTCACTTGATCATGGACAAAGTGGATGTGGACGAGAAGACCCTCGAGACCGTGGCCAGCGTGACCGGCGGCACGTTTTACCGCGCCACCGATACCGATTCCTTGCAGAAGATTTACGAGCAAATCAATCGTCTCGAGAAAACCGCGCAATCCGTGCAGAAGTTCGAGCATACCGACGAGCTGTATTCCTGGGCGCTGATCCCATCAGTGGCCATCCTGGGATTCGGCTTGGCATTGCAGCACACCCGCTTCCGGAGGCTGCCGTGATGTTCAGCCATCCCGCGTGGCTGCCGGCGGGGTTCATCGCCTGCCTCTGCCTCCTCTGGCTGTGGCGCCGTTACGATGCGCGCCAGCACGCCGCGCTCGCGCGCTTCGTCTCGGCGCACCTGCGCGGGCAGCTCACGCAGTCGGTATCCATCGGGCGGCGCCGTACACAGCGCGGACTTCTGTTGGCGGCACTGGCATTGCTCTTCATCGCGCTCGCAGGACCGCTCGTGGGATATCGCTGGGAACTAATCAGCCGCCGCGGCATTGAAATCATTTTTGCGGTAGATACATCTCGCAGCATGTCGACCCCCGACGTGAAGCCCGATCGGCTCACGCGAGCCAAGCTCGCGATCGACGATTTTACGAACAAATTGGACGGCGACGCCGTGGGACTGGTGGCGTTTGCGGGCGAGGCCTTCCTCGTCAGCCCGATCACCCTCGACTACGGCGCGTTTCACGAGTCGTTGAACGCCATCGATATCAATACCATTCCGCGCGGCGGCACCAATATCGCGAGCGCCATTCGCGAGGCCCAGGCTGCGCTGCGGCGCCGTCCCAACAGCGACAAAATTCTGATCTTGGTCACCGACGGCGAGGATCTCGAGGGCGACGCATTGCTCGCGGCCCAGGCCGCGGCGGGCCAGGACGGGCTCAAGATCTACACCATCGGCGTCGGCACGGCGCAGGGTGAACTCATCCCGCTCACGGCGAACCCGAACGGCGGATTCGTGAAAGACGAATCGGGCGGCTTCGTCAAATCGCGGCTCGATGAACCGGCGCTGAAGGCCATCGCGGCGGCCACCGGCGGACAGTACGCCCCGCTCGGCGCTCAGGGGCAGGGATTCGAGGCTATCTATAGGAGCAGCCTCGCGCCCCTGCTCAAGCATGATCTCTCGTCGCGTCAGCAACGGGTCTACATCCAACGCTATCAATGGCCCCTGGCGGCGTCGCTGGCGCTGCTGCTTACGGGTCAGCTCATCGGCACGCGCCGCCGAATCGGCGTTCGCCGGCAGGGTCCAGTGCCCGAAGCGCGGCCGGCGTTGGTGGGGCCGTCTGCGGTGTCCCTCCTGCTACTGCTGTCAGCGCTCGTGACGGCCGGCTCGGTGCGCGCTTCGACGGTGAGCGCAGACGAAGCCTATAAGAAGGGGGATTTCGTCACGGCGCAGCGTGAGTATGCCGTGGAGGCAAAGCGCTCCCCCAAAAAACCCGTGCTGCAATTCAACGCCGGCGCGGCCGCGTACCGGGCCGGGCAGTTCCCGGAGGCGGCAAAGGCGTTTCAAGAAGCGATCAGCCGCGCGCCCTCGGGTGACACGGCGCGCCTGGCCGAACAAGAGGACGCGTACTACAACCTCGGCAACACGCTGTACCGCACCGGGCAGAAGACTGAGGAGAGCGCCCCCCAGCAGACCATGCAGACTTGGACCCAGGCCGTGAAGGCTTACGAGACTGCGCTGGAACTGCGCCCCGACGATGCGGACAGCAAATTCAATCGCGACTTCGTGAAGCGCAAGATTCAGGATCTGAAGCAAAAGCAGAATCAGCCGCAAAATCAAAATCAACCCCAAGGCTCGCAACAAGGACCGCCGCAGAACTCGCCGCAGCAGCCGAACGGCGGCCAACCGCCACCCGGCCAGCAACCGCCGGGCCAACAGCCGCCAGGCCAACAGCCACCCGGCCAGCAACCGCCAGGCCAACAGCCACCCGGCCAACAGCCACCCGGCCAGCAACCGCCAGGCCAGCAACCACCGGGCCAGCAACCGCCAGGCCAGCAACCACCGGGCCAGCAGCCACCGGGCCAGCAGCCGCCCGCTCAACCCAACCCCGGTAGCGGCCAACCCGGCGAGGGCTCGGGTGGTGACGATCGGGCGGATGCCCAGCGCCTTCCCGGCCAGATGAGCGCGGAGGAGGCGCGCGAATTGCTCGACTCACAGAAGGGAGAAGAGCGACACGCACTGGGCCTGCCGGTCGCGCGCAAGGAGCGCGACGCCCCGCCGGAAAAACCCGTCAGAGATTGGTGAGATGAGAGTGCCTATTCTTCGACAGCGTGCGTCGATAGCAGCCATTGCGCTCTATCTGTTCTCAGCCGCGACGGCGCCGGCCGCCGCCCCCTCGATAGACGCCACCATCGAGCCGCAGCAGATCGAAGTCGGCGAGTCGGCGCGGCTCACCATCCTCACATCGGGAAGCGGTACGCTGTCGGTGACTCTGCCCGTGGTTTCCGGGTTGGAATTCCGAGTCGTGGGTCAATCGCATCAAATTCAAATCATCAACGGTGCGAGGATCGAGTCGACGTCGACCATCGTCCGGGTCACTGCAGAAGAGGCCGGCGTATTCACCATCCCGGGCCTTACGCCGTCATCGCCGCCTCTCGTGCTTCGGGTCAATCCAAGCAGGGGCGGCGGCTCATCCTCGCTGCTTGGCAATGGCGCCTCGCCGGGTCCGCCACCTTTCGTTCCAGGCGGCTCCAACGCCAACGGGATTCACCTGACCCCCGACGGCTCGGCGTTCGTGCACCTGGAAATACCCAAGCATGAAATCTATGTCGGGGAAAGCGTCCCGATAGAAATTCAGGTCGGCATGCGCGATGGATTCGTCGCCTCGATCAACAGCCTGCCCAAGCTCAACAGCGGCGATTTCACCCTCAACAATCTCTCGCGTCAGCCGGAGCACGCCGCAAAGGCCATCGACGGCAAGGCCTTCACGGTGTACACGTGGCGCAGCATCCTGGCCGCGGTCAAGCCGGGTACCTATTCGCTCACCTTCGAGGCGCCGGTCACCGTACGGGTGCGCACCCGCCCGCAGCGGGATTCGATGCTGGACGATCTCTTGGGTGACCCGTTCTTGCAGAATATCTTCGGCACCACCGTTCCGAAGAACGTCACCGTGACCAGCCCGGCGGCAGCGATCAAGGTGCTGGCCCTGCCGACGCAGGGCAGACCTCCCGACTTCGGCGGTGCTGTCGGTACCTTCAAGATCAGCGCCGACCTATCGTCCTCGAAGAATACGGCGGGTGACCCGCTCACGCTTCGCATGCACGTGAATGGTGCCGGCAACTTCGATCGGGTCGAGAGCCCCATGCTCCGCGGCGACGGTCAGTGGAAGACCTATGAACCGAAGGCGACTTTCAACCCCGCCGATCCCATCGGATACCGGGGTGAGAAAGTCTTCGAGCAACCCCTCATTGCACAACAGCCCGGCACCCATACCGTCCCGGCGCTCGACTTCAGTTACTTCGACCCCGGCACTCGCCGCTACGAAACGGCACACAGCTCACCCCTGAGCGTGACGGTTTCGCCGGCCGCGGACAGCGCCGGTAACGAACCGCCGCCGCCGGCCAACGCAGGGGCGTCTGCAGATGAATCGCACGGCGGACTACGCCCAGATCACGCGGTGACCGAAGCGCGCGTCGATTCGTTGATTCCGCCTTATTTTCGGCCCCGATTCGTGGGCCTCTCATCCGTTCTGGCACTACTGTTCGGAGGCGGCTGGATTTCGCTGCGCCGCCGGGAACTCAACGCGCGCGATACGAAGAGACAGCGCGAACTCGCGCGAACGCAGCTGATCCGCACCTTGCTGGAGCGGATGGCCGCGGCGTCCTCCGCCGGCAACGCGGCCGCGTTCTTGAGCACCGCGCGCTCCGCGCTACAGCAAGCCTTGAGCGCGCGCTGGGAGGTCGAGCCCGAGCAGATAGCCGAAGACCTCGTCGACGCGCGGCTGGAAGGCGCCGACAAGGACGACATCCGCCAAATTTTCACTCTCGCGGATGAGGCCAACTATTCCGGTGATGATTTGAAGGCCGCCGATTTCGAGCGCTGGACCCAGATCGTCAGCCGCCAATTCATCGAAGAGACAGCATCATGAGCCGCCGCGCGCCCTGGGGCGTCATTCTCTTCGCCCTTGCCGTAGTCGGATCTTCGAGCAGCCACGCATCTCAAGCACCTGCATATGCACAGGCACAGGCGCAGCTACCCGCACCCGCACCCGCACCCGCACCCGCAGGATATTCCGCCCCCGCCCTCTATAACTTGGCAAATGCATACGCGCGCGCCGGCAAACCGGGTTTGGCGGTTCTCAACTATGAACGGGCAAAGCTGCTCGAGCCGAATGACCCCGATATCGACGCCAACTTGCGCCACGTTCGCGAAGCGGTCGGGCTGCCGCCGGAATCCCGCAACAGATTCGAGCGCATGGCCGAAATCGCGAGTCCGCGAATCCTTGCCTGGGTGGGAGTACTGGGGTTACTGATCGCCGGCGTCAGCGCGCTCGCGCGGTGGCAGTACCCACGGCATCGACGCAAGCTTCATGCCGCGACTCTCGTCGGACTCTCCCTTGTGGCCGTGACCATCGCCAATGGCGCCGCTCTATGGCCAATCACGCACGAGGCCGTCGTGGTCACGCAGGCAGCACCGGTTCGCGTGTCTCCCGTGCCCATAGAAGAACCTCTATTCGTGCTGCCGGAAGCATCGATCGTCCGGATGATGGGGGAGCACGACGAGTTCGTGCTCATTCGAACCGAAGCGGGCCGCACGGGTTGGGCGCAGCGGTCGAGTCTCGCGCCGGTCGTGCCGAAGCGCATCGCCTCGGATGGTGTGTCGACTAGTCATAACTAGTCTAGTCGTGACTAGTCGAGCCATGACTTGACTAGTCACGAGTGTCCCGATAGCGAGCCGCCCGCTTTACGCCAATCGCGTCCGCGTGCATCAATGCTGAGCCGCAATCCCGGCCCCGCTCGTCAAATACACCGCGAAAGTCCCGAGCCAGTGACCGCCCTCGTAGTGTTCGCCGGTGACGGCGGGGAGCGCCGCTTGGGCATGGGTGGCCGCAAGGGCCCGGAGTACCGCCACGCGGCGGTCGCCGGCCTCGAGCCCGTGAGCAATGCCTTCCAACATCCAGGCGCGGCTCAAGTTGAGCCCATCGATGTGCGCAAGCTTTGGATCGGCGCGATCGGTCACCACCGCCGGCGGCAGCCACGTTGAGTCCGCCTTCTCCGGAATCCCCGGGAGGAATTCCAACAACCAGCGGCCGAACGCCGGCGGATCCAACACCCTGCGCATGAAGTCCGCCTCCCCGAGGCAGGGTGACAAGAAATCCTCGCCGGAGGGCTCGTAGTCAATCGGGCAACGGCGGTCGTTGAGATAGAACCTGCGCGCAGCGTCCGCAAGCACGCCGCGCATCTGCGTGTCCCCGGCGACACCTGCCCAATCCCACATCAAGCCAAACGAAAACGCCGTCTGATCGTGCTCGCCGATTCGAATCGGATACTGAAGCTTAGGCACCCAGCCCTTCAGCCGCGCAGCCGCTTCGGATTCGAGGGGCCGGAGCACGCTCGCCCACTCGCGCGCCTGCGGATCGTCCCAGCCGCGCAGCTCCGCCGACAGCTGCAGCAGCCACGCAAGCCCATAGGGCCGCTCGAAAGAGGCACGATGCGCACGCTGCAGATACGCCATCTCACCGGCAATATTCTCCGCGGTCAGGCTGCGGGCGAGTTCTGCCCGGCCCATCTGCGCGAAAGGCGCATTCGGAAACGCTCGCACCAAGCGCACCAGCAGCCAGTGGCCGTGGACATCCGAATGCCAGTCATAGCAACCATAGAACGCTGGATTGAGCGCATGCGGAGGACGGGCATCGGCATCGCCGTCCAGCGTATGACTAAGGTGGTTGGGATACTCCGCGTGCAGGCACTTGAGCGCGAGACCGGCGAAGCGCGCGGTCGCCGCCGGGTCCAGTACCATCGCTTGATCGCCATTGACGGGTGCCGCCATGGCGGTCGCCCAGCTCATTGATACTAGAACCGCCGCAAGGTACGTTGTTCGGCGCATGACGTGACATCCTTTGACATGGGAATCGAGATGACCAACTCAATCAATCCGCCCTGGCCGAAGCTCGAGTTCGACGCATGGCAGGATACGCGCACCACGCTGCAGCTCTGGACGCAGATCGTCGGCAAGATCCGCCTGATGCAGACACCCTGGCTCAATCACGGCTGGCACGTGCCACTCTATGTCAACTCCAAGGGGCTGACCACTTCACCCATTCCGCACGGATCGCGTTCCTTCGAGATCCAATTCGATTTTACCCTGCATGTGCTCGACATCACCGTCAGCGACGGCAGCGCGCGGCGTCTCGCGTTGCGGCCGCAGAGCGTCGCGGAGTTTTACGGCGCGGTCTCGGCGGCGCTCGACGATCTCGGCATGGCGGTCGCCATCAACGAAAAGCCCTGCGAGATCGCGGCAGCAACGCCCTTCAGCCAGGACCGGATACATGCCGCGTACGATCCCGATTACGCGCATCGCTTCTGGCAGGTTCTGCTGCTGACCGACCGTGTGCTCAAGAAATTTCGCACCGGCTTTCTCGGCAAGTGCAGCCCCGTGCATTTCTTTTGGGGAAGCTTCGATCTCGCGGTCACGCGCTTTTCCGGCCGCCGCGCGCCGCCCTTTACGGGCAAGGCTCCTGGAGTGTCGTCAGAGGTGATGCGTGAAGCCTACTCTCACGAGGTCAGCAGCGCCGGATTCTGGCCCGGCGGCAACGGCACCGACTTTCCCGCCTTTTATTCATACACCTATCCCATGCCCGCGCGCTTCAAGGAGTTTGCCGTGCGGCCCGAGGCCGCTTACTTCAGCGAGGCGCTCGGCGAGTTCCTACTCCCTTACGATGCCGTCCGCACCGCGGCCGATCCCGAAGCGGTCTTGCTCGCCTTCCTGCAAAGCACCTACGAAGCCGCCGCCCACACGGCGGACTGGGATCGCGCCGCGCTCGAATGTCCACAGGGCCTCCTCTGCGTGCCCCGCGCCATCTAGGTAACCTTGCTGCGCAAGGACATCGACTTCGACCCACAATCGGCTTATATATGGCTCCTATTCGGGGGAGTCATCTCATGACGCAGCACAGCGCATCGACACTTGGATTCCTCGTGCGGCGAAGCAC